>Ga0335076_10002629_pt1 | contig 17880 bp, 13 predicted proteins | sample Lox_Sample_25_FD_206717 | JGI IMG/M metagenome (GOLD analysis project Ga0335076, IMG submission 206717) | Soil microbial communities from Loxahatchee National Wildlife Refuge, Florida, United States - Lox_Sample_2.5 | ecosystem: Environmental > Terrestrial > Soil > Wetlands | place: USA... | reverse complement strand
CCACCGATCCCTGGCTTCGGACTGGTGCGCTGTAGGGGTTTCTCGACGGAGCTCTCGGCACTCGCACCGCGGCTTTGCTGGCGCCCTACTCCGACGACCCGTCGACCAGCGGCATTGTCACCATCGACCCGGAAAAACTCAAGGCCATGGCCATTGAGCGGGATCGCCTGGGCTTTCAACTCGCCTTCCACGCCATCGGTGACAAGGCCAACCGCACCGCGCTCGACACCTTTGAATCGATTCTCCGCGTCAACCCGCCGCGCGATCGCCGCGACCGCATCGAGCACGCCCAGGTCGTCGCGCCTCAGGACCTTCCTCGATTCGCTGCGCTCCAGGTCATCGCCTCTATGCAGCCGTCTCACGAAACCAATGACTTGCGCTGGGCCGAGCAACGCCTGGGCCCGGAACGTTCGGAAGGCGCGTACGCCTGGAACTCACTACAGAAGGCCGGCGCCAGGCTTGCCTTTGGTACCGATTACGATGTTGAACCGATTGACCCCCGCCGCGGCCTCTACGCTTGCCTTACCCGCGCCAGCCTGGACGGAGCGCCCCCGGGTGGCTGGATTCCCGCCGAAAAGCTGCCTCTCGCCGATTGCATTCGGGCCTACACGTCAGGTTCGGCCTATGCGGAATTCATGGATGGCAAAAAAGGGGAGCTGAAAGTCGGCGAGTTCGCCGACTTCATCGTCCTGTCTCACGACATCACCAAGGTCTCGCCGGCGGAGATTCTGAAGACGGAGGTTCTTCGGACGGTTGTCGGCGGCAAGACCGTGTATCAGAAGAACTGAACGGTTTTCAACTCTCCGGCGTAGGGCTTGTCTTTTGTTTGATAGAAGAAGAGCCGTGCGCGGTGGCCTTTCCAGTCGCCACACGGCGGCGCCTTGCCGGAATCCTCGGTCAATCCCTCCAGCACATCCAATTTGGCCAAGCTGGAATAAATGAACTTCATCGAGGAGTGATTTACCGTCAGCGTAACGCGGCCACGGGAGGTGGGATTGCACTCCGCTTCGGCAATCACGCCCTCTGCCATATACATCGTGCGCTTGTCCTTCGGCGCCGCTGCCGTGGTATCTTTCGAGGATTGCGGGACTTCTTTCGCAGTTGGCGTCACCGGCCCCTGAGGCGCGGTCGCCGTTTTTGCGCGCAACTCCTCGGCCAATCTGGCGCGTTCCGCCGCTTGTCTCGACTGCTGCTCAAAGTCCTCAATGCCACGCACCAACTGTTGCGCATTCTCTTTGTCTTGAGGGGTCCACGCCGCCTGCCGTATGCGCGCCGCCAGCGCCTTGGCGTCGGCAATCCTTCCGGCATTTAACAGGTCGTGCGCGAACATGATTGCATAGCGAAGGTTGCCCGGATCGAGATCCACCGCCTTGCGGCCAAGCTGAAGCGCTTTGTCCATGCTGCCGGGATACATCGAGTACAGCGATCCCAGGTTTGCGTACGCCGGGGCAAACAAGGGGTTCAGCGCAATCGCCTTCTCCAAATTTGCAAAAACATCATGATTTTCTTTTTCGGAAGCAAGCCCCTCGCGCAGTTTGCAAGCCGCGGCGAAATAATACGCGGAAAAAGCCGCGCCCTTCAATTCCATAGCTCGTGAAAACATCGGGTACGCCGACGCGTACCGTTCCTGCGTGTACTCGTTCAGACCCTGGGCTTCATAACCAAGCGGCAGTTGCGGGTCTTGTGCCACGGCGTCCTTTGCCGCTGCTTCGGCTTCCGCGGGACGTCGCGTGTGCACATAGAACAGCGCGCGGTATGCGCTCAGCTCGGCCACGGGCATCTCGCGGCTCGCGAAACTCTTGGGATCGCCGCGGACTGATGTTTTCACCGTGCCCATCATGAAATTCTGGTTTCGCGCGTACGCTTCCATGGTTTGCGAAAATTTCTTCAGATCGCCGAAGGTTTCTTGCGCCGCCTGCACCTGGTCTCCGCTTGCTTCCCAAACTTTCAGGAAGTTTGCCAGCAACCGCTGCTGCCGGGCGTTCGGATCGAGCAGCAGGTAATGCACGATGGCCCAGGATTCGGCATAGAACACCGAAACGCGGTTCTGTTCGTTGTAATAAGGGGATTGCTGGTCGGCGCGCAAAAGTTCAGCGATCGGAATCAGGCGGCTTTGCTGCAGGGTCTCCACGAGATACCGCGAGGGCATGCCGATATTGACTTCGTTGTCGCGAATTCGCGAGTTGCCGAAGTACTCTGCCAACCCCTCGCTGAGCCAAACCGGCAGGTCGCGGAAATTCAGGTTCAAGATCGCGTGGGCGTATTCGTGATAAACGACCTCATAGGGATTGTCGCCCTCGATATTCGTTCGTAGCGCGACAAAGTCCCGCTCCTCTCCGGACACGTAAATTCCCGCAGGGTGCGCGTGCCCCTTCACTTCCCAGTAGCCCGGCAGCAGAATTTTCAACGAGTCTTCGTTCTTCAAGGCAAAAATAATCAGCGGGCGTCCCAGGTCCAGGCGCAGTGTGGGGAACGAACTATGGAAGACTTCGCGGAATTGTTCGAACTGGTCTGCCGTTCTCCGCGCTTCCTTCTCACCGGCGTTGCTGATCACCGAGAAATGCGGGGAACGCACCTCGGTCCACGAGTCTTTTGCGGCGCTGGGCGGCACCATGCCGATTAGCGCCCACACCAAGACGCAGAATCGTTTCGGCCAGCGTGGCGGACCTGGATTTTGTGGCATGACTCGAGAATTCACCCCTCTGGGCGCCGTGTCAAGCGAACCTGCACGGGCCGCGAATTTGCGGATACACTGTCAGCAACCGGTAGGGAGTGCCCATTCTTGGACCGCAAGCTCAAAGCTGATTTGTCGCTGATGTTCTGCTCGCTCATTTGGGGCGCCACCTTCGTCGTGGTCAAGACTGGGCTGGATCATTCCTCGCCCTTCCTGTTTCTCGCGGTGCGCTTTTCGATCGCGGCGCTGCTGATGGCGTTGCTTCGCCCGCAGGCAATACGCAGCGCGGATAGGGAAGAAGTCTTTGCCGGTCTTCGGCTGGCCTTTTTCATGTTCGCCGGCTATTGCTTCCAGACGGCCGGCTTGCAATACACGACTGCCACGAATTCGGGCTTTGTGACGGGGTCGAGCGTCGTCCTGGTGCCGCTCCTGTTGGGCATCTTTTGGGGTCGCACACTCACGAAGTGGATTTACGTGGGAGCCTTTGCCGCGCTCGTTGGACTCTACTTTCTGACGGTTCCGGCTGAGGGCGTGCGCTATCTGCATCGCGGCGACGTCATGACGCTCGTTGCCGCCGGCTTCTACGCCATCCACATTATTCTGGTCGGCGAATATTCTCAGGGGCACTCGATTTCTGCGTTGAGTCTGATCCAGGTGGTTGGCTGCGCCTTGATGGCGTGGCCGCTGATGGGATTCTCGGCAGCAATCCACTGGCAGCCGGTTCGTTTCGACTGGGGCTGGCCGCTGTTCAGTGCGATCGTGATTTGCGCTGTCTTCGCTACTGCCGTGGCCTTCACCGTCCAGTTGTGGGCGCAGCAGTACACCACCCCCGGTCATGCCGCTATTCTGTTTGCTCTTGAGCCGGTCTTCGCCGTGATTACGTCGTACGTTTTCCTGCACGAGCGTCTCAGCGCCCGCGCCTGGAAAGGCGCCACTCTCGTCGTCGGTGGAATCTTGCTGGCGGAATTGCTGGCAGAGCCGGCCGCGCCGGAAGCCCCCGAGCCGATCTTCGACGGCCGCATCTACTTCAAGCCCTGGTGGCGCAAGGTGTAACGCTGGGTGGCTCTCCAAGCTCCGCGGTATCCGGTGTTAATGGCCGTTGCTGTAATACTTCACATCCACGGCCTGGTACATAGTCGCGGTGGAAGCGTGCGCCTTTTCGTAGTCATCGATCGCCGCGGCGTGCTGCAGCGTCTGCCCGATGTCGTCGAGCCCCTTCAGCAGCACTTCCTTGCGCGAGGGAGCGATTTCAAAGGTGTATATCAGCCCGTGCTGGTCGCTGATCGTCTGGTTCGGCAGGTCGACGGAAAGAGAATAGCCCTGCTCCTTTTCCGTGCGCTGAAAGAGTTCGTCCACTTCGTCTTCTTCTAAAATGGCGGGCAAAATCCCGTTCTTGAAACAGTTGTTGTAGAAAATATCCGCGTAGCTCGGCGCGATGATTACGCGAAAGCCGTAATCCTTCACGCCCCACGGTGCGTGTTCGCGGCTCGATCCGCATCCGAAATTCGTGCGTGCCAGGAGCACGGAAGCGCCCTTGTAGCGCGGAAAATTCAGCACGAAATCGGGATTCGGCTTCTCGCCGGCAAGATAGCGCCAGTCGTAGAACAGAATACGGCCGAATCCTTCGCGCGTCAGCGCCTTCAGGAATTGCTTCGGCACCATCTGGTCGGTATCGACATTCACCTTGTCCAGCGGCATCACCAGCCCGGCGTGCGTAATAAATGGCTGCATGTCTGAATTACTCCACATGCGCGACATCAAATTCGCGCACATCCACGAAGTGTCCTGCGATTGCAGCTGCCGCGGCCATCACCGGGCTTACCAGGTGGGTACGCGAATCGCGCCCTTGCCGACCTTCGAAATTGCGATTCGAGGTGCTTGCGCTGCGTTCGTGCGGCGGCAATACATCGGCGTTCATCCCGATGCACATGCTGCAACCCGCATCGCGCCACTCGAATCCCGCCTGCGTGAACACTTTATCCAGGCCTTCTTTTTCCGCCTGCGCCTTGATCCCGCGCGAACCCGGCACAATCAGCGCCTGCTTGATAGTTTTTGCCACGTGCTTGCCAGCTACAAGCTGCGCGGCGGCCCGCAGATCATCCAGTCGCGAATTTGTGCACGACCCGATGAACACGCGGTCCACGGGAATATCCACGATCGGCGTACCCGACTTCAGTCCCATGTACTTTAACGCGCTCTCCGTGGCCTTTTGATCGTTCGGGTCCTTGAAATCGTGAGGATCCGGCACGCGCCCGGTCACGCTCGTGACCATGCCGGGGTTCGTTCCCCAAGTCACCTGCGGCCCGATTTCCCCGGCGCGCAGTTCGATGGTCATATCAAACGTCGCACCGTCGTCCGTCTTCAGCAGTCTCCAGCGCTCGACTGCGTTCTGAAAGTCCTTGCCGCGCGGCACGAACGGCCGGCCTTCCATGTAGGCAAACGTGGTATCGTCCGGCGCCACCATGCCCGCGCGGGCACCGCCCTCAATGGTCATGTTGCAAACCGTCATCCGGCCATCCATCGAAAGCGCGCGGATCGCTTCGCCGCCGTACTCGACCACGCAGCCGGTGCCGCCGCCGATGCCAATCTTCCCGATAATCGCCAGGATAATGTCCTTCGCCGTGACGCCCTTCGGCCGCTTTCCGTTCACCACAATGTGCATGGTCTTGGACTTGCCTTGCACCAGGCACTGCGTCGCCAGCACGTGCTCCACTTCGCTGGTCCCGATGCCAAATGCCAGCGTGCCAAACGCGCCGTGCGTCGAGGTGTGGCTATCGCCGCAGACAATGGTCTGCCCCGGCTGGGTGATCCCCAGTTCAGGTCCGATGATGTGCACGATGCCTTGATTCTGGCTGTTCATATCGAACAAGCGCACGTTTGTTTCCGCGCAATTCCGTGCCAGGGCCTCGAATTGCAGCTTGGCATCCTGGTCGACGATCGGCAGCAAGCGATCTTTCGTCGGCACCGAGTGATCCATCACCGCAAAGGTCAGATCCGGCCTGCGAACTTTGCGGCCTTCGCTCTTCAAACCGGCAAAAGCCTGAGGCGAGGTGCCTTCATGAATCAAATGCCGGTCAATATAGATGACCGACGGCTTGCCCGGTTCTTCGTGGACGACGTGGTCGTCCCAAATCTTTTGATAAAGGTTTTTCAGTGTCATAGAAGTACTCGAATAGTTTAGCACTCCAAAAACTTGCGGCAAGCCGCATCCGGAAACTCACTTGGGCTTAGTCCCGCAATTTCTTTGCGAACTCTTCCCGAAAATCCACTTCATAATGCCGCACCCTGCGGTCATACGACGTCAGCAGGTGCAGTGCTTCATCGGCCACGACAGCTTGTTCGCGATCCGGTCCAGCAAACCGGTCCACCGCCTCCAGCGAAGCCCACAGCGTCTCCACAATGAATTGCACCACAACGCCATCGGACTGCGACAATACCCGCGCTTCCAGGTAGCCTTCCACCTGGCGCAGACGCGGCAGCACGTGCTCCTGAAAGTGCCTCAAGTATTCCGGGAACCACACTTGTGTCGTTCGTGCCGACCAGAATCGCACGACCATTTCGACCGTCCTCCTCGCTAAGCTCCCCCTATCGTCGCCTGCGCGTCTCCCATGACGACTGACCACGGCCGCACTTCCCAGCGTTTGACGAGTCCGTTCCGTACATACGGATCGTTTTCGGCAAACTGGCTCGCGCCCCGGCCGGAACTTCCGCGAAAAATAAGCAGCGCTTTGTCAGCGGGTTCGGCTAGCGCGCCGGCCAGCACAATTTCGCCTCGCGTGCGCTTCCCGGGCCAACCGCAGATGCTCTTCGCGAAACGCAGAACGCTGAGCGACGAAGTCGCCCACAACTTCAGAAAACAGCGCGAAGTATGGCACCGCCTGCTCCTTGCCAGGGAACCTCGATTCGGCAATAGCCTATCACGGTGTTTGACGTGCGCGACGCGATGGCCGTTGCGTTCTCCCGTGCGGCGTGCTCCAGCAATACGTGTTAGGCTACGAAAACAAACGCGCGACCGCTCCTCGCCGCCGGAGTCAAAGGAATGAAAAAACTGCTGAAGCTGATCGGCGTTGTGATTCTGATCCTGCTTGTCATTGTTCTGGCGCGCACCTTGCTGTCTCCTTCCAAGCAAATCTCGCCCGCGCCGGCCGCGGCGCTTTCCGTCGATGCGCAGAAAGCGGCCCATGACCTTTCCGGCTCCATTCCGTTTCAGACCATTTCGTGGGAGGGTGGGGGGACAGACGCGCAGAAACAGGCCACTTCCGAAGCCTTCACCGGATTTCACGCCTTCCTGGAAAAGACGTTTGCCCAGGTTTACGCGAAGCTCGAACATGAAACCGTCGGCGCGAACAACATTCTCTTCACCTGGAAAGGAACTGACCCATCGCTCAAGCCCATGCTCCTGACCGGCCACCAGGACGTCGTGCCCATCGAGCCGGGCACAGAATCCAACTGGACTCATCCTCCATTTTCCGGAGAAATTGCCGAGGGCTTCATCTGGGGCCGCGGCACCATGGACGACAAGGTCACCGTCGTTGGCGTCCTGGAGGCCGTGGATGCGCTACTTTCCGCCGGCTTTCAGCCAAAGCGCACCGTCTATCTTGCTTTCGGTCAGGATGAGGAGATTGGCGGTCTGCAAGGCGCCGAGAAAATCGGACAACTGCTCAAATCGCGCGGCGTCGAGATTGAATTTCTGCAAGACGAAGGCGGCCTGGTTACGAAAGGCATGGTGCCCGGTGTCAAAGCGCCCGTTGCCGTCATTGGCACGTCCGAGAAAGGCTACCTGAGCCTTGTGCTGAGCGTCGACATGGAGGGTGGCCACTCCTCCATGCCGCCGAAAGAATCTGCCATTGGGATCCTGAGCGAAGCGGTGCGGCGCGTTGAAACGAACCCGATGCCGCCTCACGTCCATGGGCCGGTAGGCGACTTTCTGAACTATGCGGGCGGCAACGCGACCTTCCCGTTGAACGCGGTGTTCAAAAATCTTTGGCTGTTTGGGCCGGTGGTCCAGCGAATCCTGGCAGCGTCGCCAGACACCAATGCACTGCTCCGCACAACGGCGGCTCCCACAATTTTCCGTTCGGGCGAGAAAGATAACATCATGCCCAGTCACGCCGAGGCGGTCGTAAATTTCAGGATTCTACCCGGCGATTCGATCGCCAGCGTAACCGAGCATGCTCGCGAAGTGATCAACGACTCTCGCGTCAAATTGCAGCCCATCGGAGGCGAACCTCCTGCCGAGCCGTCCAAACAGTCCAGTCCGGAATCGCCGAATTTCAAGCGCCTGCAGAAGACGGTCGTTGAAATCTATCCCGACGCGATTTCCGTTCCCTTTGTCTACATCGCGGCGTCCGACACCAAGCACTACGCCCCGATCACCAAAGATGTTTACCGTTTTTTGCCCATCCTGGCCGTGACCAGCGATTTGGACCGCATTCACGGCACCAATGAACGACTCGCCATCGACAATTTTGCAAAAGCGATCCAATACTACGCGCAGCTCATTCGCAACGCTTCGGAGTGATTGTCTTGAGAGATTGACCGGGTGCGAAAATCAGCCGCCGGCAATCGACGGCACCAGCAACAGCTTGTCCCCATCTTTCAGCGTCGAACCTTCGCCGCTCAGGAAGCGAATGTCTTCGTCGTTCAAATAGACATTCAGGAATTGCCGGATTTGCCCCTGTTCGTCGCGCACGTGCCGCGAGAGAGCAGGGAATCGCGCTGTCAGGTCATTCAGCGCTTCCGAAACGGTCGCGGCGCCGCTCGAAACCTTTGGTTCGCCGTCCGTGAAGCGCCGGAACGCTGTCGGTATTTCAATCGTCACTGCCATTTTTTCTTCCCCTCACTGTTCTTCTGAAAAGCCTTTGCCGCTCCTAGGATCATGATACGCAGGTGGTCCGGGCGGGAAGCCGTCTAGCGGTTCGCGCGTACGCCCTCTTCCAGTTGCTGCGCCACCAGGGCCTCGAACGCCTCCAGCTTTGGCGCAATCGCTTGCGTTGCCGGGAAGTCCGCCGCAATGGCATCGGTAGTCTTCAAGCCGTTGCCGGTGATGCAGACCACGGTGGTCTCGTCGGTTCGGATGCGGCGCTGCTGGATCAGCTTCGCCGCAACGCCAGTGGTCACGCCGCCGGCGGTTTCGGCGAAGATCCCTTCCGTCTGCGCCAGCAATTTAATAGAGTCGATGATCTCCGGATCGGATACATCCTCCGCCCAGCCGCCTGACTCCCGAATCAGCCGCAACGCAAACGGACCATCCGCGGGGTTGCCGATGGCCAGCGACCGCGCAATGGTGTTCGGCTTCTGCGGCTGAAAACGCGCCAGGTTCCGTTTCACGCCGTCCGCAATCGGTGAGCACCCCGTCGCCTGCGCGCCGAAGAACTTCACCTGCTTGGGCTCGACCCAACCGAGATGCGCCAGCTCACAGAAGGCCTTGGCGATCTTCCCAATCAGCGAGCCACCTGCCATCGGCACCACCACATTGTCCGGCAATTCCCATCCTAGTTGTTCGGCAATCTCGTATCCTTGTGTCTTCGATCCCTCGGCGTAATATGGCCGGAGGTTCACGTTCACCAGGCCCCACTGGAAACGATCCGCGATCTGCGTACACAGCCGGTTCACGTGGTCGTAGTTGCCGTTGATCCGCACGATCTTCGCGCCGTATACCGCCGTGTTTAAGACCTTGGCCGGTTCGAGGTCCGCCGGGATGAATACCGTGGTATCGAAGCCTTGCTGCGCCCCCTGCGCCGCTACGGCATTCGCCAGGTTGCCCGTCGACGAGCAGCCCACCGTCTTGAACCCGAACCGGCGCGCCGCCACCAGAGCCGTGGCCACCACCCGGTCCTTAAATGACAGGGTAGGGAAGCACACGGCATCGTTCTTGAAATAAAGGTTCTTGACGCCCAGCGAGGGGCCGAACTGCTTCGACTTCACCAGCGGCGTGCCGCCGATGTCGTGGGAAGGCTTGAAGCCCTCGGGCAGCGGCAGCAGTTCCGAGTATCGCCACATATTGAAGGCCCGGTGCGCCAGCGTCTCGCGCCTGGCGATCTTCCCGAGGGCCTCGTAGTCGTAGCTTACTTCCAGAGGAGAAAAGCACTCTTCACAAAACGATTGCGGGGTATTGGCGAATTTCTTACCACATTCCCGGCATCGCAGATAATAGACTTCCTTCATAAGTCACCTCGCGATAGGTTCCCGCCGCACGGTGCCCGGGCTGGGGCCTATGTGTGAAATGACGTGACATTGACTAAGGGCAGCAAGGAGGGGAAAATGAAAAACCCTCCGTGCCAAAAAGCTTGGAGGGTCTCAGAAGGAACTCTGTAGAACGCTACCAGCTCTTTAGCAGTTTTTTACGTGGAGCAAGTCGCCCTAAATCGCCACGTGATGCCGCTACTACGGCTAGAACTTTTATGCTATATCCCGAATTCCTTGTCAAGCCGAATCTTATTTCGCTTTTGGCCAGCAAACAGTTTGCTTACTTTTTGCGTCCAATTACTGCGTGGCGCGATTGCCACAGTGAGACCCGGCCGGATGGCCAGTTAACCCCGAGGCGCATCTAATCAGGGGAGAAAGCACCCTTCCTACTGGGTGGTATACTCTCGGCATGTAGAGTGGCCTTGGAATAGACAGGAGCAATAGAAAGTATGGATCAAGTTACGAATTTGGGCGATCGGACTCGCCGTCGCAAGCTAGTCATCGCGGCATTGATTTCGGCTACCCTCGTCATCGGTATCATGATTGGGACGGTCGTTTCCGGCAAAGTTTCCGCCATGCGGGCTTTCTCGTTCGCCGGAACCAACGCCACCCCCTTGGCGCTTCCAGACCCCATTCCTTCTTCCAATTCGTTTTCAGGAATCGTCAATCGTGTCGAGCCTGCCGTCGTCAACATCGCCACCACCCAGGTAATCGATCGCAAATCCAAGTCGAAACGCCACGGCCAGGGCGACCAGGACGATCCTAGCGACGATTTCTTCTTCCACTTCTTCGACGGCCGTCCCGGCATGCCGCAGCAGCCGCAGGCGGAACGCAGCCTCGGTTCTGGCGTCATTCTCGACAAGTCCGGCTACATCCTCACCAATAACCACGTCGTCGACCAGGCTTCCAAGATTCAAGTGCAACTCAACGGTGATCCTACGAAGTACACCGCCAAAGTTATCGGCACCGACGAGGATACCGATCTCGCGGTGATCAAAATTGACGCCGGCAAGGAGCTTCCTTTTGCCAAACTCGGCAATTCAGATGGCGTTCAAGTGGGCGACTGGGTTCTCGCCATTGGCAGCCCATTCGGTTTGAACGCGACCGTTACTGCCGGCATCATCAGTGCCAAGGATCGCGGCGGTATGGGCCGCCAGTTCCAGCGCTTCCTGCAAACCGATGCGGCCATCAACCCGGGCAATTCCGGCGGGCCGCTCGTCGATATGGCGGGACAAGTTATCGGCATCAACACCGCAATCCTGACCGGCAGCCGAGGCTATGAAGGCGTCGGCTTCGCCATGCCTTCCACCACCGCCATTAGCGTGTATGACCAGATCATCAAGAACGGCCGCGTTACCCGGGGATCGATCGGTGTCAGCTTCCAGGAAGAACTCAGCACCAATCAGATCACCCTGAAGTCTCTCGGCGCCCCCTACGGTGTCGTGATCGAGGGCGTGGAGCCGGGCAGCCCGGCGGAAAAGGCTGGCCTGAAGGGTGGCGATGTCATCAGCTCCATCAACGGAACTGCGGTGAAAACAGGCAACGACTTGGTCAATCCCATCGCTTCTGCGCCCGTCGGCAGCAAGGTCAAGATTACCTATTACCGCGACAAGCAGCAGCGTGAGACCACTGCCACCGTGGAAGACCGTACCCATGTATTCCCGAATTCCGCCGGCCGGGTCAGCAACACTCCCGATGATGCGGCGCCGACGGAGTTCGGCCTTCACGTGGAAAGCCTTACGCCGGAGCGCGCTCAACGTGTCGGCGTCACCGAGGGCCAGAAAGGCGTGTTGGTCAGCCAAATCGAGCCGACCAGTTTTGCCGATGATATCGGCTTTACCCCGGGCGACGTGATCTCCGAAGTGAACGGCCAGACAGTGACTTCGGTCGACGACTATCGCAAGGCCATCGCCAAGCTGAAGCCCGGCGAAAACGTGGTTTTCAAGATCCTGCGGCGCAGCCCCACGGACCGCGTCATGACCGTCTTTTTGCCCGGTGTTGTGCCGGCGGAAAGCAACTAACTTCCACGGAGTTGATTCGCCCAGCCATGCGTACCCTGAGCGGCAAGCGCAAACTGAGCGGCGTACTTCTCGCGGCAATGGCGGCGGGCAGCTTGACCCTGTCCGCCGTCGCCGCGCAAACTTCCTCGCAGCCCGCGAAGATGCCCACGGCGCACAACTCGTCGGGCGCTTCTGGGAAGAAATCCACCAGTTCCAAGCCTTCCAGGAAGAAGAAAACGAAAAAGGTGAAGGGCCAGGCTGCTCCCACCCCCGAACGCATCACCGAAATACAGGAAGCTCTCGCCAAGAATGGCGCCTTCGCCGGCACGCCGACCGGCAAGTGGGACGATTCCACCGCCGACGCCGTCAAGAAATTTCAGTCTTCCAACGGATTGAATTCCACAGGAAAGCTTGACGCACTCACATTGCAAAAGCTTGGCCTCGGCTCGGAAACCGCCGGCCTCGGCGCGCCTACGCCTCCGCCAAACTCCGTCAATCGCCTCCGAAATGCCTCGTCGTTGCCTGCGGAACCGCCCGATCCTGATTCACAGCCCCGCAATTAAGTTCGCTGAAAAAGGGGTCTCAACCTGTCATTCCTAGCGAGGCGAGGAATCTCTGTTCACCGAAAGCCAAAGAAACGAGCGATTCCTCACTCCGCAGACTCCATTCGGAATGACAGCTTTGCGAGTTTTTCAGCAACCTTCTGGCTAGGCGATTCGGCGTTTTGTCGAGAAGAATTCCCAGATCACTTCGCTGGCGTCCATGTTCTTTGAAGTTTTCCCAATGATCGATGCCGGGAGATACTGCATGCCGCCCGGCCAGGTGTGCCCGCCGCCGTTCACCACATAGCCTCGTACTTCACTTCCTCCGGCGCAGCCCGAGTAGATGGCCACGTCGATGGTCGTTCCATCGCCGGCGTGGTCTGCGATGTGCTGAGTCTCAGGTGCGCTTGGACAGCGATCCAATTTCGCGAACACCGCCACGGTGGCATCGTGCGACAACACCACTCCGCCCGCTGTGTTTCGTCCCAGGGCACCGCCAGCAAGCGGCACGAGCGGATCTTCCGTGCCTTGCAGCACCAGCACGGACACCGGCGCCTCCGGATGGCAACTCTCCGCCACGGTCTCGGAAAGAGAAGCGGCTACAATCGCTACCGCCGCAATGCGATCGGACATCTGGCAAGCCAGCCTGCCGCTCATGAACCCGCCATTAGACATGCCTGTGGCATAAATCCGCGAAGAATCTACTTTAAACTCGGCTTCCATGCGATCGATCAATTTCGAAAGGAACTTGACGTCGTCCACGCCCTTGCGGTCCGAAGGCGTGCCCCCTCGCCCATCGGCCCAGCTGCGGTCCAGCCCATCGGGATAGACCACCAGGAATCCGCGTTCGTCGCTGATTTTGTCCAGGTGAGAAAGCCGTTCTTCGCCCGACCCTTGTCCCAGGCGCCCGTGCAGTGCCAACACCAGTGGCACGGCATGCGTTCCGTCGTAGCCGCTCGGAACATGATATACGTACGCCCGTTCCCGCCCGTCAACGCTCAGCGCAGCCTGTTGATCCGCATGGCGCCCACGCGCCACAAAGCCACTTAGCGCCGCGACTGCCAGGAATGCACCTGCGACCAGCAACCCACGTGCACGTTTCATCGTTACGCCTTCCTCGACTTCTGGTTCCATTCAACCCACTTCCCGCCCAAAAGTTATACGTCCACGCACCTTCCAGGATTACGAATCGATCGCAGCGGAATTTTGCGTTTGCCATGCCACCCGCAGCCTTGTATCGTCTTGACATGATCAGCAATTCACACTACACCGCCTGTTGCCGCTGTCGCGTCGGCGCACGTCCTGGTGTGGGTGAGCTGAATCCCTAGCGACTGATTTCAGCCTGTTGTTGTACACCACCCATCGCCAGAGCGTCTGGCTGATGGGTTTTTTGCTTTGGGAGTTTATGAAAGTGCGGATCGTCAACCTGAATGCAGCGGTTCCTCCGGCTGCGCCGGCGTGCCAGAGCGCTTGGGCTTAGGGTTGTCGTAACGGGGATGGCAGGGAGCGCGTTGGGGCGTTTCCTGCCAACCGCAGTACCTCCGGTTTGAGGCGCGGTCGCCAAGTGGTAAGGCATGGGTCTGCAAAACCCATATCGGCGGTTCGATTCCGCCTCGCGCCTCCAGATCTTCTGCGCAAAAAAAAGAGCGGCTCGTCAACATGAGCCGCCCTTTCCTTGGTGAATCGTTCCGGGTTGTGGCCGCATCAGAAGAAAAAGCGGAATCCGATCTGAATCTGCCGCGGAGTATACGCAAAGTTGCTGTTGGAGTTGGTCACCGACCGGAATGCCGAGTTGTAGCTCAGGCAGGGTGCCGCCGTGGAGCAAGCCACCGTTCCGTTCGCCGTGCTCACCGTTCCGGTGGTGCTGATAATGTAGGCCGTATTATTCACGGCGGTGACGTTCTGGTGATTGAAAATGTTAAACGCCTCGGCAAGAAGTTCGGCGCTGAGGCGGTCACCGAACTTGATGGACTTCGCGAGCCGCAGGTCCATGTCGATGGTGCGCTTCATGCGGTAGGTATTGCGCCCCGCCACGTCGATGCCCTTGCGTCCGTTCGAACCGTTTACGCCGCCGCCCAGCGCGGAATAGGTTGTGGTAGTCACGTCACCGGTGTTCGGGTCCGTGCTGGCGGTTGAAAACGAAGGCGGAGTCCCGCTAGTGACCAGCGAATAGGGAAGCCCGCTTTGCGACGAATAAATCGGCGAGAGTTGCCAGTCGTTAGCCAGGTAGCCGAGGAATCCGTTCACGTGCCAGGGACTTTCGATCACCGCGCTGGCTATCACCCGGTTTCGAATGTCGAAGATCGAGTTGCCGCGTTCCAGCCCGATGTTTGTTGGCACCAGCAGGTCGTTGGCATCGGAAAACGTGCTGGCGTTCTGCCCGTAGTCAATCGCATGCGCCCAAGTGTAGCTGGCCATCAACTGCAGGTGGTCGGTCATCCTGCGGTTCACTCCCAGGACCAGTGCGTTGTAGCTGGAATTGATGCCGCTGAATATGTCCGTCATCGCCCCGTAGTTGGGGTTCGGACGGGTTCCGTTCGTGGTCGAGATCACATTCCCAGTGGGTCCAGTCACTACGACCTTGGTGGTTCCGTAAAGGGGTGTGGTGTAAGTCGTGGCCGGCAGCGGCCCGCCCGAGCCGACCGTGTAGGTGATATCGGTCGCCGGCGCGCCGGTGTTGGCGTCTACGAAGTCCGGCAGGTGGCGCCCAAAGCTCCCCAGATAGCTGATTGACACAACGGTGTTCCGCATGATTTCGCGTTCCACCGTCAGGTCCGTCTCCTGCACCGCTGGTGCCTGGAAGTTCTTGTCGAAGTAAGCCACACTCAGACCCAAGGGGCAGTTCGGTTGCACCGAAAGAATTTGTGGGAAACGCGGCAAACACGGGACCGCCAGCGAGTTCGATGGATTGAACGTGTAGGTGAATTGCGCGCCTTGCACGCCTGTGGCAGTCAACGCGTTGTAGATCGTAGAGTTGATAATGCGGCCGAAATAGATGCCGTACCCTCCGCGCACCGACGTTTTGCCGTCTCCGAGAACATCCCACGCAAAACCGACGCGTGGGCCGATGTTGTTCTCGTCATGCGGCATTTGCAGCGTCTGTGGCACACCGTAGTTCGGCAGAATCGGCGTCGGCAGGAATTCGTATTCGTACCGGGCGCCGATGGTCAGCGTCAGACGGGGCGCAACACGCCAGTTGTCTTCGATGAACAGAGCTAGGTCATCGGTGTTAAACGTGAAACCCAACGGACCAAAGGCCTGCGTGTAGCTCGAATAGCACGCGGCGTTGTGCGCGGCTCCGCACTTGTTCGGCGCCAGCAAGTCCGACAGGTAGTTCGCCACGCTGGTGTAGCTGTAGGAGCCATACTGGTAGCGCAGGTTCTGTGACAGTTCGTTCACGTGCCGGATGTCGCCGCCAAATTTCAAAGTATGTCGCCCCAGGGTCCAGGTGATGGTGTCCGCGAACTGCGTCGTCCGTTCATCGGGATACGCTGGACGCTGCAGGAATGTGGGTACGCCCATGTCGAATCCGTTGGTGATGAAAACGTCTGGCGGCAGGCCCAGCGGGTTTACATAGCCGGGCGCCGTCGGAGGATTCAGGAAATTGGCGGTCTCATACGCGGTCGGGTTCTGAGCGAACTCGAATTCAAAGTCGCGCCCGTACTGGAAGCGCGCTTCGTTGGAGAAGTTCGGCGTGAAGAACGTGTACAGCTTCGCCACTCCCCAGGTGTCGCGCACGTAGTCGTTCCCGAAGCTCGCGATGCCGTAGGTGTTGCTCGATTGCGTCTGAATGCCCGCTGGCGACGCCCAACGCATCCGGTTCACCTCGAAAGAGGCGCGGTTTTTCGAGTTGATCTGCCAGTCAATTTTCGGGAAGAAGATGGTCTGCTTGCCGGTGCGCGGAACCGGACCGAGTTCACCCAGCAGCCCATTCAACCCGTTGCTGTAATCGGTTGCGCCGGCCGCATAATTTGCCAGCGCCAGATTGCCCTGCAGTGTGCATGCTCCGGTTGTCGCGGTGGCAATATTCGATCCGTTGGTCATGGTAAACGCGGCGGAGTTGATGTTGCTCTTCCCGTTCGACTGCAGGCAGTTTTCTGTGCCGTCAACTGTATACGCCGGATTGACGCCGCCATCCGCGGCGGCGGCCAGTGGCGTTGCGTAAAACGCTTTGGGACTCGTCGCTACGGCGGTGCCCGGAAAATTGCGATCGAAGCGGTCGAAAGCGAAGTACCAGAATAATTTGTCTCGGATGATGCGTCCGCCCGCGCCGAAGCCGTAGATATAGCGCGTGTCGGTCGGTTTATACGGATTCGATGAAAAAGTCCCGTCGGCATTCTGCGTGGTCAGCGTGGTAAACGGGTTGGTTGCTCCCCAGCTGTTATCGCGATCGTAGAAATACGCTTCGCCGTGGAAATCATTTCCACCGCTTTTGGTTACCGTGTTGACCACTGCACCGGCCGCGCGTCCGTACTCGGACGAGTAGTTCGACGTGTTCACCTGGAACTCTTGTACGGCGGCCTTGGCCGAAGAATATCCCGCGCGTGTGCGGCCGCGTTCCTCCGAGAAGAACGCCTGGTTATTGTCGGCACCGTCCACGGTGTTGTTGTTTAAGAGCGTGCTCATGCCGCGGAAACTCAACAGGCCAAACCCGTTCGCGTCGTTCACCACGCCGGGCGTCAACAACGCGAAGTCCGACCAGCGTCCACCGTTGATGGGAAGGTTGCTGATCTGCGTCTGGTCGACGATCGGCGCGAAATCCTGGCTTGCGGTGTTGATGTCGGGGACCTCCGCGCTGACCAGCACAGTGGCTGCCGATGAGGCCACATTTAATTTCGGCGAAAGCTCCGTGACCGTGCCAACTTGCACGATAGCTTGCTCAACGGTATACGCTGCGAAGCCCGAGGCCTCGACTTTCACCGTATATGCTGCGGGCGTGAGTTTGGTGACGCGAAAATACCCCGTTGTGTCCGTGGTCACCTTGAACTCGAGCGACGTGGCGTTGTTGGTCACCGTCACGGTCGCTCCCGCCACCGATGCGCCTGAAGAATCCGTAACCGTCCCAGAAATTGCGCCGTCCGTTGTCGACTGCGCTCTGCCCGCGGCCACCGCCACGAGCGCAACAATCAGGATCACCAAACACCTGGCCATGTTACTCAACAGACTTCTTGAGACACCCATTCTTTTTTCCTCCTGAACTTTTGAAGATACAAACCAAGCAGATGCGGGGTGGCTAGGGAGACTGGCGCGGTTCGCCGCCGTTCATTTCAGGGCGATCGGAATCAGCACCGGCTGACCGTGCCGAAACGTATAACATAAACGAAATATTCCCGGAAGAGGGTTGCTGTGCAAAAACGCTTCATCCGTTGCGGCTTTTTTCGTTCCTCGCTATCGCCAGAATCAATACATCGACTGTTAGGAATGAACTTAGCGCCGCAGTGTTTCAGTGATGTGAATGGTCGGAGAACAACTGTTT
>Ga0335076_10002628_pt1 | contig 17884 bp, 26 predicted proteins | sample Lox_Sample_25_FD_206717 | JGI IMG/M metagenome (GOLD analysis project Ga0335076, IMG submission 206717) | Soil microbial communities from Loxahatchee National Wildlife Refuge, Florida, United States - Lox_Sample_2.5 | ecosystem: Environmental > Terrestrial > Soil > Wetlands | place: USA... | reverse complement strand
GAAAGTCGTGAACGGCGTAGGAGGTGTTTTTGGGCTGGGAAATATCACCATACCGCCCATTGAACTACCGGCCGTGTCTCAGCTATCATCGATCACAATACCCGATACTGTCGAGAATTCACTCAACAGCTTAAATGACTCCATGCCAACATTCGCAGAAGTGAAAAATGCAACGGATTCTGTAATTTCATTTCCTTTCGACCAGCTGAAGGTACCCCTTTCCCATGCCACTGAGAGAGAGATGCTGACGCGGATAGAATATCATTAACAACACCTTTGGCGAATTTACGTTCAACACGTCTCTTCTGCCCGTGCCGTCTAAAGAAACGATCGTATTTTGCAGCAACAACACGAAGCTCGACGATTTTTTCGTCGGTCTCGCGGCCGATGTACATCGGGTGCTTGTCATTTTCGCAGTTCTTATGGTTCTTGGGGCTCTCATGGCCATGCTGCCAAGTGCATTTTTGGAATGGTGGTCCTGGAGAAAGATAAAAAGGCAAGCCGCTATCGCTGAAGAAGTAATTCGGTCGTCAAAGAATCTCGATATCCTCGAGCTTGTTCAAGTCGTCGATTCGCCACTGGCTTACAGGATCAGCCAAATTCTTACCGGCCACGCAAAATCCGAACAACAACGAATTCTTCTTCGGTGGTTCGTCGCGTATATCACACATCCGCCAGCGCTCCTCGTTTTGGCGGTATCCATAGCGGGATTTCTCTCATGCCTTTTCCAGCTAATCATTGTGAACGAGATTCACAAAGCTGCTCCTCAACTTGTAACGGACGTTAGTGATATGGAGGCGTTGGTATCATCAAAAATTCAAAATGCGACCTCGTTTTGGGTGAATGGGACCAATACGCAGATCTCAGATACAGAGTCGTTCGTGAATGACAATCTCTTGGGCTGGGCCAGGGATAGTACGCAGGCATTGAACGACACACTTACAACCTGTTCCATATCTACTTAAATTTTCACTAATCCCTAGTTGTCAATACAACTGTGACGACCATCGAATCGGCATTTGGCAACACGCCTCTGGCTGGGCCCATCTTGGACGTATTAAATTGCGTTCTATTGATGAAAGTCCAAGGAATCCAAGATGGACTAACATTTGTGAACGAGAATGCTAAGGTCCAGTTCCCGCGGGTAAATAATTCGACGGCAAACAGCGTGCAGAGTCTCTCGGTCACTCAGGCCAACGGGTCTTCACTCGCCGGGATTCTTAATGCCGTTGTCGACAAATGGCTCCATTCCATTCGTCAACAAGCCATCGTCGCGGGGGTTCTGTTCGCGTTATATTGTTTGATCGTTTTCATGGGATATTGCCGGATGTCGTATGCCCTTAAACGAGCACCGCCGAATAATGGGCATGTGATGGGGTTTTCCGACTTGACATCGACAACTCGGATGCGTGGGGTCCAAAATAAAACGGAATTCGAAGTAATCAATCCCTTCGATGACGGCTTATACCCGAGCGGTCCAGGTCCAGGTCCGACACCAGCTACATACACCAAACGATAGAATTCCATAGACATAGAGGGATGAGCGGATTGGGGTTTGTAATTTCAAGTTGTAATATCTTAGCAAGTTACGTTTTAGCACCCCGACCTCCGACATTGCCCAACATTTGACGTAAACCAGAGTCTATCTCAACGTCTGGTAACCTTTGTTTTTCTGCACCATTTGGAGGCTCCAAAAACCCAATGCCTACAAGATAGGCAAGATACAGACCCATCTCAGTCGTTGAGACCCCCTTTCCGCCAGACAGGTCGGCATTTGTCCATTCCGCATCTGACTTAAGAATACTTCGGGCGTTTCGGTCATCAAGTTCCGGGGCTTTGGTACTTTGGGGTAAATTGTCCAAGACGAAGTGTAGAAGAGGATACAGCGCGTTGTCCTTGGCGTCCAAAATAGTGTACCGCTCTAACGCAATTCTCCACGGGATATAATCGGTGGTGGTTACAGCGAAGCCATATTCCGACAAGGATGAAAGCATTTCGATAAACCGCGATCGAGGACGTCCGGTGACATGAATGACCCCAACGCCGGGGTGTCCGCAATGAGAATGAAACGCAGATGCGGTGACCAGTCTCGACACGTGATCAACCGGAACCATGTTGACCGTGTTGTATATTTCCGGAACCAATCCAAGTTGAATACACCCCTTGACGAGTCTGATCAAGAAATCGTCCGTATTAGTCACTACCCAAGTTTAGTGGTGAGTTAATAAGCGAACAACTAACCTCCTGTTTTTGAATCACCCACAATATATCCCGGCCGAACGATGGAACCCTCCAGGCCTCGTTTTCCAGCTTCCATCACAAGTTGTTCGCTGACCCATTTTGTTTGTCCATACCCAGTCGGAAGACCAGATCGGCTTCCTCGTAGATCGTCAGACTCTAGGATACCTTCGCCCCCCTTTGAAAGGAGAGCATCGGACAATCGGACGTAATGCTCCGCATCGAGGACGGATGTCGAAGAAATAAAAACAAATCGTTTGGCCTTGCCACGTTCACAAAGTGACATTGCATTTAATGTTCCCAATACATTCGTACCCCGCAGATGTGCGTATGGATAGACCCAATGAACCTGAATAAAATCAATCTCAAGATCCGGAAAGAGGACGCACCATTGCTCCATTGTGAATGACGACGTCCACCCTTTCAAGCAGGTTGTCCCAAACCGACTGAGAAAGACCCAACAGATCATTCTCTAACGACCCAGTAACTATCTCGATACGGGATTTCCAGCCATCATTCCAGACGCCATATGCTTTACAGCTGTTGATTACTCTTTCGAGACCTCTTTGGGGAGTGTCTGCTCTGACGTGCGCTATAATCCGGGTGGTTGGATGAGGCCTGCTGAAGAGGTCCCGAAGTACGAAAGCTCCGAGAAAGCCTGTGGCTCCGGTGAGAAAGACGGTTATACAGTCATCTCTGCGGAACGGCGAAGCTCGCACATAAGATTTGGGCAGACGGCTCATAAGGGTGTCCAAATCAGAGGCATAGTCAGGAATCGCGTTGGAATCCAAATGACGCGATGGAGGCCTGGAGGCAACTTCAACAGACTGTTCGTTGCGACGGTCAATCTCTTCGGCAAGACCGGCGATTGTGGGTTGTTGAAAGAGAATCCCAAGAGGCACTTCCACAGCGAATCTTTTGCGGATTTCGAACACGACGCGAGTTGCAAGGATTGAATGCCCGCCGATATCGAAGAAATTGTCGTGGAGCCCGATGTCTCGAGGGGCATGAGTGATGGTTTTGAGCCATATTTCCCGAACAATTGTTTGAGTGAGCGTGAAGGCAAAGCCATTGCTCAGGCTGTCTCTCCGAGATCTGCGAAATGCGGCAGCCAGTTGAGCTGTATCGGGGAAGGGCAGAGCGGGTTTGTCAATTTTGCCGTTAGGATTCAAAGGCATCCGTGCCAATGGTACAAATACTTCAATGTCATCATCCAGTCCGGCAGGAGAAAGAACTAACCTGTCGGAACGGCATATGAGGCAAGTTTTGATTTTAAGTGATTTCGGATCTCGCGAATCAATGTTCGGTATTTTCTTAAGCCTCGCACTAGTTCGTCGTCATGAGAGCTGGCTTCGTCGTCATCGCCGCTGAGCAAGTCGTCCAACTCCTTGCCGCGCCGAGGAACGATATAAGAGACGAGCGTCGGTTCTTCGTCCTTGTCACGACGGACCAATGTGACATTTTCCCGGACCAGGGGATGTTGTGTTAAATATGTGTCGATTTCACCGAGTTCGATACGGAACCCCCTTATTTTCACCTGATCGTCCGCACGCCCAGCACACTCGACTAAAGCATTAGGGCTCGGGACACCAAGGAAAACCTACCATCTCCGCTAGGAGTATATCTCCCGAGATCTCCGGTACGATATAGGCGATCTCTTGGCCCAAAGTAGTACTCGCGCCACTCTTCCGTCGCCGGGCCGGTGTCGACGGGCTTTGACGAAGCCATCCAATTTGCGACAAATTTTTCTTTCGTCAGATCAGGGAGCTTCAAGTATCCTTCTGCAAGTCCTGCCGCTCTGACAAATAGTTCGCCAATCTCTCCGACTCCACAAAGAAGATTCCTATCAATTCGATTGACTACCAGCAATTGCACGTCGGTCATTCCCCGACCGGCCGGTATTACGTCTTTCTGGCCGGCTAAAAACACAGGATCCAAGCTAGCAGGAGGGATGGAAAAGTACGAGACCGCCCGCTGCGTCTCGGTAGTTCCATACATATTGATAATTCTAACGTTGGCAGCGAGGGATTGCAGACGTAAGCAATCTCGCTTCGTCAAGACATCTCCAACAAAGAAGGCATTCCGCAATGCGGGGATCGACGTGGTGGCTTCAGTAGAAAGGAGTTGGCCCATGGCTGTAGAACCGTCAGAATAACCAGCAGCATACACAAACCGGGAGTCAAGTGAGTGACTGTTGCCTCGACCTTTGCCATCCATGCTGCAAGTTGCCCAGGTGTGCCAATATCGTCCACAGTAGGGACAAACAGACTCGCTCCCAGAAATAAAGGAGTGAAGACTACAATAATGTCAGCCAAGCACAGGAAAAGGAAATGGATACTGTCCCGTTGAATGGGGTCGTGGGCGATGCCACTAAGCATTGTGAAGTGGTCTTTCTCTGACAAACCAAAAGTCTCTGCCATCCAAGGAAAATAATAAGTGAGACTGAAATGCCTACCGCGAACCCCTTTAGGAACACCCTCGCTGCCACTAGTAAAGCTCAACGTCGGAGTGCTGTCAGGGCCAACAATAATTCCTGGTGGCATCTTTTTGAGAGGGATTTGATCTTCGAAAATATTTTGTTGAGGATGGCCTTTCAATGTTCCGTTTGTCTGGATGGCCAGACAAGGGATAAATGCTTTAAGAGAAAGATGTTGCGAGATAAATTCCTTGACTGTAGGTGAGAGAACCCCTGCTTTCTCGATCACCACAAGAAATGATGGCTTCGCGACACCAAGATATATAATCTGACGAGCCGGAGGGTATGCCGGGTCTTGGATTTAGTCCAAAAAGTCAAACAGCGCTTTACCAATGACAGAAAATGTCCCGCCTGCTTTCAAAATCCCCATGACTGCAACCACGAGGTCAACATTTCGATGGGCGTAGACCATGATAACATCCCCTCGTTCCACTCCTTGCGCGACGAGATAATGCGCAAGAACATTGGAGGACTCATGGATGTGTCGGTAAGTGAATACTCGCGTTGGATGGTTTGCGGAAACTGCAGTTTCAATCACACACGGGCGGTCGGGATGCAGGTTCGCATTGGCTGAGAAGATTTCATGGATTGCACCACGATATTTGTTCCAATTCAAGTGAATTGAGGGGTCAGGTAAGATACGGAGTTGCTTTTCAGTGAGCAATCGGAGCGCTCCAACCGGTTTATTTGGGTCGGAGGCAGCATCGACGACGATCTTTGTGAGTTGGTCGATGATGCAAGAAACCCGGTCAGCAGAGAAGAGCAGCTGATTATATCGAACGAGAAGTTGCAAGGCGGGCAAGGGAGACGACGATCGCAGGGAGGTCTTGGATGTCTCAAGGGCAACAAAAATAGTAAGATCGGTTGAGGTTTCCGTCGATGTCAGGAAGTGAGAGGACGGGGCGTCAGGAGTGTTGTAGAAACGAAGGTGGAAGAGAGGAGCGTGGCGTTCTCCACTGCTGGTGCTCTGGGACTGACACAGGTAGCCGACGAGCTCGCTGAAGTCCACAGGATCGGCAGCCCCTTCCGCTTCGGTCTGGAGGAGAAAGGTCAGTATGGGGTATGACGGGATGAGTCATCCGCGGGGAGCTTGTTTTTGGGGGGAGTGCCTGTTTGACCCGTTGGAGCAGGGCCGAAAATGGGTCCGATGGAGCAGCTTGGCAACGAAGAACGAAAGGGTCGCCGCCTTCGCTGCTCGTTCCAATGCTGATGTCCTCATCGCCAGTAAGTCGGTGCACGAGGACAATGAAGGCAGAGAGGAGGATGGTGAAGGGCGAGGTGGGGACGGAGTCACCGGTGCCCTCGAGGACAAGCTTGACGAGCGCAAGTTGCGTTTCCGTGTCAATTGAGCGCGATACGGCGGCCTCGACCATGCGCGGCGGCGCAGGTCTGTTGTAGTCCGACGGAAGATGGGAAACCGTCAGATTTCGCAGGCGATTGCCCCAGCGCTCGAGGAGAGGGGAAGCCATGACGGGTGGGTGGGTGACTCGAGCGAACAGATTGATCTTTTCCGTCCATTTACATACATTTTCTTTTCACTTGTTTTTACGGTGATTATCTAAAAAAGGGGTGGTAGAATTGTATTTGAGACACGGCACCGGAGGGACTTCGCGTGCTATTCCTGTATAGCACTCGTTCGACCTCTCGTAACCATTTCCGTTTGTGAGGTCCGATATCCAAAGCAGTTCGTTATTCGCAGGCATTTGCACGTTCGTCGGGGCAATTCTAGTTGCAATCATGTGTTTGCTACCTCACCTGGAAGCGCGAAGGAAAGCACCATTTCGATTTTGTATCCTGAACAGTGGTGCGGCATTTTCTTCCGCTTCCCCACTGCCTGTGCAACGTCGGATGGCGTTCCCGACGTCTTCCCGTACAGATATGGAGAGTACCGTAGTGGCACCCTCACCTCAGACTCTCGCCTCCTGCCGTACCCCCAATCTCTCCACTGCCACATTTCTGGACTACCTTTCCCCGATCAACGATATGTTTTATACACGACCTGGCCCCGGTCGGTAACGTCCAATCGGTCTTTCAGGAAGGATACTTCTTAGACCGAGAGATGAATCTTGTCGGTTCCCTTGGTTCCGTCACGGAATGCATCACCCTCTGCCGTACAGAAGACGGTAGACACGTGTTAGCGTCATCTTCAAGAAGGCATCTACGTGGATCGAGAAGTGTTGGGATGGGCGGCGGCAAAACATGGGATGAGAGTCGTAACTGTCCGTTTCTGAAACCGCCAATTGTATGAAGTTTAGTACTAAGCATCCTTGATTATTTTTGTTGAAGGAGTCACTAAGGCTGCTTTAAATCATTGTTAGTATCGTTTTTCCCATTGTGGGATGGCTTAAGGTCCTCCCAATTTCAGTGAGGCCTCGGATACCTTAGAGATGAGGGTTCAAGGATGCGATTGACTTGCACGAAAGCCGCTTATCAATGGATCATGCAATGCAAATGGAAGTAATCAATGCAATGGGGTTCAAGCGCATTCAGCATGTATTTCAGCGACTTCAAGGATATTGAGCTAACTCCATCGCCAGGTCGTTTCAGAGCTGGAGGCAATGATGCAGAATACGGAGGAAATAGAGCCTATGGTATCTCTTCCCGCTTGTTGGAAGGCCGTCCGATTCCTTCAGATCCACAATTACATGCATGGAAATGCGGGCGCAGAAACGCATCGCAGTAACGCATCGTAGTAACGCATCGCAGTAACGCATCGCATCAACGCATCGCAGTAACTCATCGCAGTAACGCATCGCAGTAACGCATCGCAGTAACGCATCGCAGGAATTGCTTTGGCATCCCGTGCGAAGGGTTAGATTGATGCATCTGGGACGTCTGAAAAGAATGGCGGAAGAATTGCGACGGCCGCTCAGGTCACATGATGGCTACGTTGTGGAATTTCTGTGTGCACTTGAATTCTCGTGTTCACCATTCTCAGTCAGGCTGTTTCAATCCCGGTCTCCGTATGGGCCGTGTGGATTGTTCCATGTTTACTATGTAGGGCAGTCTGTTCACCCTAAAATTAGCTGCATCGGGTTTTGAGTGATGTTCCTTTGATTAGGTTCTTGGAGTCAATGAAAGGATATATTCTTTTGATCAATCCCCTTCTTGTGCTCTGTTCGTACCTAGTCCCAGGCTCTTTATCTTTCAGGTGGTTGGCACCATGTTGGAGACGGAGTATGGCTTGCTCCGTATTCTCAGACAGCGGTGGAAGAATTATTTCGTACATCAGCGCCGAACATTGTTCCCTCTCTCACCAACGGCGATCAACAACTTCATTTCCTACAGTAACGAGTCTCGATTTCATTTTAGATTCCTTTCAACCTCCCGGAATTTGGTTTGTGATACCCTTCTGTTCCTACGAACGCATTTACCAGCGGTCCGATCTGGCCCCTGCCAAATCCAGGTCCTGCTTTGTCGGTTCGATGTGCTCCTTGCAAGCAGGCTGCTGTTGCGCCCTCTCGATCTTCCTCAGTGATCAAGCAAAATTCGTATATCTTGTCGGTTCTACTGCATCCATGCACCTGTTTGGCCGTCATTCGCCAAGATTCTCCCTTGGACCCGCCTTTCTTGCTGGATACACTTCGCGACGAAAGGGTTAAGACGGCAATTTCTATGTCTCATGAGAGCCGGATCTTGCAACCGATCCAAGGGTTCAATCGTCACATATACGACTCCTCGTTTATATTTACATCGCACCTATTTGCTGGAAGCTGGCAGACTTAGGAAGAATGCGACATTGAGTCAACCGAGTATGACATAGACTTCGGAATCAAGTCCATTCTCGCGGCAATTCAGACTGAGCGTAAAGTTGATAGTAGCGAACTCTGGAACGATGTTAAGGTCACTAAAAACCTGGGCCGTCAGATGGTCTGAGAAAAATGATAGACTCAAAAAGGAATCTACGATGGCTGGGACTACGGTATCAATTGTGAGAAGAATGCAGACGACAAAGAGAATGCTATTCAATATCTGAATAGCACAAGTGTGCAATAGTGGTATTTAATGACTGATGCATCAAGTTCTATGGATGCATGGTACGTACACTAGCCGTAGTCTCCTCCGCCGTTGTACCGAAACCCATTAATTTACGCTTTTTCTCCTTTGCATTTCCATATTCTCTATCAAATTTCCTCAACAATTCAATGGTTTCCATGCTTTCAGAGATGCTAGCCGTTACTTCCGTAAGGGCCCTATCGAAATGACGTGCATCCAACACTCTCTTTGCCGGTTCTGCTTCCATGACCGGTTCAATTCCAGAAGATTCTAAGCTTCCCGCTTTCTCTGGAGCGTTTCGACGGCTTGGGGTGAGAATATCTGCAGGAGACTGTTCCTCGGTGACCGCTGCAAGCGCGGCGCTTACACAGACGTTTTTCAAGTCGGAGCCCGAATAAAGATTAGTTCGTTTGGCGAAGGCATGCAGATCCACCGACGCATTCAACATCTCGTCACGAAGAAGCAACTTCAATATGGCAAGACGATCCTCTTCAGTCGGTAGGTCGACTAAAATTCGTCGAGGCATTCGACGTAGGATCGCGTCGTCTAAGTCGAACGGTCGATTTGTGGCCCCCAAGATTAAAATCCCCGAATTCAACGCGTTGATGCCATCCCATTCGGCCATGAATTGGTTGATTATTTCACGATGTGAAACATGCCGCTCGGAACCGTTTCGAGAGCTAAATATTGTGTCGACTTCATCTATAAAAACGACACAAGGACTTAACTTGCGAGCAAGTGAAAATATTGCCTAATGTCAGCAATTGTTTGAGTCATGGGACATCAATACTTTGACATTCTTTTCTCCTTCGCCGACGTACATGTCATACACCTCACTTCCCTTGATTTCCAGAACCCTGGCGCCACTTTCTTTTGCCACAGCTTTGGCCAACATAGTCTTACCAGTTCCGGGAGGTCCGAAAAGTAAGACTCCATTGATAAAGTTTTTCGCTAATACGCCATAAGAGAATGCATCAGGTCTTCTCAACGGGAGCGAAACAAGAACTTTGAGGGTTTGGATCGTTGATTCCGGTGCTCGTATATCCGAAAATCCAACTTGGATCTTATCTTCACAAAATTAGTTATGCAAAGGCAATCGGTTACCTGGGTCGATCACTCCGGAGAGTAGCTTTTGTTCGTGCTTGGTACAATCTTTGCTGTTGATAGGATTGAAAAGCGGTATGGTCCGTTTGCCTTCGTCTGACTGACGAGAGCTTATCGGATTTCGCGTTGTTTGATGCTCCAATTTCCTCTCTGTCCTTTCCTGATCCGCCCTCTCCATATCTTTGACAGCTTCAGCAATATCTGCTATAGTCATAGGAATCATCTGCATGGCGTTTTGTCTAACTTGTAATTTTCCATGATTGCCTATGGCTATGGACGCAACCCTTTGTACTTTGTCGATTTCCCAGATCTCTCGACCTAGCAGAGGGATGCAGGAGGTTGCACTTCCATCAAGATGAATTCCGGGTGGGCAATTGAATTCCATGTCAGGTGAACGACATCTTTGCCGTATGGTTGATTGAATGCTTCGGAGGTTGATCTCTCTGGTACGAGCGGCGTGATCGTCCTGAAGTGCGACTTTTTCTGTCGGGCTTGCTGGCGGGGGAACATTGACGATGTGATAATATTGACTCGCGAAAGGACTCACACGGATGGCATCGTCCCCACGGTCGTCGCTCACAATTATCATGATCCTTTCACCGAGCCGCCGCCGATTTTGAATAGATTGAAGAAGGGATTGGTGTGCAATATGACCACGAGGGGTCTGGAGGACAGATTGTAGGTCACGAAGATAGACGACGGTTCTACCGTGGTGGTGAGGAGGTGGTGAAACGGGCGGCTCATCTCCACTTCGTTGAAATCTTTTCTGAAGGGCTTTGCGTTTCTCGCTGGGTGCGGATAGGATGATGTCTAAAAATTTCGAAACTTTATTTTCACCAGTGCCTTTCGATGGTTGGTGTCGAAGGGGATTCGGAAACGAAAAGGAGGATGACGACACAGAGGACGTATACATAGGACGAGGAGCAAGAAACAGACGAAGGGGTAGAGTGGTGGGTAAACGAAATTCGTTAGAAGCCTCAATTGTTTCTTCGTCTTCTTCCAAGATTCCTTCGTTCTCCTCCTCCACGTCCATTTCTTCGTTTTCGCCTTCTTTAGAGTTTTCGCGTACAATATTGGTGAAGAATAGCTGCGAACCTATGCCTGCATCCGGAGGGACAGGGTCAATTAATAGCTCTAGTAATTCATCCACGTCCTGGCCGTCAAGTCGAACGATGTCGGCGTCCAATTCCGTCGCTAAATCTTCAACAATTCCATCCAGAAAATAAATGGCTCCGCGTCGAGGACATCGCAAATGAATATGGGCTTTCTGTGAGATAAAGCTATCGTGGGCGAGAGTAGAAGGCACCAGAAGAGCCGCTGATGAATGAGCTTCCAACTCTTTTTGGACGTAAGGTGAGAGACGAATTTTTCGTGAGGGGATTGTCGAGGAAGTTTCAATGTCACTTTTGGCGGAAGAATTTGCGAAATATGCAGCGTGGGGTGGGGCAGTGGACACGAGGGTCACATTTCGCTCGATAAACCAGTCCGGGATCCGCGGTTTGAATGCTGAGCGCTCGCGTGACTGTGTTTTCCTTGTGCCTCTGCGAGATGAAGAGCCACGAGGACGGCCCCGAGTTCGCGGCATCCGGGCGAACGAGTCTGGCGCGGGCCGCAAGGGGGCCGCGGGCGTCGATGTCGGTACGGCCGAGACGCCAGATTGCACAGCTTCTGAGTCTATGGGTTCTTCGGGATCTTCTGGAGGCGGAGTATTGCCCGATGCGGAAGCGATCTTGAGCGCAGACTCGGGGTATTGAACGGTTCGGGCAGCGGGAGGATGTGGGCCATCTTGAAGATGTGCTGCAGAGCGGTGCAGGTTGCGGCGAACTCGGGGGAATAAGTTCTGGTGGAGAAGACCAACGGCTCGCGTCGCCCTGAACTTGCAGAAGCCGGTCTTGCCAATGCCTCTTGCACAGCATGAACAGGCAGCCAGACTAGCCATAGCGCGTATGACGACGGGCAGGTCAGGATTGTTTGTTGCTCATTTGTCGACAATTGGAGATTTTTACACTCGAAATAATACCCGCTACGCAGATGTGCAAAATTCTTTGGTTCAATTGACTTGACTCGAGATAGTTACCTAAGCTGTTTATCTTTACACATAACATGCCAACTCCAAATGTTTGCCCACCGCCCAGCTTTTCTGTCCTATCAATATGTGTCCTTCAGTACGAGCCGGTCAGATCCATTTAATCACTGTACTCAGGATACCCCGATGCTGAGGAATGGTTTTGCTGTTGTGCTTGGGACTGTTGCTGCTGTTGCTGCTGAGCATAATATGCAGCCCAGGCTTGCGCTGCTGCACTATCACCAGTCGTTGCAGACGAGTTTGAGGCCGGCTGAAGATATTGGAAAGGATCTAAATTTTGAGACAACACCAAAAGGGTGGGTTTACTTGGATACATGCCATACTGGCTAGTTGGGGCAGTCTGCTGTGGCGTTGTGTATCCCTGGGGCTCCGAGTACGGCGTTATTCTAGGGTTAGTAACCACGGAGAGCGTCCGTTGTTACCCATTGAAAGATGACCCCAACCTAGGATTCTCGGTTGGCGGTTGGTGCTGTAGATAATCAGCGCGGCCTAAAGCTGCAACTTGTACCGTACTGGTTCTTTGATTCCCGTCGGAATTGTTGGCTTGACCTTTCTTGACGCCCAGTTCATCCTGTCGGACAATGGCTTCAATCAATTCCTTTGCACGTTCATTGGCCTCATCCGATCCAAAAAGGTTTACGGGACGTCGCCCACTCACTGATTGAGATTCGGGAACGATATTCACTCGAGATCCGGATTTTCTCTGTATTTCATTGATGGATTCACCGCCCCTGCCAATAATGAGGCCCACACACTTGTCAGGAACTGTGAAAGTGAATTTGTTCGTGCCAGGTCCCGTGTTTGGATCCCGACCTCGAGATGAAGGACCTCGTTCATGTGGATCGTGGCGAGGGTTGTCGGTCGTGCTATTCTCAACTAGTGCTCTGATTGCAGCTCTCGCGGCATTCACTTGCGAGGCAGAACCAAAAATATTGGCCACTCGGACACCAGGCCTACTTTGTGACTCTGTCGTGTCAGCTAGCCATTGGAACAGCCAACGGTTATTACCCGGAGCAAACTGAACGCGAGCCCCAGTGTCACGCTCGATTCGTCGCAGTGTGTCACCTCCTTTTCCTATTACCATTCCGACATGGATAGTTTCAATAGTCATCCTGTCTTCGTAATCACCTGGTGGAGGAGAGTGGGCCCGTCGTGAACCAGGGCTGGCAGACCTTTCACGATATCGTCCAGGTCGCCGCTCGTCCCTTCTGTCATGATCACGGTCTCTGTCACGCCGGATTTCTTTGTCTCGATCACGATCACGATCCCAACCTCTATAGTCATCTCGTGAGGGACGATGGGGTTCGTCATATTTAGTTGTTCGAATGGCTGGCGGATATCGATCGTCCCGATCTCGGTGCCTCCGGTCTGTGTGATTCAAGTCAGCACCATGTCCACGTTCTTCAAGTAGATGGGTACAGGCGTCTTCCGGAGGATATCTCCTTTCACCATAAGCGTCATCATACCGAGAAGCGGGAGGTTCATAGGATGCTGTTCCTGAGGACGAACTCCCACGGGCAAGGTTCAAATCAAGCGACCCGGATGCCGAGGGAGGTGGCACTGACGAAGGAGTATTACCAGGTGGAACGGTTCCTTTGTTTTGTTGATTCGCTAGTTCAATAGATCAGAATAATGTCATTCCAGCTGTCGCGAAGAATTCACCTAGCAGGGCAAGCAATGCCGCGATCTGAGCTTGATTCGGATCAGCCATGTGGACGCTCGTTCAGGGCCAAGACGGTGTGGATTGGCCGGGCACCGCTTGTTTCTCGTCAGTCCTCTCTCAAACTTTCACAGGGGGAAGCAATCAGTGCAGACAGAGAACGAGGCCCGGAACAACGGTGGATTTGCCTGTTTACAGGGATAATATCCGCACTCGCTTAAAGGGGTGAAGACGGCGAGGAAGTCAAACTGTTCGCAGCCTTCTCTAACTACTTTTGATTTGAAAAATTGCAATGCCGACTAGATTCGTCTTAAAACCGGAGATCCCAGCCAATTTTCGGACCAAGTCGAGGAAGCTCCTCGGCAACACTCTGAACATCTGACAGTTAGCACGCTGGTGCACGATTGGGACCTCACCCTTGTCCCCTCGACCAGACAAACAAATTACAATATCTTGATCTTCTTTCATAGTTTTCGCTAATTTCATAGCTCCAAATACCGCGTGCGCGGATTCAAGGGCTTGAATTTAATACAAGAGACGGGCAGCGAGCGCACCTGGTATAATTCCTTCAAGCTGTGTCAAGGCTCTAAAGCCTTCAAGAGCCTCAGCATCGGTTGCAGCTTCAAACTTGGCCCTGTTTGTGCTCTTCCAGAAGGAGAGCTCAGGACCTACTCCACTGTAATCCAGCCCAGCGGAAACCTGCAAATGTTAATTGAGATTGATTTGGGACAAACGGAGTGAGTATCCAAGATCTGTCCTTCCGGGGTTTGCAGAAGGTACGTCTTCACTCCATGAAGAACTCCAGGCGTGCCGACAGTTAATGTTGCACTGTGTCGGCTCGTGTCGATTCCGTCGCCACCAGCCTCCACTCCAAGGAGTTTTACGGATGGGTTTTCAGCGAAGGGGTAAAACATCCCGCTGGCATTGCTTCCGCCCCCCACACATGCTACAACTGCATCGGGAAGTTTACCTCGCATTGCTTTGAGCTGGTCCTTGGTTTCAGTTCCTATTACGCTCTGGAACTACACGAAATTAGAAATCCGTTCTTTGGTGCCTGATTTACCGTTCTAACAATGGTTGGGAACGGATGTGGGCCGATGGCGGATCCGATAATGTAATGAGTAGTCGGCAGTTCTGTGACCCAGTGACGGAGAGCCTCGTTGACAGCATCGCGCAGGGTCCTGGATCCTAATAGATCAGTTAATGCGATGATCCATCTCAACCTGTTTCAACGGAAATTACTTCCGCCCCCAAAAGTTTCATGCGAAACACGTTTAGGGCTTGTCGCCGGACATCCTCCTGGTGTTGCTTGTCAGTGACAGCCCATGGAAAGGATATGCATACTCCGCCCATAAACACAGTGCATTTCATGCCAAATTTGGCGGCCACAGTGGCCGTCGCCACGCCATGCTGGCCAGCTCCCGTCTCGGCAATCACCCTCTGAAAAACATCAATTTACGGTGCAAGAAGGAGCTGACCGTTTTCCCAAGTCTTTTGGCAATGAGGATCTGTCCAACGGCGTTGTTAACCTTGTGGCTCCTGTGCAATAAGAATGTATTGGTTCGTCCAAACTACCCAGTGTGATTGAGATCTTCCCGCTTTAGCCAGATTTTGGCACCTCCACAATGATCTGTCAACCTATCCGCGTATTGAAGATTCGACGGGCGATTCATGTAAGGATAATAGGAACGGAATTCGTCCCAAAAACTTTTATCATTGATGGCTTGGATAAAAGCTTGCTCCAGCTCGATAAGGCAATCGAAAAGAGACTCCGGAACATACTGTCCACCAAAATCGCCAAACCTCGGGGGCAATTTCTGATACGTCAGGACGTTAACTAATTTGGTAAATCACCGAATATTCCTGGCTCGCGTCGACAATGGCAGATTTTACCCCTTCAAGATTCTCCAGGGCACCATTACCGTTTGCTCTGGTTGTATGAATGGACCCAGCAGAAGTCGCCAACGCATCGACATTTCGCATTTCGATTGGTTCTCCTGAATGGATTACATGGGACGGTCCCAGTTCTTCGGCCTGAGATTGTGGTCGAGACACTTCTAGGCAATATTTTCGAATGGCGTCACAGATATTGCTTTGCCCGGCTTCTTTAATTAAGCTGACAATTTTGCTCCCAATGACGACCCCGTCGGCCAAACTTCCGACGCTGAGGAAATGTTCTCTCGTATTCACGCCGAACCCAACAGCAATAGGCGTATTGCCTGCAAACTTCCTCACTCGTGCGCAGACTTCCGGAAGGGAGTTGGACATCGTCATGGTGGCCGACGAACCAGTCACGCCCATTCGAGAAACGACATAGATGAACGAGTCGGCAATCGATGCCAATGAGGACAGCCGAGCTAACGATGTTGCGGGTGCTACGAGGGGAATATAGCTCAGCCTTCAATGTGGTTAGCTGTTTATTTAACCCAGATCAGAAACCCTGCATTGGTACAATGATTGCGAAAGCTGAGGGCTTCTTCAGGCGGGAGATCCACGACAATGAAACCATCAGCCCCAGCTTTCTTGGCAGCATTGACAATCCGCTCCTCGCCGTAGATAAGGAGCGGATTGTAATAACCCATGAGAATGATGGGGACAGTTACTCCCGTATTCCGCGCCTCCTCGACCATGTTGAGACATTTAGGAATGTTTGTCCCGTTGGCCAGCGCAACGTCGTTTGCCTCTTGAATTGTCGGGCCATCGGCGAGCGGATCAGTAAAGGGAAGTCCTAAGCCGGTCTGTCAGCCTGTTGGAACACACTGGAGCACGGAATGCTCACCCAGTTCAATGATATCGGCACCACCGTCTTGCATTGCCTTCAAAATGCCAACGGTATCCGAGAGGGTCGGATAGCCAGCGGTGACAAATGTTACCAATGCATTGCGGCCTGCATCAGTCGTTCCTTCTTGTGGCAAGAAAGCCTACCTTCTTGTTTGCATTGTTTGAATGTCCTCTTAAGATGTTCCGTCATTCTCGAGGCGATTCACCAGCCGAAATTGTTGTGGCAATTTTTTATCTGCTTTGCACATCCGTAATTTGATGACTCACGGGATGGCTTGATTCGGTTTCCGCGGCAACGATGTCACTGCCTGGTTCCAGCACCGTTCTCATACGTCCCAGAACAAGGCTCATGTGGGGTATGCCATCGTTGAAATATATACCAACGTAAGGAAGTCATCAATGCTGTTTCGTATCGACAGACAATGTGTGAGGGCACGGAAATGACAGTGGGCTGTTTCTGATGGTTCAGTCTCCCCAGGGTCTGAAACAGGGCAGGCATGAATCCCTTTCGTTCCTTCGAAACCAAGCGCAAAAATTCGCGGAAGGTCAAACCCAAAGATGGGTCTGAAAATCCGCCATCAAGTATGCCATGCGAATATTGGGGGAAATGCTTGGACTCTACAAACGTGATGAAAAAGCTATCAGGAATCGTTTGTTATTCACGGTCGGCACGGTAAAGTTCACCGTCTTTTATGCCAAGTTGCCCGGTAAGTACTTGTGTTGGGTTAAAGAGAAGGACAAGTTAATTCGTCCATTCTCTGGGGACAGAATTGCTTTGAAGAGATCGCATTTCCTTCTATTGCGACTGTCCAAGGACAGATTCAATTTTTTGAGCTTCCTGCGAAGTTGCTTACTTCTGCAGTGGAAAATCATATGTGGGATATCAGCGCTATCTACAGATTGGTCACGGGAGTCAATACCTTCAGCCACATCCCTAGAAATCGTCATCTGTCGTTAATCCGTGAATCGGCCATGGTTGTGTTACTAGGTGAGTAGAGCGAATGAGGCTTGACGGACGATATAAATCGCACTGATTTTAATACTTGTACATATGCCACCTCAGGATATCACGCAGTCTGAATTTCTCTCACCCCGTTTTCGAGGTCCAAATCCTGCCCTTTCCAATTGATCCAATCCTGCTAACCGTTCATTTTCACGTTGCTTTGCCTTTACCTCCTTGGGAAAATACAATTTCAAGAACTTAACCAGCGATTCATCGATATTTCCTATAGATCAGCAAATATCGGGTTGTAGCAATACCAGAATCGGCTTGCAGTACAACTTCTTTCCGGCATAACGGACACTGGGACTTATTCTGGCGTTGAAGAACGACGAGACAGCGGATGCAAAATACATGGGAGCACGCAAGACGCACTGACCTCAATAAGTCGGGCATAAGATGAGGAAATACCGGGACGGTAGGTTAGAGAAGCACATACGGGACAAATATAGTCGTCTAACTGGGGAAGGACTGATAACAGGTTTTCGCACATGACAAAACAGATTCCCTTTGCTAGCGACTCTGTAAAGAAAGGATCGGATG
>Ga0335076_10002627_pt1 | contig 17884 bp, 16 predicted proteins | sample Lox_Sample_25_FD_206717 | JGI IMG/M metagenome (GOLD analysis project Ga0335076, IMG submission 206717) | Soil microbial communities from Loxahatchee National Wildlife Refuge, Florida, United States - Lox_Sample_2.5 | ecosystem: Environmental > Terrestrial > Soil > Wetlands | place: USA... | reverse complement strand
GATCGCACCCGAGGTCTGCGCGCGCGCGCGCAGCTCGAGCACTTGACCGAGCAGCACGAGCGTCACGATCACGGCCGCGGACTCGAAGTAGAGCGGCGGCGCGCCGTCCGCGCCGCGGAAGGACGGCGGCAGCGCACCGGGCACGACGGTCGCGAGCACGGAGTAGAGCCACGCGGCGCCCGTGCCGAGCGCGATCAGCGTGAACATGTTCGGGCTGCGATTGACGACGGATTGCCAGCCGCGCGCGAAGAATGGCGCGCCGCACCAGACGACGACCGGCGTCCCGAGCACGAGCTGCGACCACGCGAGCGCCGTGTGGCCAAGCAGGCGCATCGGATCGCTGGCGGGCACGAATTCGGCCACCATCGCGACGAGCAGCGGCGTCGTGAGCGCGACGCCGATCCAGAAGCGCCGCGTCATGCTCGCGAGCTCTTTGTTGTCTCCCTCCTCGGCCGTCGGCTCGAGCGCCTCGAGCGCCATCCCGCAGATCGGGCACGCGCCGGGCACCTCGCGGCGGATCTCGGGATGCATGGGGCATGTCCAGACGGCGCTGGTGGTCGAGCGAGTGCTTGCTGCGGTGCGGTTGCCGTCTGTCGAAGATGCGTCGTGTGCTTGAACGGCCGCCGGCGCGCGCTCCATCGCAGGCCCATGGCCGCGTTGTGCGAACGACGCGTCGGCCGCGCGCAGATACCGGTCTGGATCGGCGGCGAATGCCGTACGGCAGCCTTCGCAGCAAAAGTAGTGCAGCTCGCCGCCGCGCTCGAACGACACGGCCGTGCCCGAATCGACCGTCATGCCACAGACTGGATCCGTCGCCACGGCGCCGCCGCGGTGCTTCGAACCGCGCACCGCTATTTGCGCGCCTCCGCCGCGTCCCCGCTCAACGCCGCGACGATGGGACACGTCGCGAGCTCGCCGTGACCGGGACACGCGTCGATCAACGTCTTGAGCCCGCGGCGCACGCGCTTGAGCTCCTCGATCCTGCGTTCGACGTCCGCAAGCCGCTCCTCCGCTTTTCGTTTGACGCCGCGCATGTCGTTGCGGCGGTCCTGCGAGAGCGACAGCAGGTCGCCGATGTCGGTCAACGAGAATCCGAGCTCCTTTGCGCGGCGGATGAACGAGAGGCGCGCGATGTCGTCGGCCGCGAACTCGCGGTAGCCCGATTCGCGTCGGGCCGCACGCGGCAGCAAGCCGTGACGCTCGTAGTAGCGGATCGTGTCGATGTTGACGCCGGCCGCCTTCGCGAGCCGGCCAATGGTCATCGTCTGCAAGCGATTCTCCGGCGAAAGCACACGCAACTATAGACCCTGGACCATGGTCCAGAGTCAAGAGTTCGGCGGGAGACTGGGTGAGGCGAAGACCGTCGTCGAGGCGAGCCGGCGCCTACATTCCCCGGAACCGCGCGTAGTGCCCCTTGCTGACGGGCAACTCCTCGACGCTGCCGCGCACGTAGACAACCATGTCCGCATCCTCTCGCCGCACGACACGATCGATGTGCCGCACGTTGACCACGATGCCGCGGTTGATCTGCCAAAACACCGCTGGATCGAGGTCTTCGAGTAGCGCCGAGAGCGAGCGGCGAATCAAAGCTTCGGCGTCGGTGGAAACGACGCGCGTGTACTTGCCATCCGAGCGGAAGTAGCGGACGTCTTGCACCGCGAGAAAGCGCAGCGTGTTTCCGACTGTCGCCTGAAGCCACTGCAACCACGGCCTGCCGGCTGCGTGCTCCGCCGGCGCGAGCGCGAGGCGGTCCTTGAGCCGCTGGATCGTCGCAAGCAGACGCGAGCGCTTCACGGGCTTCAGCACGTAGTCCGCCGCACCTTGCTCGAACGCGGCGACTGCGTGCTCGTCATAGGCCGTCACGAACACGACTTGCGTCGCGCCCTGCACGCGCTCTGCAACTTCGAGCCCGCCGAGCTTCGGCATGCGAATGTCGAGGAACGACACTTCCGGATGCCGCTCCTCGATCGCGCGCAGCGCAGCGGCGCCGTCGCCGAGCTCTGCGACAATCGTGAGCTCGGGCCAGAGGTCCACGAGCGCCTCGCGAAGCTCGTTCCGCAGCAGCGGCTCGTCGTCCGCGATGACGGCGGTCGTCATGGCGCCGTAATCGCGGCAGCGATCGGGATCGAGATGGCCGCGATCGTCCCCGACGGCAAATGCGGCTGCACCGCGAGCGACGCTCTTGCGCCGAAGAACGTCTCGAGACGCTCGCGCGTGTTGCGGAGTCCGAGCCCATGCGACGCCGCGGCCCCGTCCGCGATGCCCACGCCATTGTCCGTAACCGACAACAAGATCGCGCCTTTCTCGCGGCGGGCCTCGACGCTCACGACGCCGTTCGTGCTGCTCGGCTCGATGCCGTGTGTGATGGCGTTCTCCACGAGCGTCTGAAGCAGCAACGGCGGAAACGGCAAATCGAACAAGTCGGCGGGGACGTTCGTCGTAAAGCGCAAGCGATCGCCCATCCGAATCTTCATGATGGCGAGGTAGCTTTCGACGAGCGCCAGCTCTTGACCGAGCGTCGACCCCGGCGCGCGCGAACGCTCGAGCGCGCCGTGCAAAAAGTCGGCGAGGTGGTCGAGCATCGTCGAGGCTGCACGTCCGTCGGTCTTGATCAGGTAGCGCAGGTTCGCGAGCGTGTTCATAAGGAAGTGTGGCTCGATCTGTGCGGTCAGCGTCCTGAGCCGCGCTTCGAGCAACTGGCGGCGCGCGTCCGCGGCGAGTTGCTCGCGCCGGCGCACTTCGGACGTTACGAGAGAGAGTCCGACGAGAAAAGCGCCGAACGCGGCGCACAGCGCCCACTCGGGACCCGCGCGCGAGGTGTTCAGCAACCAGTCCCAGCGCGGTGCGAGCGCGACCACAGCGCCTGCCACACCGCCGAGCGCAACCGCCACGATCGCAACGGGCACTACGATCTTCCACGCGGCGTCGGCGCTCTTGAGCCGCGCAAGCGCGGCGAGCACTGCGTACGACACCGAGTACGACGTCCAGAGCTTGACGAGCATGATCGTCGGTGCGGTCCAGCCCTTCCATAGCTGAAGCGCTGCCGCCTTCACCGGTCGCTGCACGCGAATCCCTAACACATCAGCGCGAGAGACTCAGATTTCCCGGGCCGGGGAGCAAGTTGCAGCAGGACGCGTTCAGGTCTGTCGTGGGGACGTCCGAACCGACAACCTCGAACTGTAGGTTACTGATCCAGAGTTGGCCTTTTCCGTTCAGTAAGACGCCAAAGAAAAGGCCGGTCATCGCGCCCGGCGAGCCGTCGGCGGCGGCCGTCGGTTTCGGCACATCGAGCACAACGGCTTGCGACGTCCAGTCGAGCGAGCCCTTGATCGGCCGATTCTGCATGTTGTCGAACGCGACGACCTGTCTGCCCTGATCGACCCGCATCCACAGACCGCCCCACTCTTCGACTCCTTGAGCCTTCACGAGCGCGGAGAAACGCACACGCTTGCCGATGTAGTCCTTCGCGCTGAACTGCTGCATGACGCCGACGAACCCGTTTTCCTTCGTATCGCATTTCAACGTCAGGTTCGGCGTGCCCGCCTGCTCGACGCCAGTGTCGACTCCCGCAACGCAGACCTTCGAGGCCGGCTCCTGTCCGTTCTTGAACCAGGGCTTCGGCACGGCCTCGTCCACGGTGCTCGCCTGGACGATCGCGACCGTCGTTGCGGCAAGCGCAGCGGCGATCAGAGCTTTGTAGTTCATAGAGTCTCCGGTTTCGAAATTGACCGAAGTGAAAGGTAGCCGCGCGGCTGTTCGCTCGTTAATGCGATGCGACGAAAGAGCTCGCCATGGGAACGAAGCGGCGAAAGACACGGACAAACGTCGCTCGCCAATCGACGCCGACATCCGTTCCGCGCGACCGGCTCCACTTCGTTACCTGGTGCGCAACGATGCCACCGCCGGGGTAACCGCTCAACCGTGTCCTAGTGACAACCGCTAGGACTTGCCGTAGCTTCGACAAGCGCGGATAACAACCGCCGTTGCGAAGCGCCGGCCATCCATCACTCGGGGGACTCATGCTCAGTCGTCGTAACTTCGTTCGCGGCTCGCTCGCGGCCGCAGTGGCCTCCTCGCTCCCGCTGCACCGCTCGTTTGGCGCAATCCTCGGCCCAACGCCGAAGGTGGATCGCGACTTCGACGCCATCACCGGCGCGGGCAAGCCCGCCACGCTCACGCGCGCGATGGTGCAGGAGCTCGGCGACAGCCTGCGCGGCAACCTGCTCTTGCCCGGACACCCGGCGTACGAAGAGGCGCGCCGCGTGATCAACGCGCAGATGAACAAGCATCCGGCGCTGATCGTGCAGCCGCGCGGCGCGGCCGACGTGAAGCAAGCGGTCGACTTCGCGCGCGCGAACAGCTTGCTCGTCGCGGTGAAGTGCGGTGGCCACAGCCCCTCCGGCAAGTCCACGTGCGACAAAGGCATGATGATCGACCTGTCGCTGATGCGCAGCGTGCGCGTCGATCCGAAGACGAAGATCGCACGCGTCGCGGGCGGAAGTCTGCTCGGCGACATGGACAACGAGACGATGGCGTACGGCCTCGTGACCACCGCGGGCACCGTCTCGCACACCGGTGTCGGCGGGCTCACGCTCGGCGGCGGCTTCGGACGCGTCGCGCGCCGCTTCGGCCTCGCGCTCGACAACGTGCGCAGCGTCGACGTGGTCACCGCGAGCGGCGACATCGTGCACGCGAGCGCGGATGAGAACCCGGAGCTCTTTTGGGGAACTCGCGGCGGCGGCGGCAATTTCGGCATCGTGACGTCGTTCGAGTTCGACCTGCATCCGATGCAGCGCCAAGTAGTCGGCGGCGCGATCATGTTCCCGCGCAGCGAGGCGAAGCGCGTGCTGACCTTCTACTCGGAGTATGAGGCCGTCGCGCCCGACGAGCTGTACTTGAGCGGCGTGATCGTGAGCAGCCCGAAGCTCGAAGGCGTCGGCTTCCAAGTTTGCTACAGCGGGCCGCTGAGTAAGGCCGACGAGGTCATGAAGAAGATCCGCGGCGCAGGTAGCAAGCCCGTGCTCGATATGCTGCAGCCGATCGACTACGTCGCGCTGCAGCGTTCAGGGGACATCGACGATCCGCGCGCGATCGGCTCGTACACGAAGACCGGCTACGTGAAGAAGATCAAGCCCGATCTCATCGACGTGATGGTGACGGGACTCGAGCCGCACCCCGAGCGCTCGACGACCGTCGGTTTCCAACACTGCGGCGGCGCGATCTCGCGCGTGCCGGCGGACGCCACCGCGTTCCCGCATCGCGATATCCACGCCACGTCGCTGCTGCTCGTCGACTGGCCGGCACAGATCGACCCGACACAACACATCGCGTGGCTCAAGAAGTTCTGGGACGCGATCCTGCCGCACACCGACGGCTTCTATACGAACGACGTCGTCGACGAGACGCAGAAGCAGATCGACGAGAACTACCTCGGGAACTATCCGCGGCTACTGAAGCTCAAGAACCAGTATGACCCGACGAACTTGTTCCGGCTCAATGCCAACGTGGTGCCGACGGCGTGACGCGAGGCGCCTCTAAGATGGGAGCGCGGCGTGCTGCCACTGGATCGCTGTGCTTGAGCGCGATGCTGGCGCTCGCGGCGATCGGATCGGCTCGCGCCGCCGAGCTCGCGGGCTCGGCCCTCGTGAGCGCGTTGCGACACGGTGGCTACGTGCTGGTGCTGCGTCACGCGAGCTCGCCTTTCGAGCTGCCCGACAAGTCGGCTGCAGACCCCGCAAACGTGAACTTGGAACGACAGCTCGATGCCACCGGCTCGGCATTCCGATCGGCGAGGTCGATTCGAGCCAGACGTTTCGCGCGCTGCAGACGGCGAAGTACGCCGACCTACCCCATCCAACCGCCGTCGCTGAATTGACCGAAGGCAAACAGGGCATGGCCGCCGATGCCGATAAGGCTCGCACAGCGTGGCTCACGCATGCGGCGGCCAGCGTGCCGCGCGCCGGAACGAACACCGTGCTGATCACTCACACGCCGAACATCATGGCGGCGTTCGCTGACGAGGCCAAGGACATCAAAGCCGGCGAGGCGATGGTGTTTCAGCCCGACGGCAAAGGCGGAACCTCGCTGGTCGCCCGGGTCACGATCGATGAATGGCCGCGGCTTGCGGCCGCGCAGCGCTAGGACGAAGACCGCTCAGCCGCCCGATCGCTCTATCACGAACAGCCCGAACGAATCGGGCACCACGGCGCCGCGCCGCGCGCCGGGGGCGGGCGTGCTGAACTTCGCGGTGACCACGAAAATTCGATGGCTCACCGGATCGAGCCCCATGTTCCGCGAGCCCGGCGCCGTCGCGAGGTTCTGCACGACATGGTACTTGTCGGGCGAGTCCTCGTGGATCACGGTCAGCGTTCCCTCGCCGTTCGAAGTGAATACGTCGCCGGTTGCGGGATCGTAACCCGAGCCATCGACGCCCATCCCGATCGGAGCGGTCGCGACGACCTTGCCCGCCTTGTAGTCCGACACCGCGAGCACGCCGCTGCGACAACCGCTGAAGAGCCGTGCGTGCGCGGTGTCGATTGCCATCGCGACCGGCTGCGTGCACGGTGCCGTCGACCAGCGCCGCAGGACCTTCGCGGCCGACGCGTCGATCTCGACGATTTCGTTCTTGTCGACGAGGTTCACGTAGACCTTGCCGTCGCCTGCCGACGCGCCATATTCCGGCTTGCCGCCGAGCGCGATTTCGGTGACGCGCTTCCCGGCGTGCGGGTCGATCACGGTTGCCGAGTTCGCGTCGCCGTTCAGGCTGAATACGCGCTTCGACGCCGCGTCGTAGATGATCGCGTCCGCGTCCTCGGCCGCCGGAATGCGCGCGAGCTCCTCGAGACTCTTGAGATCGAACATGACGACCGACTTGTCTTGGCTCGAGGTCGCGAAGCCGTGCCCGCTGTCGGCGACGATCGCGGTGCCGTGCGCGCCGTTGATACCGGTGACCTGACCGACGAGCTTGCCGGTGTCCGCGTCGACGACCATTACGCGCGTCTGCCGCGCAACGTACACGCGATGACTCGGCGGATCGGGGACGACGTAATCCCAGAAGCCTTCGCCGCCGAGCGTGTACGTGTGCGTGATCGAATACGGAGACGGGGACTGCGCCCACGCCGCCGGCGCGAGCACTAATGTGAGTGCGATCGCGGCGTGGCGCATGCTCGAGCTCCAGAACGGATGTGGCTCGCGAGTCTACGCCGATCGCCGGATGCTCGTATCAGCGTCTCCCTGATTTGGGTTGTGGTGCGGCTCGACGCGCCTGAAGCGCTTGCACGTGCTACGACGACGGCACCCAGCGACCAGAGTCCGTTGATATTTATATCGTATGTGTTCACAATAAGAACACTAATAACGATTTCAACCATGCCTTGAAGGATCACCTCCTCCAAGCCCTCCGCCACCTCCTCCGTCCCACGGTCCGCGTGCTGTTGCGCAACGGGATCACGTGGAGCGAGTTCGCCGAGGTCGGTAAGGAGGTGTTCGTCGAAGTCGCGCGCGAGGACTACGGCATTCAACGCCGGCCGACGAACACCGCCCGCGTGGCGCTGATGACGGGGCTGAGCCGACACGAAGTCACGCGGGTGAAGAAGGTGCTAACGGGCGCGCGCAGCCGTGGCGACGCGCCGCCCAACCGCATCTCGCAGATCCTCACGGCATGGCACACCGACGACACTTTTCTCGGCGCCGACGGCGCGCCGCTCGTGCTGCCTGCAAGCGGCGATGGCGCGAGCGTCGCGACGCTGCTGAAGCGCTACGCCGGCAACATGCCGCATGGCGCCGTTCTGAAGGAGCTCGAGCAGCTCGAGCTCGTCGAGCAGACACCAGGCGGCTTACGCGTGAAAGCACGGCAGTACATTCGCAGCGCGGCAGATCCGGACCTCGTCCGCCAAGCCGGCGTTGCGCTCCACGATCACGGCACGACGATCGAGCACAACCTGCACGGCAAACGTACGGAGCCGCCGCGCTTCGAGCGCATGGCGACACAACTTGCATTGCCGACGCGGCACGTGCGCGCGTTTCGCGAGTTTCTAGAGACGGAAGGCAACGCATTCCTCGAGAAGATCGACACCTGGCTCACCGCGCGCGCGGCGCGTGCAAGAACGCGCGGCCGCGTCGTGAGAACCGGAGTCGGCGTGTATTTGATCCACGACGAAAAGAGAGGATCTCGGGCATGACCATCTCGATTCCGCGAGAGCTCGCATTGCTCGCAACAGCGGCGATCGCAGGCGCAGGCTGCACCCCGGGCGGCGGTGAGACGTCGGGCATCGACGGCACCGGCGTCCGCGCCCCCGTCGTCGCAGCCGCGTACGGTCGCATGACCGGAGACGGCGGCTTCGTCGTCAACGGCATCACCTACGACACGACGAACACCGCCGTGACGATCGACGATGCGCCCGCCACGATCGGCGACGTCGCGGCCGGCGATGTCGTGCTAGTCACCGGCACGCTCGATTCGACGATCGCGTCGACCGGAGTTGCGCAAAAGGCCACGCTCGAGCACGCCGTCGTGGGACCCGTCGATTCGATCGACAGCGGCAACGGCGTTCTCGTCGCGCTCGGCCAGACGGTGCAGCTGTCGGGCGCGACGTTCGACGCTTCGGTTCCCGGCGCGGCGCTGAGCGGCCTGGCGGTCGGCGACATCGTGGCGGTGTCCGGTTTTCGTAACCAGCGAAGCGACGTGATCGCATCGCGAATCGCGAAACGGCCGTCCGGCAGCGGTGGGCTCAGAGCCACGGGCCGCGTCGCGAGTCTCGATGCGAGCACGAGACGCTTCGCCATCAACACTCTTACCGTGGACTACTCGTCGGCCGTCGTGACGGCGGGACCCTCTGGCGCCCTCGCCATCGGCGACGTCGTCGAAGTCAGTGGCACGAGCGTCGGCAGCGCCGGCGAGCTTCTCGCCGAGCGCGTGACGTTCAAGCCGACCGACGTGATCGCGAGCACCGGCGCCTATGTGAACCTCGAGGGCTACCTGACGGCGCTCAACGCCAACGATGCGCAGAGCTTCGAAGTTGCGGGATTGCCGATCACGACGACGGCCGCCACCGAAACGACGGGCGCCCTCGCGTTCGACACGCGAACCGCAGTCAAAGGCGCGCTGGCAGCGAGCGGCACGCTCGTCGCCAGCGACGTGCAGACCGCGCTGCCCACCTTCAACGGAACACACACGCTGCGAGGCGAGGTGTTCGACGCGTATCAGGGTCCCGTCGCCAACGTGGCAATCTTCGTGTGGGTCGATACCGGGCGCAGCGGCTACTCGTGGTCAGAGGCACGAAGTTACTCAACCGACAGCGCGGGGCACTTCGAAGTATCCGGGCTGCCGGATGCAAGTGACGCGCGTGTATTCATCAGCGCCTATCGGCAAGGCTTCTTTCAGCCGTGCGCGGTCACGCTTCAGATGACGGGTGACGTCACGCGAAACATCGAGCTGGTCTCGGCGCAAACCTTGAACTCGCTCCAGGCTCCGGCGCCGCAGACCGCGCACGACCCCACGCTCACCGGAACCGTCTACGAAATGACAGCCGCCGGCAGACAACCGGTGGCGGGTGCCAACGTCATCGTCGATGGGCTCGTCGGGATGGGATTGGTCATCGCCACGACTCAAACCGACTTGAGCGGCCACTACTTTCTATGCGATTGGCCGTCCGGACCCACCGTCATATTCGAGGCCTACAAGCAGGGATACATCGGCACGACGGGATACATCGCCAGCGATTTCGGGCCCGTCGACCCGCCGCAGTCGACGACGCACGACTTCGAGCTCCAAAAGCAATGAGTCGCGCACGGCTCGCGGCCGCGCGCTTGACGCGCCGCGCGGCCAGCGCGTAGCGTCGAGCGTCCATCGCTTCCGGTGCGAACCCCATGAGCATGCAACGCCGCGAATTCTTGGAGCTCGCCGCCCTCGCCTCCGCGCTGGCGGCCACCGGCTTGCCCGCCCAAGCGGCCGAGCCGGTCGCGGGCCTGATCTTCCCGCCCGCGAACTACCCGATGCCGCCCGACGCGCAGCGTCTCTACCCGACCGGAGTGAAGTTCATCGGCAACGGCCTCGGCTTCAACGGCATGACGATCGAGAGCTACGACGAGGCGATCCCGCGTGCGCTGCCGCGGGCGCAAGAGCTCGCGAGTCGAGGCGCGAACCTGATCTCGGTGTTCGGCTCGTCGATCACCTTCTATAAGGGTGCGAAGTTCAACCAGGAGCTGTGTGACAAGGTCACCGCGCTTACCGGCCTTCCCGCGACGACGCAGAGCAACGGCCTGGTCGACGGCTTGAAGCACGTGAACGCGCGGCGCGTCGCGGTCGCGACGGCGTATACCGACGTCGTCACGGAGCGGCTGAAGATCTTCCTCGGCGAACATGGGTTCGAGGTCGCGTCGACGAAGGGGCTCGGCTACGAGCGGATCCCCGAGGGCGCCGCGAACGAGGATGTGCTGCATCAGCTCGGCGTCGACTCGTACAAGCTCGCGGGCAAAGCCGACGCGCTCGTGATGTCGTGCGGTGGGCTCCGCACCCTCGACGTGATCGTGCCGCTCGAGAAATCGATCGGCGTGCCGGTCGTATCGTCGACGCCGCACGGCCTTTGGCACTGCGCACGGATGCTTGGCGTGAAGACGAAGATCGCGGGCTTCGGGATGGTGATGGCCGCCTGATGCCCTAGCGCGGCGCGCAGAGGAGCCGCCGCCGGAGCACCCCTCGAACTAGTCCGCGGCGCCGCACCACGGCGCCGCGGACCTCCCCGGCTACCCCCCCGAATTCAGAAGCTCTTCGTGTACTGCACGCCCCAACGCGCAGGCTCCGCCTTCCAGACGAACGGGTACGAGAACTCGTCGTTGTACTTCTCGTCCTGTACGTTCTTGCCCCAGATCGTGAATTCCCAGTCTTTGCCCTGGAGCCCGACGCGCACGTCCAGAACGTCGTACGGATCGCGCGGGATCTGGTCCCACGGCAGCGGCGAGACCGTGACGTCGCCCGGTCCCCACCACGTCTTGCCGACGCGCCGCCAGTCGCCGCGGACCACGAAGCTCGTGTTGCTCTTGCGGTTCAGCGGCTTGGTCCACGAGGTGCCGATGTTCATCGTGTAGTCGGGCACGAGCGGCACCTTCGTGCCGACGATGTTGGGGACTTCGGCATCCGCCTTGATCGTGCTGTCCGTGACCGCGTACGCGAAGTTCACGTTCCAGTTGTCCGTCAGGAGCGCGTTGAGCTCGACCTCGACGCCCTTGTAGTGCGACTTGTCGATGCTGCCCAAGTTCTGCGTGCTCGATTGGACGAGGAAGATGAAGTAGTAGGCGCCGGTGAGATCCGTGTCGAACACCGCAGCGTTCAAGCTGATCCGGTTGTTGTTGAGCTGCGTCTTGACGCCGAACTCGAGCGTGTCGGCAATCTGCTGGTCGAACGTGTCCTTCACGCCGGCGACGCCGGCCAGCGCCACGCCCGATTGGTTGAAGCCGCCGCTGCGGAAACCGCGACTCAAGTCGCCGTACAACGTGACCTTATCGCTCGGCCGCCAACGCACGGTCAGCTTCGGCTGCATCGCGTCCCAGGTCTTCTTGCGCTCCTGCCCCGTCACGAGATCGCCCGCCAGGCTCGCCGGGATGAAGCTCGCCGGCGTGAGCGTGGTCTGCTTGCGCGTGTCCTCGTCGTAGCGCGCCGAGAACGTCGCGTCCCACTGGTCGGTGAAGTTGTAGCTCAGCGAGCCGAAGGCCGCCCAGGCGAAGTTGTCCTGGCCGTCGGCGAGATACGTCCACTGCGGATTCGGGACGGCGAAGTCGGCCGGGTTGCCGTCGGACGTCCGCGGAGTTCGGTAGACGCGGCTCACGCCGCTACCGGTGTCGACCATGTTGCCCGTGCTGATGTAACGCGTCGTGCCGAGCAAGTAGACGCCCGCAAGCCAGTTGAACTTGCCGCTCATGTCGGACGCGTAGCGGAACTCCTGGCTCGTGGTGCGCACGTTGAGGTATTGGCTCTGGTTCCAGTCGGTGACCGTGGCGCGCTGTTGATCCACGAGCGGCACGGTCGCGCACGAGTAGAACGCAACGGCGCACGAGCCGGGGGCGATGAAAGGCCCGATCAGCACGTTGAACGACTGCGGCGGCGGGCGGAAGTCGAACGCGTCGCCGGTCAGGATCTCATCGAGCGCGTCGTAGGACGTGATCGACGTGAACGTTCCGTGGTCGCCCTTGATGTCCCACTTCATCGACAGCTGGTCCGCGTTCTTGATGCCCTCGCCCGGGTTGTTCACGCGGATCGGCACGCCGGTGTAGTTTGGATTGTTGTATTGGTTGCCGCTCACGTTGACGCCGGTCAGCCCCGGGCCCAGGCCGTAGTCGTTGTTGATCACGAAGTAGAGCGCCGTCGTCTCGATGTGCGACGCCGAGTAACGGAAGTCGCCGCTGACCTTGTCGCTCGGATCCCACGTGAAGCGCACGCGTCCCGAAAAATCCTTGTAGGGATCCGCCTTGTCGTTGAGATACGTGTTCTGGAGGAAGCCGTCCGTGTCGCTGTACGACAGCGCGGCGCGATACTTCAACTTGTCGCCGATCGGCCCGCTCACGTTGCCCTGTGCGAGCCAACCGGGGCCGTCGTCCAGGCCCGCGCGAATCTTCGCCTCGAACTGGTCCGTAGCGGGCTTCGTCACGATGTTGATCGCGCCGCCGATCGCGTTGCGACCGTAGAGCGCGCCTTGCGGGCCCTTCAGCACCTCGATCTGTTGGATATCGTTGAGCTCTTGATTGAACTCGGCCGGGTTCGTCATCAGCACGCCGTCGACGACGACGGCGACCGGCATGTCGCTGTTGCGAGCTTGCGAGATGCCGCGGATCGTGATGAAGGTGTTGCCGGGGTTCTGGGTCTGCACGACCGTCATGTTCGGCGTGAGCTGAATGAAGTCGTGCACTCGATCGATGCCCGCGGCCTGGATCTCGCCTGCTGTGAACGCCTTGATTGCAGCGGGAGTGGTCGCGTAGTTTTCGGTTCGGAGCCGTGCGGTAACGACGATCTCCTCGAGCTCCTGCTGCGCCAGCGCGGGAAACGCGATCAGCGGCGACAGCAAGAGCGGGATGCGCGCGACCGTGCGCGAACAGCGACGAATGTCCATGGATACCCCCTGCAAATATCGACAGCCGAGCAATCCTATCCTCAGCGTGCGATATTCACAACGAGCTAGCGATTGGCGCAGTAGGCAGCCACCAATTCCGTCGCGGCGACGCAACGGTCGTCCACACCTCTACAGGCCGGAATCACTAGCCCGGCTATACACCGGTCGCCGCGCCTGAGCCATGTCCCATCGGCAACGCCTCGAGCGCCTGACGGATGGCCACTACGTGCTGCCGCGCGCAGGCAGCATGCGTGCGGAGGTCCATGCGTTCCTCTCCCCTGCATTGCTCGCGCAGACGAACGAGGCCCTCTGGCAGCAGGCCGCGCAGGCGGCGAGCTATCCCGGCATCGTCGGGCTCTATCTCATGCCGGACACGCATCTCGGTTACGGCATCCCGGTCGGAGGCGTCGCGGTCACCGACGACGTCATCATCCAAGCCGGCAGTGGCTACGACATCTCCTGCGGCGTGATCTACCTGCAAGCGCACGGGCTGCACGCGGCCGACGTCGCGGACGAGGACAAGCGACGGCGTTGGATCCGAGCCGTCGAGTCGCGGATTGCGACCGGCGTCGGCAGCCATCGGCCGCGGCAAATGCCGCGCTTCAGCGAGCCGCAGGTCGAGGAGATCCTGCGCTACGGCGCGAAGCCGCTCGGAGTCGACGCCGACCTCTGCGAGCGCCAGTACATCGCGATCGACGAGGCCGCGCTCGACACCGACCGAATCGCGCGTGCCCGCGACAAAGCACGGCCGCAGCTCGGCTCGGTCGGCGGCGGCAACCACTTCGTCGAGATGCAAGTCGACCGCGACGACGGCTCGGTCTGGGTGATGATCCACTGCGGCAGCCGCGGCTACGGTTGGCAGACCGCGAACCACTACTTCTTCGCGGGCGCCGAGTTGCGCGGCTTGCCTAAAAGCCGGCGCGAAGAGTCGTGGCTGCGCGCCGACGAGCCGCTCGGCCGCGAATATTGGGCGCATCACAACTCGGCCGCGAACTACGCCGTCGCGAACCGTCACGTCATCGTGGGCGGCGTTCAGCAGGCGCTCGAGGACGTGTTCTTCGCAAGCGGCGAGGTGTTCTACGAGATTTCGCACAACCTCGTGCAGCAGGAAACGCTCGTGCTGCCGGACGGCACGGCGAAACGCGGCTTCGTGCACCGCAAAGGCGCGACGCGCGCGTTCCCGCCGGGCCACCCCGATCTCGTCGGCTCGGTGTGGGAGACGACGGGTCATCCGTGCCTCGTGCCGGGCTCGATGTACGACGGCGCCGCGATCCTCTATCCGCTTGAGGGAGCGTACGGATCGGCCTGCTCGGTGAACCACGGCGCCGGCCGGCTGGTCGCGCGAGGCGCGGCGAAGCGCGACCTCGCGCCGCTGCAAGGACGGATCGACGCCGAGATGCGCGACGTCGTGCGCACGCTCGGCGGCGTCGAGATCCGGGGCATCGTCGGCAACACGCAGCGCACGCCGCTCGACGAATGCGCGCACGTCTACAAGGACCTCGACGCGGTACTCGGCGTGCTCGAACGCGAGGGCATCGCGCGCGTCGCGCACCGGCTCTATCCGGTCGCGAACCTCAAGGGCACGGACTGACGCGGTTATTTCGGCACCTGATTGGGAACCCCGATGCCCGCGAGCCTGCAGATGTACCCGGCGAACTCCGCGTCCTCGCCGTGCAGCAGCGTCGGTAGCAACGCACGAAAGTCTTCGCGCTGGCACCACTCGCGCATGTAATCGGCCCACGACTCCCAACGTCGCGCCTGCTTCTTAGACATACGTTCCTCATACAGCAGAATGTACGCGCGCTCGAAAAGCGAGATCAGCATGTTGAAGATGATCACCATGCGCTCGCGCTGCTCGGCCGTGAGATCCGGCGTCTGTGCGGACGAGAACAGCCGGAGATCGGGGTTGTCGAGCCCGACCTTGAGGAAATCCTGGTAGTTATCCGAAAGGAGCTGGTACACCTCCTCCTCGTCGCTGTCGCGCTCCTTCTTCTGCTCGTAGAGAAAGACGAAGATCGCGCACGGCAAGCCGATAGCCGTCACGATGTAGCTCAGCAATTCCCAGGTCTCGAGGTCGAGCATCGACACTATTCGGTCTATCCTGGACGGGGCAAACTGTCACGGTACATGATCGCGCATGGCCTCGCCCGCGTCGGATCCGCGCCGCGACTGCGCGCAGATCTCGCGCGACCTCGCCCGCGTTGCGTTTCCCGTGGAGGACTCATGACGTTGCTACAGATCCACGTCGCGCTGAGCTTGCTCGGCATCGTCGCCGGCCTCGCCGCGATGATCGCGATGAGCCAAGGAAAGCTGCCGCCCGCGTTGACCGCAATTTTCCTCGGCTCGCTCGTGCTGACGAGCGCGACCGGGTTCCCGTTGCCGCCGCACGGTCTCGACCCGCCGCGGATCGTCGGCATCGTCTCGCTCGTGCTGCTCGCCCTCGCGATCGCGGCGCTGTACCTGTTCCGCCTCGCGGGCGTTTGGCGGTGGATCTATGCGGTCACGGCCACCATCGCGTGCTGGCTCAACTGCTTCGTCGGCGTGGCGCAGACGTTCATGAAGATCGACTTCTTCCACGCGCTCGCGCCGACGCAGCAAGAGCCGCCGTTCCTGATCGCCCAGCTTGCGGTGCTCGCGCTGTTCATCGCGTTCGGCTGGCTCGGCGTGAAGCGCATCAGGCGCCAAGGCTGACGATGACGAGCGGCCCGCGCGCGCGAGCCCGAGCGCTCGTGGGCGCGTGCCTTGCGGCGGCGCTCTACACGCCCGCGCTGCACGCGCGCACGCTGCACTGGTCGTCGCTCGACGTGACGGCGAGTCTCGAGGCCGATGGCCGGCTGCACGTCACGGAGCGGCAAGCGATCGTTTTCGACGGCGACTGGAACGGCGGCGAGCGCCGCTTCCGGCTGCTCGACTCGCAGCGCCTCGATCTTTTGGCCGTGCGCAAGATCGACACGGCGACCGGCGCCGCGGTTGCGCTGCGGCGCGGGAAGCTCGACGACGTGGACCGCTACGCGTTCACGGATCGCACGACACTGCGCTGGCGCAGCCGCCGGTCGAGCGATCCGCCGTTTTCGAACTCGACGCTCGTCTACGAGATCGAGTACCAGCTCTCCAACGTGCTGCGGCACGCCGGTGACGAGTATGTGCTCGACCACGACTTCGCGTTCCCGGATCGCGGCGGCACGATCGAGGCGTTCTCGCTCGTGCTCACGCTCGATCCCGCTTGGGCAGTGCCCGCGGACGCGAGCTCGCCGGTGCGACTGACGAAGGCGAACATGCCACCCGGCACCGGCGCGATCGTGACGCTACGTCTTGGCTACCGCGGCGCGGGCTCGCCCGCATCCGTCGCGCCGGCGCCGCGCGTGCGCGAGCGGCTATCGCCGCTGTGGCTCGCGCCGGTCGCGCTCGCCCTGCTCGCTTTCGCGCTCGCGCGCGTGCGCCGCTACCTCGCGCACGAGGACCGCAACGGCCGCTTTGCGCCGCTGCCGGACTTAGGAACCATCGACGACGCCTGGCTCGCGGAAAACGTCTTCAAGTATGCGCCCGAGAAAGTCGGCAGCCTCTGGGACAACTCCGTCGGCGCGGCGGAGGTTGCGGCTGTGCTCGCGCGGCTCGTGCAAGAGGGCAAGCTCGAGAGCCGCATCGAGAAGAGCGGAGGGTTGTTCAAGCGCGACGTGCTGCATCTCGAGACGCCGACGCCGCGTCCGGCGCTGAACGCCTACGAGGACGCGTTGGTGCGAGCGTTGTTCGTCGACGGCAACACGATCGACACGGAGCGGCTGCGCAAGTACTACGAGAGGCGCCACAAGACGTTCGATCCCGGCGCGATACTGCGCCGCTACCTGCGCGCCAACGAGCACGCGACCCCCGAGAACCGCGCCGCGATCGAGGGCGGCTGGAGGCTCAGCGCGGCGCTCGCGCTCGCGGCGGTCGGCGCGCTCGGCGCGAGCGCCTACGCGGAGGCTCGCGGCGGGATCAGCCCGGGCTTCGTGCTTTCGGCGGCGCCGCTCGTCGTCGGATCGCTGATCTTCATCGCCGCTTTGCTCGTGATCGGCGCGGCGCTCCGCAACGAGGTCGTGGAGCCGCGCCGCCGTTTCACTAGCCTCGTCGGCGTCTATTCGATCTATGCCGGCGCGCTGATGACCGCCGCCTGGCTCGGGAGCGCCTATCTCGGACCCGCCGGCTTCGTGTTGATCACGGCCCTCGGTGCGTTCGCGCTCAACCTCGCGCTCAACCGCGCCCTGACGCGCGTGGGGCCTGAGCAGCTCGCGCTGCGCAAGCGCCTGACCGCCGCTCGGCAATACTTCGCTGCGCAGCTGCAGCGTCCCGACCCGCGGCTCGAGGATGCGTGGTATCCGTATCTGATCGCGTTCGGGCTCGACCACGAGATGGACCGCTGGTTCGCGCGCCACGGACCCGAGAGCGGCGCCGTCATGCCGACGTCGGGCTCGCTTGGCGGCGGCACGTCGTCGCCGGCCGGCGGCTCGTCGCAGGGTGGCTCGGCGCCGCCTTGGACCGGCGGCGGCGGCGCGTTCGGCGGCGGCGGCGCATCGGGCGCTTGGACCGCAGCGGCGGGCGCGATAGCGGCCGGCGTCACGGTATCGTCCTCGGACGGCGGCAGTGGTGGCGGCGGCGGTGGCGGCGGCTCGGGCGGTGGCGGCGGCGGCGGCTGGTGACGCGACGCGCACGGCCGGACGCAACGCGTGCGGCCCGGAAGCGGCAAGTCACGCGTGCGCGGCCACGCGGCCTTGCCTGCCGACGCGGGAATCGCCACCATCCCCACT
>Ga0335076_10002626_pt1 | contig 17886 bp, 15 predicted proteins | sample Lox_Sample_25_FD_206717 | JGI IMG/M metagenome (GOLD analysis project Ga0335076, IMG submission 206717) | Soil microbial communities from Loxahatchee National Wildlife Refuge, Florida, United States - Lox_Sample_2.5 | ecosystem: Environmental > Terrestrial > Soil > Wetlands | place: USA... | reverse complement strand
GGCCAGCGCTGTGGCCCCGGTGCCGCGCGCGGCGGCCGCCAGCGCGTGCGCGAGCAGGGCCGCCTGTGCCAGGATCAGCCCGGTCACGACCAGCCCGAGCAGCACCGCCACGACCAGGTAGCTCTTCGCTGCCCGCGCATGCCGCAGCAGCCTGGGATCAACAGCCCTCATGACACGGTGTTACCCCTTCGGGTCGTACCAGGTTTCCCGGTCGGCGAGCAGCCGGTCGGCCTCCTTGGGCCCCCAGCTGCCGCGGGCGTAGGGGTGCACCGGGACCACGCCGCCGAGCACCGGGTCGACGATCTCCCACGCGGCCTCGACCGTGTCCTGGCGCGCGAACAGCCAGCGGTCCCCGTCCAGCGCCGCGCCGATCAGCCGGTCATACGGGCGGATGTCGGCGCCCGGCTGCTGGGCGAACCCGAGCTCCTCGGCCTGCGGCTCCCACCCGGCGCCGGGCTTCTTGCCGTGCAGGGTCAGGCTGACCGCCGTCTCCGGCCAGATCCGGAACGTCAGCTGATCCTCGGGGACCATCGGCTCAATGCCGAAAATGTCCTGCGGCGGCGCCTTGAAGGTGATCGTGATCTCGGTCGCGGTGACGGGCAGGCACTTGCCGGCCCGGATCACAATCGGGACCCCGGCCCACCGCCAGGTATCGGCGGAAAGCCGGACCGCGACGTAGGTCTCCACGGTGGACCGGGGATCGACGCCGTCCACGTCGAGGTAGCCCTCATACTGGCCGCGGACGGTGTGCTCAGGGGTCAGCGGGCTCAGCGCGGCCACGACCTGCTGCTTGGCGTCCCGCCAGGACTTCAGGTGGCGTCCGGGCGGCGGCTCGGCCAGCACGGTGGCCAGCACCTGCAGCATGTGGTTCTGCAGCACGTCGCGGATCGCGCCGGTGCGGTCGTAGAACCGGCCGCGGTCGGCGACGTCGAACGCCTCGGCCATGGTGATCTGGATCGAGGAGACGTAGGTGCGGTTGAGCAGCGGCTCGATGATGGAGTTGGCGAACCGGACGAACAGCACGTTCTCCACCGGGTCGAAGGCCAGCCAGTCATCGACCCGGAAGATGGCCTCCTCGGCGAAGTACTGGTGCATGGTGTCGTTGAGCTGCCGCGAGGAAGCCAGGTCGATGCCGAACGGCTTTTCCACCATGACCCGGGCGCCGCGGGCCCGGCCCGCGGTGGCGATCCCCTCGGCGATCCGGCCGAACAGCTGGGCCGGCACCTCCATGTAGTACAAGATCTGCTGGCCCGCGCCGACCTGGTCGGACATGGCCTGGTAGGTGGCCTCGTCGCCGAGGTCGCCGTCCACGTAGCGGAGCAGGCTGAGCATCTTGACCGCGGCCGGGTCGTTCGCGTCCATGTTGTTGAGCTTGAGCGACGCGGCGGCGTAGTCGCGGAACTGCTCCAGGCCCCAGCCGCTCTTGGCCACCCCGATCACCGGGACGTCCAGCACGCCCCGCTTGACCAGGCCGACCAGCGCGGGGAAGGTCTCGATCTTGGCCAGGTCCCCGGTCGCCCCGAAGATCACCAGCGCGTCAGCTTTGTCGGACATGTCAGTTTCTCCTTATCGGTGCGGTCTGCGCTTCCCCGTCAGGTTCCGCGGCGGGACGGCGGGGAAGTCGCTTCAGGTGTTGCGGTCGGGCGGTGGCCGCCTGGTGGCGTGCCCGGCTCCGGGACGGGCCCGGTTCCCGTGGATGGCACGGGCGGCTGGAATTCGGACCGGCTGACGCGGCGCCGGAACACGTAGTAGGTCCAGGCCTGGTAGAGCAGGACCAGCGGCAGGAAGACGACGACCACGATGGTCATCGCCTTGAGCGTGTACGGGGGCGAGGCGGTGTTGTGCACGGTGAGGTTGTACGCCGTGCTGGTGGAGGAGACCATCACGTTGGGGTACAGGTCCACGAAGATGGCCAGGATGCACGACGCGATCGTGATCGCGGTGGCGGTGAAGGCCCATCCGTCGCGGCGGGCGTAGACCAGCCAGACGGCGGCGATGACGGCCAGGATGGCCAGCAGCTCGATCAGGTTGAGGAAGAAGGTGGTGCTGGCGGTCACGTGCGTCCAGATGATGAAGCCGATGACGAAGGCGCAGGTGACCGGGGCGATGCGGCGGGCCAGCATCCTGGATCGCTCGTGCATGGTGTCGGTGGTCTTCAGGCTCAGGAACGTGGCGCCGTGCAGCAGGCAGGCCAGCACCAGCGTGATCCCGGTCCACAGGGCGTAGGGCGGGAACAGGTCCCAGAACGACCCGGTGAAGTTCTGCGCCGAGTTGATGGGCAGCCCGTGCAGCAGCCCGGCCAGCGCGATGCCGATCAGCAGCGGGGCCAGCACGCTGCCCGCGGTCAGCAGCACGTCCCAGGTGCGGCGCCAGCGGGCCGCGTCGCGTTTGCCGCGGTACTCGAACGCCACGCCGCGGAGGATCAGCGAGGCCAGCAGCAGGACCAACGCGAGATAGTAGGCCGAGAACATGGTGGCGTACCAGCCGGGAAACGCGGCGAACATGGCCGCCGCGGCGACGATGAGCCAGACCTCGTTGCCGTCCCACAGCGGCCCGATCGTGTTGATCGCGGCCCGGCGGCCGGCGTCGTCGGTGCCGACTACGTCGTGCAGCATGCCGACGCCGAAGTCGAACCCTTCCAGGACGAAGAACCCGGTCCACAAGATCGCGATGACGATGTACCAGAACGGGACGACACTGCTCATCGTGACCTCCTAGTACTGGATGGCAGGGACGGGTGTACCCGCGTCGGCTTCGGCGCGCGGGGCCGGAAGCTGCTCGCGGGAGTACCGCAGCATCAAGATCAGGTCCACGGTGCCCAAGATGCCGTACAGCACGATGAAGCCGATCAGGCTGATCCACAGCCAGGTGGTGGACAGCGTGGGGGAGATCCCGTTCTTGGTCAGCAAGATGCCCTGCACGAGCCAGGGCTGGCGGCCGCTCTCGGTCAGGAACCAGCCCGCGGTGTTCATCAGGAACGGCAGCACCGCGGCCCACACGGCCACCCACAAGAAGACCCGCGAGATGGCCAGGGTTTTTCGCCAGATCGCCCACAGCCCCCACAGCGCGATCAGCAGGGTCAGCGCCCCGCCGTAGGCCATCACCCGCATCCCCCAGTACTGGATGAACACGTTCGGCACGTAGTTACCGGGACCGTACTGCTTGTTGTACTGGTTGTTGAGCGGGGTCAGCCCCTGGACCTGGCCGTTCCAGTGGTTGGTGGCCAGCAGCGACAAAAGGTGCGGGATCGCGATGATCTCGGTGGGGGTCTGGTCGTTGTTGCCGCCGCCGATCTGGAACAGCGAGAACGAGCACGGCTGGCAGGTGGTCCACTGCGCCTCGGCCGCGGCGATCTTCATTGGCTGGTACTTGCCTTCCACCACGCCCAGCTCGTCGCCGATCAGCATGGTGAACAAGATCGCCGGGATCAGCACGATCAGCGCCATCCGGGCTGACCGGGTGAACACTTCCCGGTCCCCGCGGTGCCGCAGCTGCCACGCCGAGACCGCCAGCATCACCATGGTGCCGGTGGTCAGCGACGCGAACAGGACCTTGGCGTATCCCCACAGGAACACCGGGTTGGTGAACAGCGCCCAGAGGTCGGTCAGCTGCGGCTTGCCGTTGACCATGACGTAGCCGACGGGGTGCTGCATCCAGGAGTTGGCCGCCAGGATGAACAGCGCCGAGAACGCGCCGCCGAACGCGACCGCCCAGATCGTCCACAGGTGCACCCGGCGGGACAGCTTGTCCCAGCCGAACAGCCACAACCCCAGGAACACGGACTCCAGGAAGAACGCGCCGAGCCCCTCTATCGCCAGCGGGGCGCCGAAGATGTTGCCGACCAGGCGCGAGTAGGCTCCCCAGTCCATGCCGAACTGGAACTCCTGCACCAGGCCGGTCACCACGCCGATCGCGACGTTGATGACGAGCAGCGTGCCGAAGAACCGGGTCAGCCGCAGGTACTCGTCCTGCTTGGTGCGGTACCAGGCCGTCTGGAGCAGCGCGGTCAGGAACGCCAGCCCGATTGTGACCGGGACGAAGAAGAAATGGTTGATCGAGGTGAACGCGAACTGAATCCGGGCCAGGTCAACGTTCATGGCTACCTCCGGTGAGAAGGCTCGGTCGGTCCTTGTTCGTCATGGTGGTGGCGAGCCAGTACCCCGCGCATCGCCCCGATGTGGGTATTGCCGGCACCGGGCCGTCCGGGCCGGCCAGGTTTACCCCAGAAGGGGGGATGTCCTGCGCCCGCCGGGGGGCGATGGTGGGCGCATGACCGAGAACTATGACGTAATCATCATCGGGTCCGGAGCCGGGGGCGGGACGCTGGCGTACACCCTCGCGGAATCCGGCAAGAACATCTTGCTGCTTGAGCGCGGGGACTTCCTGCCCCGCGAGCTGGAAAACTGGGACGCCAAGCCGGTGTTCGTGGAGGGAAAGTACATCTCCAAGGACACCTGGTACGACCGGGACGGCAAGCAGTTCCAGCCCCAGGTGCACTACTTCGTCGGCGGGGCCACCAAGCTGTACGGCGCGGCCCTGTACCGGCTACGGCCGGGGGACTTCGGCGAGATCAAGCACGCCGACGGGATCTCCCCGGCCTGGCCGCTGTCCTACGACGACTTCGAGCCGTGGTACAGCCGGGCGGAGCGGCTGTACCAGGTGCACGGCAACGCGGGGGAGGACCCGACCGAGGGCCCTCACAGCGAGCCGTATCCCTGGCCCGCGGTCTCGCACGAGCCCCGGCTCCAGCAGATCTCGGACGACCTGGCCAAGGGCGGCTACCACCCGTTCCACGCGCCGTGCGGGATCCTGCTGAACGAGGCCGACCGGCCCCGCTCGATCTGCATCCGCTGTGCCACCTGCGACGGCTACCCGTGCCTGGTGCACGCTAAGGCCGACGCCGATGTCATCGCGGTCCGGCCGCTGCTGGGCCGGCCCAACGTGACGCTGCTCACCGGGGCCGAGGTGAGGCGCCTGGAGACCGGCGATTCAGGCCGAACGGTCACCGGAGTCGTCGTCTCCCGCGACGGCAACCGCGAGGTCTACACCGGCGACATCGTGGCCGTCAGCGCCGGGGCCGCCAACAGCGCCAAGATCCTGCTGAACTCGGCCAGCGACAAGCATCCGAACGGGCTGGCCAACGGCTCGGATCAGGTCGGCCGCAACTACATGTTCCACAACTGCAAGGCGGTGGCGGCGCTGTCCAAGGAGCGCAACGACACGGTCTTCCAGAAGACGCTGGGGATCAACGACTTCTACTTCGCCACCAAGGACTACGAGTACCCGATGGGCAACATCCAGATGGTCGGCAAGTCCAACGCCGAGGCCATGCGCGGCGAACAGCCCCAGCTCACCTGGTTCGCCCCCGAGTGGGGCCTGGACGACTGCGCCAAGCACTCGGTGGACTTCTGGCTCACCACCGAGGACCTGCCGGTGCCCGAGAACCGGGTGACGACCGACAAGGACGGCAACGTCCACGTGACGGTGACGATGACCAACAACGAGGAGGCCGACCGGCTGTACGGGGAGCTGAAGAAGGTCCTCAACCACGCCGGGATGGCCGCGCACCACGTGTTCAGGAAGAACTTCTACATGGACATGGCCATCCCGCTCGCGGGCTGCGCGCACCAGGCCGGCACCTGCCGGTTCGGCACCGACCCGGCCACCTCGGTCCTCGACACCGACTGCAAGGCGCACGAGCTGGACAACCTCTACGTGGTGGACACCAGCTTCTTCCCCAGCATCGGCGCGGTGAACCCGGCGCTCACCGCGATAGCCAACGCCCTGCGGGTCGGCGACCACATACGTCAGCGCATGGCCTGAGCGACCGGGCGGACTGTTCGGCGGCGAGGAGAGAGAAGGCGACCATGGCCAGTGCCAGCGTACGAGAAGGACAGCTCGTTCATCACGGGAAGGCCAAGAGCTGGCTGTCGAAGGTGTTCGAGCCCAACCCCGCCGGGCTCAACTGGCCGCGAGCAGTGATGATCCTGGACGTCATGCTGGTGCCGCTGGTCGTCTTCTGGGCGATCGGGCACGAGGAATATCTTCTCAGCGCGCTGGTCGGCGTGGTGTTTGCGGCGCTGGCCGACCCGGGAGGCGGCTACGGGTACCGTGCGTCGCACATCGCCGTCTTTGCGCTGGTCGGCGCAGGGCTGACCGCGCTGGCGTTTGGTATCGGCGGGAGCGGCTGGGGCTGGCTGGTGCTTGCCGCCTTTGCGGTCACGCTGGTGGCCGGCCTGGCGGTCATGTTCGGCGCGCATAGGTTCGTGGCGGCCTACCTTCTCAGCGTTTGGTTCATCATCGCCCTCGGGGTCGCGTTCAGCCTCCATCATCACGCCCGCATCACCAGCTATACCTGGGCTCAGGTGCTCGCGTGGCTCGGGGGGGCGGCGCTCTGGATCGCGGTGACGTTCATCGCGTGGCTACTCCGTGGGCGCGAGGACCGGCCGGAGCCGTTCACGGAGATGCCCGGTGACACCTCGCGGCAGAAGCTGACCCGGCCGCTGATCATGTTTGCGGTGATCCGCGCTGTCGCCATAGCCGGTGCCGTCGCGATTGCGTTCGGACTGGACCTGGCGCACGGCTATTGGATGCCGATCGCGGCCATCGTCGCGATCAAGCCGAGCTTCGAGCAGACCACGCTCGTAGCCGCGCAGCGCGTTTGCGGCGCGCTGATCGGCGCCGCCGCCGCTGCGCTACTGCTGCTGATCCCCGCCAATGAACACGGGCTCACACTTCTCGCGATCACGCACGGACTCGAAGTGGTTGCGCTCGTCCTCTTGATGCACGCGGCGGGAATTCGCTTCTGGAACTACGCGCTCTACTACGGGACTATCACCGCGGGAGTGCTGATCCTGCTGGACCTCCCGCAGCCCTCCAACTACGGTGCCGAGGGCGACCGGGTGCTCTGGACGCTGTGCGGCGTGGCGATCGGTGTGCTCGTCATGTTCATCGCCAGCCTGCTCGCCAAGCGTGCACCCGCCGCGAAACAACCAGCACACGCTGGCCAGGCCGCATGACCAGCGGTCAGGTCACCCGAGTCGGCCCGGCCATGCCCGTGCCCGGGCGGATGACCGAGGCGGAGTTCCGCGCGCTGTATGAGCGGCTGCGCGCCCAGGTGCCCTGGGGACCGGAGGATCGGCGCGGGGCGCTGAACTACATCACGCCGGCCGAGGTGCTCGCCGCCTGCGGGCAGGTCAGGCTGGGTCGTACCGTGTCACTGGCCGCGCCGGTGGAGGACTGGGCGACGCTCGACAACCCCGATCCCGCCGAGCATCAGATGATGGGGCCGGTGGGGGCGGACGCGGGCCGGGGGTTGTCGTTCAGCATGGACCGGATCGCGATGAACATCCACGGCAATGCCGACACTCACGTCGATGCCCTGTGCCACGTGATCTTCGACGGGGAGTTGTACAACGGGGTGCCGGCGGACACGGTCACCGCGGCCGGGGCGGCCGAGCTGTCCATCGCGGTCGCGGCCGGCGGGATCGTGGGCCGTGGTATCCTGCTGGACGTGCCGCGATCTCGCGGGGTGCCCTGGCTGGAGCCGGGCGATCACGTGACCGAGGCGGATCTGTTCGCGGCCGAGCGGGACCAGGGCGTCCGGGTCGGCCGGGGCGACATCGTGCTGGTGCGGGTCGGTCACCGCCGGCGGCGGGCCGAACTGGGCCCGTGGGACGCCGCGGCGGCCCGGGCCGGCCTGCACCCCGCCCTGCTGGCGGTGGCGGCGGAGCGTCAGATCGCCGCGCTAGGCAGCGACGGGAACAACGACACCGCACCCAGCGTCACCGATGGCGTCGACTTTCCCGTCCACGTGCTCGCCGTCAACGCCCTGGGCCTGCACCTGATGGACTATCTCCAGTTCGACCAGCTGGCCTCGCTGTGCGAGCGGGAGGGGCGCTGGTCGTTCCTGTGCGTCATCGCGCCCCTCCGCCTGCCCACGGGCACCGGCTCCCCGGTCAACCCGATCGCGATCGTGTAACGAGGTCAGGACGGCTGTGGCTCGGTTTCGATGAGCATCGATACGGCCTCGATCAGGGCCAGGTGGGTGAAGGCCCGCGGGAAGTTCCCCAGGTGCTGGCCGGTGGTCGCGTCGATTTCCTCGGCGTAGGGCAGCAGCGGCCCGGCGAAGGACAGCAGCTCGGTGCACAGGGCGTGCGCGCGCTCGGTTTCGGCGATCATGGCCAGGTCGGCGGCCCGGTCCAGCAGCGCCGCGAACACGCTCGGGGAGTCCGGGCGGGGCAGGCACAGCCACTCGACCGACCCGTCCGGGGCGACCAGGCAGCTCTGCTCGCAATTGGACAAGAGCCCGTACTGGGCGATAGGCGGAAATGTGTTCATCGGTGCCTCCTGCATCTCGTATTCAAGACCGTTTGTGCGTACGTATTCGGAAATCGTGTGGTTACTGACGGGTAGGATCGCGTCTACTAGGGCAAACGTGAAAGGGCTCACAGGACTTCCGAATACTTACGTTTGTGCTGATTCTGAGAGGACAATGCGACCATAACTACCGATGTGCGCCGCGCCGTCGCCCGAAAGGGGGTAAACCCGTCTCATCCAGGTAGGGAGTATCGCCGGACGGCGCTTCATATCCGGTCCGATTACGCCTGGAGACCAGCTTGGCGCTCATCTTGACCGTCCTGACCGCGCCGACGGTGCCCATCTCCAGCGTTACTCCGATAATGAGGAGGATAACGCCGGGGATGAAGAGTACTTTCGATCCGAGCATGAGTACCCCGATGCGGCCCAGGAGGTAAGCAGGAGTGCAGATTATCCCGCCGACAGCCCCGCCCACCACAGTCGCGGTCAACTTGTCACGCCTTGAATGAGTGTTCTTGATGCCGACAATCCGGGACGGCACGGCGACGTAGCAGATCATCATCACCCAGATGACGATGCCCATCGAGACGGTGAACCAGAACAGTCCCCCCCAGCGGAAGACGACGAAGGCTGATACGCCAAGAAGAAGCCCGGTGACCGCGCCCCATCCCAGAACAACGGCCAGGTGAGATCGGGTCTGGATGAAGGCCGACCGGATCTGCGGCGTGCCCGGACGGATGATCGCGTATGCGAACACGGCGTTCAGGTAGAAGCTGGCCGCGGTGATCGCGACACAGGCCAGCAGGAGCAGGGCCAATTGGGACGACGCGAAATCACGAACTGCCTTGTCGTGCAGAAGATGGATTTTCAGGTCAAGCATGGCGGTCCAGAGCCACATCGCCGGCAGCACCTGGATCAGGGTAAAACGCCAGTTGGTGAACAGCAGCTTCACTCCGTCGAACAGCATCGCGAAGGCACCGACAGCTAGGACGAGGGGCGCAAGCCATGGCCGGGCACGGCTCAGCCGCATAACCGTGTCGTCGACGACCTCCTGGTCGCTCTCCCTGACGGCGTGGCTATACCGCTTCACGTCCGCGCGCATGGTGTGCCACCGCTGATTGCGGGGCATCGTCGGCTGCCCGGGTGCATTCCTTTCGACTGCCACCATAGGATGCCTCTCCGTGAGCCGTCATGCGCTCTAACTGTTCAAGCAGCCGAGATAGTCTCTATCCATCGTGCGTGTTGGCCGGCTGAACGGCATGTCGGCCGCTGGTTGCGGCCTCGGCTTGTTCGCTGAAGGCGCGGACCGGCATGTCGTCGATGGTGAAGCCGCGTTCGCGGCGCATGTCGCGGGTGAAGGCGTACCACCAGCCGAACAGCGCCCCGATGCGGTTGCGCCAGCCGGTGAGGAAGCCGATGTGGATGAACAGCCAGGCCACCCAGCCGAAAAAGCCGCCGAAGTGCAGCCTCCGGGTGGAGACGACGGCGCGCCCGCGGGAGATGTAGGCGGCCGAGCCCAGGTCGCGGTACTTGAACGGCTTGTCATGGGTCTGGCCCATGGACTCCAGGGTGACCTTGCGGCCCGCGTAATAGCCGGTCTGCATGGCGACCTCGGCGACTCCGGGCAGCTTGTCCAGGCTCATCATGTCCCCGGTCACCAGGATGTCGGGATGGCCGGGGATGGTGAGGTCCTTGTCGACGACCAGGCGGCCCGCCCGGTCCTGCTCCGCGCCGGTGGCCTTGGCCACCTCCGCGGCGAGCGCCGGCGCCTGGACGCCCGCGGTCCACAAGATGGTGCCCGCCTCGTACCGGGTGACGGTGCCGTCGTGGTCCTTGACCTGGACACCATGCAGGTCCGCTTCGGTGACGATCGAGCCCATGTGCAGCTCGACCCCCAGTTTCTTGAGGTCCCGGGTGGCCATGGCGGACAGCTTCGGGCCGAACATCGCCAACGGGGCTTGGCCGCCGTCGAACAGCAGGACCCGGGCATCTTCGGGCTTGATATGCCGGTACTCCTTGCGCAGCGTCTTGGTGGCGACCTCCCGGACCTGCCCGGCCAGTTCGACGCCGGTCGGCCCCGCTCCCACTAGGGCGAAGGTGAGCCAGCGCTGGCGTTCGGCCGGGTCGCGGGCGGACTCGGCCATCTCGAACGCGCCGAATATCCGCCGCCTGATCCTCATGGCGTCCTCGACCGTTTTCATCCCGGGCGCGAAGGCGGCGTACTCGTCGTGCCCGAAATAGGACTGCCGGACGCCGCACGCCAGGATGAGGTAGTCATAGCCGAACTCCACCTGCTCACCTAGCGGGCGCCGGGCCAGCACCCGCCGCTGCTCCGCATCGATGCCGGTGACCTCGGCCAGGACGAACTCGCAATTGCGGAGCTTGTGGAGCAGTTCGCGCAGCGGGAAGGCGATCTTGCCGTGGGACAGGATGCCGGTCGCGCACTGGTACAGCAGCGGCGGGAACAGGTGGTGCTCGCTCCGGTCGAGCAGGGTCACCTGGACCGGCGCGTTCCGCATCGCCCGGGCGGCGAACAGGCCGGCGAGCCCGCCGCCGACGATCACTACCTGACGGGAGCCGGATGCCTCGGCCATAACTCACCCCGTCCTTTCGTTGCCTCGTATGGTCGTCGAGCCTTGATTGCCATAGTGATCGCGCGAAAGCCTCCGGGCATCGCCCCGATATGGGTATTACCGGCACCGGGACGATGCCGACTCGCCGTCTTTACGCCGAGTAGGGGTTCTTGATCATCACGACGGAGCGAGGGCCGACAGTGATGTGCTCGGTTTGGGTATCGGCTGTGGTCGTTCATTGTTCGGGCTCCATGATGATCCGCCGGATGACGTCGCCGACGGCCTCGACGTCCCCGTGGCGGCGGCGGATCAGGTCGGCCACCACGCCGGTCCAGCCGGTCTGGTGGAACGGGCCGATCGCGGCGCCGTGGCCGCCGTGGAAGCACTCGCTGAAGATCAGGTTGTCGTGCCATTCCGGGTCGGCCTGCATGCGCTCGGTCCCGCCGAAGCAGGCCCGGTGGCCGTCCTGGTCCTGGGTGAACATCGAGATCAGCCGGTCCGCCAGGTCGGCGGCGACCTTGTCCAAGGTCAGCTGGCGGCCGGACCCGGTGGGGTATTCGATGGTGAAGTCGTCGCCGTAGAACCGGTGGTACCGCTCACGCTGGCCAGCGCGTACGTCCGGATGGCACTGGCTCCGACCATGCCGCCGAGGGCTACCGGGTGCTGTGGACGCTGTGCGGCGCGGGGATCGGCGTACTCGTCATGTTCCTCGCCGGCCTGCTCGCCAGGCGCACCGCCAAAGCGCCGCCGCAACCAGCCGCCCAACCAGCCTGAACGTATTCCGCTAGCGTCCGCTCCGGTGCTGTTCGAGCATCAGCACGGCCCAGCGAGCGGATTCGGCGCCGCGCAGCGGTGCCCCACTAGCCTTGCCGCATGACTGACAGCACAGGCCCCGGGCCTGGCATCCCTGGTGAGGCAAGCGCACCGGTCCGGGCCATGGTGCGCACCGGACTGCGCGCCCTCGGAACTACTGCCGCGCTCGTCGCTATCTATTATCTGCTGCCCCTGGACCATACCTCGACCTGGATCGCCGCCACGACTCTGGTCATCGGGCTGGTGGCGTTCATCGCGCTGGTGATCTTCCAGGTCCGGTCGATCATCCGGTCGCGGTTTCCTGGCCTGCGGGCCGTTGAGGCCCTGGCCACCAGCCTTCCGCTGTTTTTGCTGCTGTTCTCCGCCACCTACCTCGTCATGGCCACGGTTTCTGCTAGCAACTTTGGCCAGAAGCTGACCCACACCGACGCGCTGTACTTCACCGTCACCGTGTTCACCACGGTCGGATTCGGTGACATTACCGCCAAGTCGGAGGGGGCAAGGATCTTGGTCACTGGGCAGATGATCACCGATCTGATCATCCTCGGAATCGGGGCCAAGATCATCCTCGGCGCGGTGAGACGCGGCCGTCAGCGCCAACCGGGGAACACGGGTGCCGGGAACCGGACGAGTAGCAGTCCAGGCGGCCCTTAGCTAACCAGAAGACCACTCCCAGCCGCAGCAAGGACCGACACACCGACCGATGCCGGAAAGGGTGCGAAACGAACGGGCAGGGCTCAGATCCGGGGATGAGCTGCAAGTGTACGTGTCCGCTCCTCCAACCTCAAGCATGACTGTTAATCGCAGGGCAACGAGCACAGGGGAAGGTGCCTGGTGAACGCACACGAGAAGTCATGCTTGACCCCGGAGCCTCTACGGACACTCCGGTCTAAAACCAAGGGCCAGGCCGCAGCCTGCCCGGACCGGACGCAGGCCATCCCCTGCAAGCTGCAGGGCCGGTTGTTACTGAGAGTTGCGCCGAATTGATAGCAACGGTGACAGCAACGTAAATATTCGGTCATCATGTGGGGTTCCTGGACGTTTGCGCAGCTCAGCCAAAGACTGCAGGTCAAGATCCCACAGGTTCACCGAATACTTACACAGCAACAGCAGCCACCAATGGCAAGCAACGACGACCAGTGACGGCGCATAACTCTCTCGCTTCGATTCCGATAGGCGGCTCCATTCGAAAACCTACTGCTACCAGGCACTTTCGCCTGTCTCTGTCTCCATGGCCTCAGCGACCCAGCCCCAGGAACGCCCGGACCGCCGCGTCCGCGGCGCGCCGCCATGACCGCCAAGTACCTGGAAGTCGCCGACCTCGAGAGGTGTCGACCCGGCAGGCGCACGAGGGCTACATCCGCCGCACCAGGTTAGTGATGCCACCACGGCCGGAAACGCCGGGACGTTCGGGCGCAGGCAATGCGCGACATCATTGGTGTCCCGCTCTCCGCGCCGCCTCCGGCGACCTGTGGGCCGTCCGGTTATCGTCCGACGGGAAGAAATGCGTCTGCGGCCGCTCGAGCCGCTGGCCATCGAGAAAGATGTCAACCTTCTCGTTGTAGAAGGCGACCATCCCGGCGATGGGCAGCAGCTGGCGGGCGGGAAAGTCGTAGGACCACGCAAGGTCCGTGTGCACGGTGCCACCAGTGCGGATCGACCAGTAGCCGCTTGTGATGCCCTTGTAGGGGCATGCGGTGACGGTGTCGGCGGGAATCAGGTGCCCGAAGTCGATATCGGTGCGGCTCAGGTAATAGCGCGTGGGCAGCCCGGTCTCGAAGACCATCACCGGCGAGCGGGAGTCGGCTAGGACAACCCCCTCAAGCTCCACCCGCACCGGGCGGTTCGAGCGCAGCGCGTCGACCCGCACGTACGGGCTGCGCGGGTGGACGAAGACCTGCTCGTCCTCTTCGAACCAGGCATCCAGCGCAGCCCAGTCGAAACGGACGGTGCCGGTGAGACCGCTGATCGGTGAGCTGGTGAGCAGCCTGGCGGCATGGGGCCGGTGAATCCCCCCGGCGCGCACCTCCTGTGGTTCCGTGACGCCGCGCCCGGTCTGCTGGGTGTGCCCCTCCGGGATCAGCAGATCGCGGCGCACGTCGGCCAGCGGGATGTAGTACTGCGGGTAATAAGGCCACTCCCAGACATACAGTGCCCGGGTGGTGTCCAGCACCTTGTCACCGCCCAGGAACGCCCTGATGCGGCGGGGTACCGGCTCCACGTGGTTCACGGGGGCGATCATCGCCGGGTAGTCGTTCATGGCGCGGCTCCTTCGGTGCTGGTCAAAGGGCTGTTCGGTGCCGGTTCAGGTACCGGCATCAGGCAGGCGCCAGCAGGCCCGCTCCCGCTCACCAGGGATGGGCGCAGCTGCCGTCGGAGACGTCGGCCGGCTCTACCGCAAGCAGTTCGATCCCGAATTCCTGCAGCCGGTCGAGCAGCCCGTACAGCTGCGCCTGGTCGCGGACGTCACCGACAAGGACCGTCCGGTTGGGGCCGTGTTCTAGGGTCATCCCGTCAAACGCGGACTCGAAACGCTCGCTCAGCCGTCCCCGAAGGACGATGCGGTACCTGCTCGCGGCCACGGTCAGCTCCTGCGCTCCGCACCGGCCGGCACCGTCACACCCGCACGCTGCTCGGCCTGTGCGATGGCCCAGGCGGCGTTGACCAGGCCGATGTGACTGAACGCCTGCGGGAAGTTGCCGATCATCTCCCCGCTGACCGGGTCGATCTCCTCGGCCAGCAGGCCGACGTCGCTGATGGCAGCCACCGCTCGCTCGAATGTAGCCACTGCCTGGTCCACCTCCCCGGCCAGCGCTTGCGCATGAGCCAGCCAGAAGGTGCACAGCAAGAAGGTGCCTTCCTGCCCGGCCAGCCCGTCGTGCGCCAGGTACCGGTACACCAGGCCGCGCTCATCGGTCAGCCGCTCGGCGATCGCGTCGATGGTCGCCTTCATCCGCGGGTCATCCCCCGGCAGGAACCCGGTGCAGGCCAGCATCAGGTTCGACGCGTCCAGGTCCTCGGTGCCGAACGCCTGGGTGAACGCGCCGGCCTTCTCGCTCCAGCCTCGGGTGAGGATGGCGGCCCGGATCTCGTCCCGGGCGGTTGTCCAGGCGGTGACCCGCTCTTCCGCGCCGAGCCGCGGGGCCAGCGCGATCGCCCGGTCCAGCGCCACCCAGCACATCAGCTTGGAGTACAGGAAGTCGCGCGGCTCGCCGCGGATCTCCCAGATTCCCTGGTCCTTCTCCTGCCACCGGGCTGCGGCGGTGTCCGCGGCGGCGGCCAGGAACCGCTGCGTGACCGGGTCCAGCTCGCCGAGCTGGTCGACCAGCCGCTGCGCGGCGCCGAGCAGTTCGCCGTACACGTCCAGCTGGCGCTGGGTCCACGCGCCGTTGCCGACCCGCACCGGCCGGCTGTCCCGCCACCCGGCCAGGTGCGGCAGCTCCCGCTCGGTCAGGTCGCGCTCGCCGCCGATCCCGAACATGATCTGCAGGTCCGCTCCGCGCTGCAGCTGAGAGGCCGCCGCGTCGGCCAGGAAGCCGAAGAACTTGTCCGCCTCGTCGGGGCACGCGGCCACCCACAGCGCCTCCATCGTCAGGCTGGCGTCGCGGACCCAAGTGTACCGGTAGTCCCAGTTCCGCTCGCCGCCGACGGTCTCAGGAAGCGAGGTGGTGGGTGCGGCGACGATGGCGCCGGTCGGCGCGAACGTCAGCGCCTGCAGCACCCGGCCCGAGTGGTGGACCAGGTTCCGCCACGGGCCCTCGTAGGTCTGGTGGATCGCCGACCAGGACCGCCACCCCTCCATCGTGTCCGACAGCCTCACGGCGATCTGAGCGGGATCCCAGGCGGCCGGCGGCGGCGCCCACATCGGCGTGTGCTGCAGCGCGAACGTCACCACCTGCCCGGCGCTCAGCTGCAGGCGGCCGGCGGCGGTCGCCCCGTCGACCCGGAAGCCCGGGGGCCCGGACAGCAGCAGCCGCCCCGCGCCGCCCCGGGCGGCCAGACCGCCCGGGACCTCTTCCAGGATCGGGTGGATCAGGCCAAACTCGGGACGGGGCGCGTAACTGACCTCGATCTCGACCGCCCCGTCGGTGCAGGCCAGCTGGCGCAGTAGTACCCCCGGGGACCCGGTCCCCAGGTCGTGACCCCGCTCGTTGCGGCCCACCGCCATCGCGTCGGTGAGTGCCGCGGTGCCGTCCGGGGTCCGGAACGTGGTCTCCAGCGCCATGGTCTGGTCCACGTACCTGCGGCGGGCGTCGAACTCGCCCGCGGGCCGGATCGAGAAGTGCCCGCCGGCCGGGTCAAGGATGCGGGCGAACACGGCCGGCGCGTCGAACCGGGGGAAGCACAGCCAGTCCACCGATCCGGCTCGGCTCACCAGGGCCGCGCAGTGGCAATCCGACAGCAGGGCATAATCGCCGATCGGCAAGCCAGTCATTGCATCCATCGCGGATTTCCTTTCGGAAGGGTCAGAGGCCGTAGGCCTCGAGCAGGTGCAGCCAGACTTCGCTGACCGTGGGGAATGACGGCACCGCATGCCGCAGGCGGTCGACGGTCACGCCCCCGCAGACGGCGACCGTGGCCGAGTGGAGCAGCTCCTGAAGTCCCGGGCCGGTGAACGTGGCGCCGACGATGGTCCGCCGCTGATCGTCGATGACCAGCTGGCTGGTGCCGCGGATGCCGTTGCCCTGGGTGTACGCGCCGGGAACCTCTCCGGTCGGCGTGCTGACGACGGTGACGTGCAGCCCTGCGGCCCGCGCCTCGGCGGCGGTGCGGCCGACGGCGCACACCTGCGGGTCGGTGAACGTCACCCGGGGCACGACCTCATGAGAGGCCGCATCGGCCACGTCCTGGCCCAGGATCGCCGCTGCGGCGATGCGGCCGTGATACTTGCCCATGTGGGTGAGCGGGGCGATCCCGTTGCAGTCGCCGATCGCATACAGCCAGCCGCCAGGAACTCCGGCCGCCCGCAGCGCCTGGTCCACGCGGATCGGCCGCCCGGGCTCCAGCCCGACGTGTTCCAGGCCGAGGCCGCCGGTGGCGGGCCTGCGTCCCGCCGCGACCAAGATCTCATCGCCGGTGAACTCCCGCCCGTCATCCAGGCTGGCCACGACCGGGCCGTCGCGGCCCACCCGGCGGGCCGCGGTCATCCGGACGCCGGTGATCACGGTGATGCCCTCGGCCTCGAACGCGGCGCGCAGTTCCTCGCCGGCGAACGGCTCTTCGCGGGCGAGCAGCCGGTCGGCGCCCTCGAGCACTATGACCTCATCGGAGCCGAGCCGCTTGAACGCCTGCGCCATCTCGCCGCCGACGGCGCCGCCGCCGAGCACGAGCAGCCGCCGGGGGACCTCCTTGGCGCTGGTGGCCGCCCGGTTGTCCCACGGGCGGGCCTCGGCCAGGCCGGGAACCGGCGGGATCGCCGCGGTGCTGCCCGTGGCCAGCACGACGCCCCTCGCCGCGCGGAGCCGCAGGACACCGCCGTCGGCGGCCTGAACCTCGACCGCCCGTTCCCCGGTCAGGCGACCGGTGCCGCGGATCACCGCGATGCCCTTGCTCTCCAGCCAGCGCACCTGCCCGTCGTCATGCCAGCCGGACGTCATGTAGTCCCGCTGCGCGAAGGCGGCCGCCACGTCCAGCTGTCCCGTGACCGCCTCGGCGGCGCCCGGGGCCCGCCGCGCCGCCGCCAGCACATCGCCCGGACGAATGAGCGTCTTCGACGGGATGCATCCCCAGTACGAGCACTCACCGCCTGCCAGCTCCCGCTCGACGATGGCGACCCCCAGGCCGCCGTCGGCCAGGCGGCCAGCCGCGTGCTCACCGGCCGGCCCGGCCCCGATCACCAGTACGTCGTATGTATCAGCCACGAGGTAATCCCTCCTTCGCGTCGCGATCGCGGTCATCGCCCGTCGCTAGAGCAGTCTCCGCAGCCCCTCGCCCGCGTTACAGCCGTTGGGTAGGCGTACGGTTCCGGAGACGGCAGGGCGGGCGATGCTCAGGCGCCGCCCGCCCTGCCACGCGAGCACTATTCAGACGACCAGGTGGTCTCGAAGGAGGGGTACAGGGTCAGGCCGCCGTCGACGAACAGCGTCTGGCCGGTGATGTACGCGGCCTCATCGGAGCACAGGAACGCCACCGCCGCCGCCATCTCCTCTGCGCGGCCCGCCCGCCTCATCGGGATGTGGGC
>Ga0335076_10002625_pt1 | contig 17892 bp, 15 predicted proteins | sample Lox_Sample_25_FD_206717 | JGI IMG/M metagenome (GOLD analysis project Ga0335076, IMG submission 206717) | Soil microbial communities from Loxahatchee National Wildlife Refuge, Florida, United States - Lox_Sample_2.5 | ecosystem: Environmental > Terrestrial > Soil > Wetlands | place: USA... | reverse complement strand
CGCAGGACAGTTCGACCGAATCCGGTCGGGCGGGCCGAAGGCGGCGCATATTGCCCCTCGAATGGGTGGGCGGCCATGGGTCGCAAGCTCACCGAAGCTGGAGTCGCGGATGCATCGCCGCCGTCGCTGGCTCGTCGTCGCTGCCGCCGTCCTCCTGGTCGGTGCTGTCGAGGCGCTCAGCGATACCGCCCTGGACGCCGTTCTGCCGTTCCCGTTCCACGCCCTGCTGCCGGTCGCGGTCGTGGCCGCGCTCGGGGGTGCCGGCGCGTGGCTGGCCTTCCGCCAGATCGACACGCTGACGCGAGACCTTCGCGAGCGTAACGAAGTCCTCGAAGCCCGGAACGACGTCCTGCGAGCCGTCTACGACATCAGCCTCGCGGTCACCCGCCAGGCCGACCCGGACGAGACGATAGCCGCGATCGTCGACCACGCCCGGAAGCTGCTCCGCGCCGACGGCGCCCTGCTGGCTCTCGATGGGCCCGGCGGCGAGCTTCGGCTGCGGGCGGCCAAGGCCGCGCCGGGTGTCCTGGTCGGCGACGAGCCCGCAGGCGTTGGAGTCATGGCCCCGGCCGAGGACGACCTCGGTTGCTTCCTGAAGACCGGCTACGAGATCCGTCTGACCGCGCCGGTCGGCCACGGCGAGAACAGGGTCGGGGTGCTGGGTGTGGCTTTCGTATGCGGTCTGTCGCGCCATTTCGACGCGGTCGACCTCGAGACCCTCTCGGCGCTGGCAACACAGGCCGGCCTGACGCTCGAGGCGGCCAGGCTTCAGGGCGAGCTGCGACGGGTCGCCATCCAGGGCGAGCGCGAGCGCATCGCCCGCGAGATGCACGACGGCCTGGCCCAGGTCCTCGGCTATGTCAACACCAAGTCGCAGGCCGTCGAGGAGCTCCTGGCCGCCGGTCGCGTCCCCGAGGCTCGACGCCAGCTGGCCGAGCTGGCGGCCGCGGCGCGCTCGGTCTACGTCGACGTCCGTGAGGCGATCCTGAGTCTCGCGGCCCCCGCGCTGCCGTATCGCGGCGTGGCCGCGGCCCTCGAGGAATACGCCGCCGCCTACGCGGAATCGTCCAAGCTGGCGGTCCGCTTCAAGGCCAGCCCGGAGGCTGCCGGGGCCGAGCTCTCAGCCGCGGCGCAGGCCGAGGTGTTCAGCATCGCCCGCGAGGCCCTGACCAACGTCCGCAAGCACGCCCGCGCCCAGCGCGTGACCGTGGGCCTCTCGCTGAAGGCCGAGGAGCTGGTCCTGCGCGTCACCGACGACGGCGTCGGATTCGAGGCCGACGTGCTGGCCGTCGGCCCTGAGCGCTGGCCGCACTTCGGGCTGGCCGGCATGCGCGAGCGCGCCGAGTCGGTCGGCGGCAGCGTCGTCTGGCACTCCCGGCCCGGCGCCGGAACCGAGGTCGAGCTACACGTACCGGTGGGCATAGGCCCCCGGATTCCCCTGCCGCCCGGTGGCAGCTCACCTGGTGAGTTGGGGCGTCCCGTCACGCAGCACCAGGCGGTTCAATCGCCCGCTCGAACAGTTTCGGAGGCAGACTGAAGCCATGCGAACCGTACTCGTCGACGATCACGCGCTCTTCCGCGACGGCGTCGCGTCGCTGCTCCTGGCCTGGGGTCACGAGGTCGTGGGCCAGGCGTCCGACGGCGACCAGGCCATCGACCTCGTCGACGAGACCTCGCCCGACGTGGTCCTGATGGACGTCCGGATGCCCAACGTCTCCGGGCTCGAGGCGACGGCCCGAATCAAGGAGCGGCACCCCGAGGTTGCGATCGTCATGCTGACGGTCAGCGAGGAGGAGGCCGACCTGTTCCGGGCCATCAAGGCCGGAGCTCAGGGCTATCTGCTCAAGAACCTCGAAGCCCCCCAGCTGCGGTCGATGCTCGAAGGCGTCGCCCGAGGCGAGCCGGCCATAACCCCCGCCACGGCCGCCCGGATCATCGACGAGTTCCTGCGGGCGCCCGGCGGATCGCGTCAGGAGACCCAGCGCCTGACCGAGCGCGAGCTCGAAGTCCTCCAGCTCGTGACGGCCGGCCAGCGCAACCGTGAGATCGCGGCAGGTCTGGGCATCAGCGAGAACACGGTCAAGTTCCACCTCAAGAACATCGTCGAGAAGCTCCACGCCCAGAACCGGGCGGAACTTGCCGCGCGCGCGGTTCGCGAGGGTCTCGTCTCCGAGCTGCCTCGCGACCCCTCGACCGCCGATCGCTGGCGCCGCGAGGTGACCGTCCGGCATCGCTGACGGGTCGTCGGCTTTACCCCGGCGGCCGGGTGGCGCCCCGAGCCGGTCGGGCTGAGCCGGCCGTCAGCCCCGCAGCGCGGCGGGTATCTCGGCCGCGGCCTCGCGATCCACGACCCAGGTCGCGCCCGTCCGGCGCGTCCGCTGGACCGGCCAGCGGCGATGATCGCGAACCTCGCCGAAGACGTGGCCGAGGGCCGGCGCCTTGACCGCTCCCCAGGTAACCACCAGGACCGGTGCCGCCTCGAGCAGCCGCGGGTTGACGGTCACGCGGGGCAGGTGCGGGCCGATGTGCGCCGGGGCGGGCACGCCCAAAGCCCAGGCCATGCTATCGAGGGCCGGCGAATCGGGGAAGCACGACAGGACGTGGCCGTCGTCACCGACACCGGTGAGGATCAAATCGAAGCCCGGCCAGTTGCCGTCGACCAGCGGGACGCCGGCGCACAGCTCCTCGGCATATCGGGCCGCGCACCAGTGGTTGTCGCGAACGGCCGCCAGCGCCCGATCGATCGGGAACGGGTGGATGTTGGCCGTAGGCAGCGGCGCGCCGCCGCCGCTTGCGCCCCCGCCACCGAGCAGAACGTCGTCGAGGGACGTCACGTTCGACTGGGGGTGGCCTCGTGGCACGAAGCGATCGTCGCCCCACCAGACGTGGACCGCCTGCCAGGGGATCCGGTCGACCAGCGGCGACTGGGCCAGCAAGCGGTAGATGGGGATCGGGGTGCCGCCGCCGGTGGTGCAGAAGTCGGCCCGACCTCGCCGGTCGACGGCAGCGATCACGGCTGCCGCGATCCGCTCGGCGGCGACCGCGGCGGCGGCCTCGGGGCTGTCGGCCACGACCAGCTCGGGCTCGCCCTTGTTCGGCGCCGGCAGCGAGGCCGTCGACCGGCCGACCAGGGTATCGGAGCCAGGTGAGAGGTCAGGTTCTTGCTCTGTCATGGCTCGTCTCTCCTAGCACCCGATCGCCTGCCTGTGGGACCCAGACTCTACGCCCAGCAGCCGGCCAGCGGTAGAGAGGGCCCGGACCGCGACCGGATCGGCGGCACCTTCCTCGACCGCACGGCCGAGTAGGTCCCCCTCGTTGAGCCGGGGCGCGGCGTAGCTGCGCCGGACCCGTTCCCGACCGTTGTCGAGGATCGTGACGTCCACCGTAAGATCGCCCGCCTCGACGGACCCGACCAGCTCGGCGCCGCGGAGTCTCGAGGCGATCCGGACCTGGACCGTCGAGCCGTCGGCGAGCTCGGATTCGGCCGGGACGAGGACCACCTCGACCTCGTGGCCGGCCTGCCTGAGCGTGGCGACGCGGCGACCGTCGTCCTGGCGCTGGAGGGTCGAGACGACGCTCATGTCCAATCGCGAGGCCAGCCAGGCGACGTGGTAGAGCGGCCGGACGATGTTGGTCTCGCCGTCGGGATCGCCGGGCCGGGCGGCGGCGTAGGCCACCTCTATCCGGCGGACGGCGCGCAGGTGGGGGCGGAGATCTGGGGCGTCGTAGACAGAGGCGAGGGCTTCGCGCCAGCGCGCCTGCCGCAGCAGGGCCCAGTCCATGACCACCAGGCTGCGTTGCTCCGCCACAGCCGCGAGCTGGGCGAGGACGTTGAGCCCGCAGCCGGACCAGGCCGAGCCGTCGACGATGAGCCGATCGGCTATGGGCAGCAGCCGCTCGGCCCGATGAGTCTCGAACGGCGGGTCGGCCGGCCACCACAACGCCACGGGTAGGTCGTGGACGAGCAGCGGGACGATGATCGAGGCCAGATGCGAGCCGGTCTCGCCCCGTGCGGCGACGTAGATCATCTCCGCCCCGGTTTCGGCCCGACCCGCGGACGCGGTCAGGGCCAGCCCCTCGATCCGGGCGTCGAGGCCCGCGGGGCCCTCCGGGTCGACTTCGGTCAGGACGATCGATCTCGAGGCGTGGCGCCCGGCGGTGGCGGCGATGATCCGGGCGCAGGCTGCTGCTGTCTTCTCCTCGCCAGCCATCACGACCAGGTTCAGGACGCTTGTCCTGGCGGCGACGTGGTGACCGCCGGAGTCGCTCGTGGCCTGCGAGGCGGCCAGCGCGGAAGCGGCCCGGGCCGCCGCCTCGGCCTGAGCGGCGACGAGCCTGGCTTGGGCTTCGGCGGCCTCGGCGCGGACCACCGCCGCCCGAGCCCAGAGGTGACCCAGCTGGTTTTCCACCTCGGTGATCGAGTGGGCCACCGGCCGCGGCCCGGTCAGATCCTTCGCCACCGTCGGCCGTCCCGTTCGATCAGCTGATCCGCGGCCTCGGGGCCCCACGATCCGGCGGCATAGTTGGGAAAGTGCGGGGCCGGCATCTCGGCCCAGCCGTGGATTATCGGCGTGACGACCGCCCAGGCCGCCTCGACCTCGTCGGCCCGGGTGAAGAGCGAGGCGTCGCCGAGGAGCGCGTCGAGGATCAGCGTTTCGTAGGCGTCCGGCGAATCGACCACGAACGAGGTGTCGTAGGCGAAGTCCATGTTGACGGTCCGGACGTCCAGCCCGAGGCCCGGAACCTTGGCCGCGAAGCGGAGCATGATGCCCTCGTCCGGCTGGATTCGTAGTGCCAGGACGTTCGGCGCGGGATCGCCGGCGGAGTCGCGGAAGAGCCGCAACGGCACGTCCTTGAACTGGATCGCGATCTCTGTGGCTCGCTTGGGCAGCCGCTTGCCGGCGCGCAGGTAGAAGGGCACGCCACTCCAGCGCCAGTCGTCGATGCTGAACCGCGCGGCGACGAAGGTCTCGGTCTCGGACTCCGGGTCGACCTCGGGCTCCTGGCGGTAGCCGGGCGCGGGCTCGCCCTCGACCCAGCCCGGGCCGTACTGGCCGCGTACGATCTCGTGCTTGATCTCCTCGGCGGTCGGGATGCACATGGCCCTGAGGACGGCCAGCTTCTGGTCCCGCAGGGCGTCGGCCTGGAAAGACGACGGCGGCTCCATGGCCACCAGCGTCATCAGCTGAAGGAGGTGGTTCTGGAGGATGTCGCGGCTGGCCCCGGTCTCCTCGTAGAAGGCGCCGCGACCCTCGACCCCGATCGACTCGCCGACCGTGATCTGGACGTGGTCGACGAAGCTGCGGTTCCAGACCGGCTCGAAGATGCCGTTGCCGAAGCGGAAGACCAGCAGGTTTCGCACCGTCTCCTTGCCCAGGTAGTGGTCGATGCGATAGACCTGCGACTCGCGGAAGACCTTGTTGACCTCGTGGTTGAGGTGGCGGGCGGACTCGAAGTCGCGGCCGAACGGCTTCTCGACGACGAGGCGGCGCCAGCCCCCGCCGCGGACTTCGTGGTCCAGACCGACTCGACCCATCTGGCGGACGATCTCGGTCACCTGGGAGGGTTGAGTGGCCAGGTAGAAGAGCCGGTTTCCGGCCGTGCCGCGTTCGCTATCGAGCTCGCCGAGCCGGCTGGCCAGACGGTCGAAGGCCGAGTCGTCGGCGAAGTCGAGCTGGTGGTAGACGATCCGCTTGGCCAGCTCGGACCAGGCGGCTGCGTCGATGGGCTGAACGCGCGAGTACTTGTCGAGCGAGGCCCGGATCTCGGCCGCGAACGACTCGTCGGTGTACGGCCGCCGGGCCACGGCCACGAGGCTGAACTCGGCCGGCAGCAGGTTGGTGCGCCAGAGCTGGTAGATCGCCGGAATGACCTTGCGGTGAGCCAGGTCGCCGGTGGCGCCGAAGAGGACGAAGGCGCACGGGTCGGGGACTCGCTCGAGCCGGAGCCCCTCACGGAGCGGGTTGGCGTCCGGATCGGGCCGCGACCGCCGGCGGGCTTCGGCCGCGGCTTCGCGGAGCTCCAGGGCGGTCCGGGCTACGGGCGGCGGCGTGGTGGCGCGGCTCGGGCTCATCGGCCGCTACCCCAGAGCGGTGGCGAGGGCGCGACCGAGGGCGGCCAGGCCGGCATCGGGATCGGCGCCCAGGTCCACGCGGAGGATCGGCAGGTCGTGGTTCTGGATCGTCTGGGCGTCGCCGATGGCCTGGGCGTCGATCAGCGCGCCGAATGTGTAGGACTTGCCGGGGATGGCGCGATCTACCGGGTGGCCGGCGATGAGCTGGAGGAACCAGCCGCTCGGCGTGCCGCCCTTGTGGAGCTGCCCGGTCGAATGCAGGAAGCGCGGCCCGTAGCCGAAGGTCGTGGCCCGGTGGGTCCGGTCGCGGAGGAGCGTCCGGATGCCGTCGAGGGCCGCGTCGCGCGCCGGCGTCTGGGCCACGTACGCCTGGATCGAGGCGTAGCCGTTGGCGACGAGCTTGCCGAGCTGGGTCTTGAGCGTGGCGGCGAGCGCGGCCTCGTCGGCGACGCTCACCGCGGCCGCCCCGCTGGCGGGCGCTCCAGACTCGTAGCCGGCGAGCACGGCGCGGGTGTTCGACTTGGCCTCCTCGACGTTCGGCTGGTCGAAGGGGTCGATGCCCAGGACCGCGCCGGCCAGGGCGGTGGCGATCTCCCAGCGGACGAACTCGGCACCCAGCTCGAGCTTCGAGCCAACGGCGATTCGAATTACCGGGTGGCCCGCGGCGCCGAGCTCGGCCAGCCGGGCGTCGACATCGCTTCCGATGGCCGGGTCAGGTCCCGCGGAACCGGCCAGGGCGATCCTGACGAAGACTCGATCGTTGCCGTAGGCGGCCACGGCGCCGAGGGGCTCGCCGTCGACCGGAACCACCCCGACGCGGACCGGCGCGGCCGCCGGATCGTGGGCCCGCGTGGTCACGCTGGCCAGGGTCTCCTTGCCGGTGCTCTCGGCGATGAGCTGCTCGACCCACGGCCCGAACGCCGACAGCTCGCGGTCGATGACGAAGGTCAGCTTGTCGCGCCCGTTGGCCGCGAAGACGCCCATCGCCAGCCCGAGAGCCAGGCCCGGATTGGCCGCCGGATCGGAGGCGCCGCAGGCGATGATCATCGCCCGAGCCTTTTCGAGCAGCTGGTCCAGGTCGATGCCCAGCAACGCCCCCGGGACCAGCCCGACGTAGGTCAGCGCCGAGTAGCGCCCGCCCACGTCGGGCGGGTTGAGGAAGACCTCCCGCAGCTCGTCGTGGTGGGGGATTGCCTTCAGGCTCTTGTCCGGGTCGGTGATCGCGGCCATGAAGTCGCCCGGCTGCATCCCCCGACCGGCGTGCGAAGCGTGGAGCGCGGACTCGATACGCGCCCACTGGTAGGCCTGGAACGACAGGGATTCCGCGGTCGTCCCGGACTTGGTCGAGACGATAAAGAGTGTCTTCTCGGGGTCGAGATCGTCGAGGCTGGCGGCGACCGCGGCCGGGTCGGTGGAGTCGAGCACCCGAACCGGCGTCGTGCCGGCGGCTGCCCCGAAGACGTGGCTCAGCAGGGCAGGTGCCAGGCTGCTCCCGCCCATGCCACCCAGAACGGCCGCGGTGAATCCCCGATCGCGGGTGGCCCCGGCGAAGGCCTTGAGCTCTTCGGTTTCGTCGGCGAAATGGAACGGCGCTTCGAGCCAGCCGAGCCGGGTCGAGATGGCCCGCTGGACGATGTCCTCGCCGGTCCAGACCGTGGGATCGCGGCGCCCGACCGCCCGATCGGCCCAGTTCTCCTTGACGGCCCGGTCGCGAGCCGCGGCCAACGCAGCCTCGAGTTCGGCGTCGCCGAGGGTGAGATCCAGGTCGAAGTCCTTCATGGGGGCAGCCTCGTGGTTGGTCCGGGCACTGGCCGCGGCGCGGAGTCGTCCGATGCAGCAGAGACGTGTCGTCAAGAAGATACAGGCCCGCGGCCATGAGCGCGGCTGTCGTCCCCGCCCGTTCCCCGGCTCGTGACCCGTCATCCTGGCGCGGACGGGTCGCGCGTGGCTCAGCCCCGGCCGGAGAGCTCCATCCGGGCGGCCTCAGCCTCGATGGCCTTGACCTTGCCGACTCGCCGCACGTGGCGCGGCGCGCCGCTGAACGTCGCCGCCAGGAAGCTCTCGGCGCACGAGACGGCCGTCTCCACGCCGATGACCCGGGCGCCCAGCGCCAGGACGTTCATGTCGTCGTGCTCGACACCCTGGCCCGCCGAATAGGTGTCGTGGCACAAACCGGCCCTGATTCCCGGCATCTTCGACGCGGCGATCGACGCTCCGACGCCGCTGCCACAAATGAGCAGGCCCCGATCGGCTTTACCCTCGAGGATCGCCAGCGCCAGGGCCCGGGCGTAGTCCGGGTAGTCGTCCTCGGGGTTCGAGCCGTCGCCGCCGAGGTCGATCAGCTCGTGGCCGAGGGGCGCGAGCCGGGTCAGCAGCTCGGCTTTCAGCTCGGCGCCGGCATGATCGGCGGCCAGTGCGATGCGCATTCGACGCTCCTTCCGGTGCCTCTTCAGCGGCCGTCGTCGGTGGCCACAACACGGCCGTGGAAGTCGTCGCGAACCACCCGGCGGGCGACCTGGACCAGCCTCTCGGTCGTGATCCCGAAGGCCGTGAAGATCTTGTCGGCAGGCGATGAGGCCCCGAAGCGGTCGATGCCGACGATCGCGCCGTCGTCGCCGGCGTAGCGCTCCCATCCGAACGGGCTCTGGGCCTCGATGGTCACTCGCTTGCGAGCCTTGCGGGGCAGGACCGATTCGCGATACGCGTCGGGCTGGGCCTCGAACAGCTCCCACGAGGGCAGGCTGACGACCCGGGTTCTGATGCCCTCTTTCTCGAGGGTCTCCGCGGCGGCCATGGCCAGCTGGAGCTCGGAACCGGTGCCGATCAGGATCAGGTCTGGGCTGGCCGCGTCGCCCGACGCGTCGCGCAGCACGTAGCCGCCGCTGGCGACGCCGGCCCGGGCCTTCTCCTGGGTCCCGGGCAGGACCGGCAGCTTCTGGCGGGTCAGCAGCAGCGCCGTCGGACCGTGGCAGTCGTCCACGGCGCAGGCCCAGGCGGCGACCGTCTCGTTGGCGTCGCCCGGCCGCACGACCGTCAGGTTGGGGATAGCCCGCAACGCCGCGGCGTGCTCGACTGGCTGGTGCGTGGGGCCGTCCTCGCCGACGCCGATCGAATCGTGGGTCCAGACGTAGACCAGCCTCAGCTTCTGGAGAGCGGCCAGCCGGACCGAGCCACGCATGTAGTCGCTGAACGTCAGGAACGTCGCCGCGTAGGGGATGAAGCCGCCGTACAGGGCGATGCCGTTGACGATGCCGCCCATGGCGTGTTCGCGAACCCCGAAGCGGATGTTGCGCCCGAACGGGTTCTCGTCCTCGAGCATGCCGCCGCCTTCCACGTCGGTCAGGTTCGATTCCGACAGGTCCGCGGATCCGCCGAACAGCTCGGGCAGATCGGCCGAGAGGATCTGGATCGTTTCCTGGCTGGCCTTGCGCGTCGCCGGGCCGTCGCCGACCGGATAGCTTTTCAGGCCTCGGTCCCAGCCGTCGGGAAGCCGGCAGGCCAGGCGCCGCTCCAGCTCGGCGGCTTCGGTCGGGTATTCGGCGGCGTAGGCGGCGAGCTTCGCGCGCCACTCGGCGACGAGCCTCTGGCCGGCCGGCACGGCGGCCCGGAAGTGGGCCAGGGCCTCGTCCGGAACGTAGAAGTGCTTGTCCGGGTCCCAGCCGTAGAACTCCTTGGCGCCCCGGACCTCGTCCTCGCCCAGAGGGGCGCCGTGGGCCTTCTGGCTGTCGTGCTTGGTCGGCGCGCCGTAGCCGATGTGCGTCCGGACGGCGATGAGGCTGGGCCGCGGCTCACCGCGAGCGGCTTCAATGGCGGCCTGGATCGCCGCGACGTCGTTGCCGTCCTCGACCCTGTTGGTGTGCCAGCCGTAGGCGTCGAACCGCTCCAGGGTCCTGTCCGAGAAGGCCATGGCGGTGGGGCCGTCGAGCTGGATGTGGTTGTCGTCGTATAGGTAGACGAGCTTGCCGAGCTTGAGGTGGCCGGCCAGCGAGGCCGCCTCGCCGGAGATGCCCTCCTGCAGGTCGCCGTCCGAGCAGATGACGTAGACATGGTGGTCGATCAGGTTGTGGCCGGGGCGGTTGAACTCGGCCGCCAGGCGGCGCTGGGCGATGGCCATGCCGACACCATTGGCGAAGCCCTGGCCCAGGGGACCAGTGGTCGCCTCGACACCCCTGGTGTGCCCGTGCTCGGGGTGGCCCGGGGTCAGCGAGCCCCACTGGCGGAACTGCTCGAGGTCCTCCAGCTCGAGGCCGTAGCCGGTGAGGTAGAGCAGCGAGTAGAGGAGCATGCTGGCGTGGCCGGCAGACAGGACGAAGCGGTCGCGGTTCGGCCAGCTCGGCTCGGTCGGGGCGTGACGCAGGAAGCGCGTCCAGAGCGTGTAGGCCATCGGCGCCATGCCCATTGGTGCCCCGGGATGGCCCGAGTTGGCTTTCTGAACGGCATCCATGGAGAGCGTTCGAATGGTGTCGATGGCAAGCCGATCCACCTTTTCGGCCGTTGCGGTCATTCGATCCTCCTGCGAGCCTCCTGCCAATTCCGTCAACGCCCTGGGCCCATAGCCCCACCCATTCTACGGCCGGCATGGATGGCGGGCGCCCCTCCGCTCGAACGGCCCGTCGACTGCGGGCCAAGGGGCGGTTGCGACCCACTGGCAGGCTGCTACACTCGCCCATTGGGTGACGCTCGCTGCTCGAGACGCGCGATCGCAACCCGCCGGTCGGCCCCGGCCAGCGGTCCGGTCAACGGGTCGGTATTGCGAGGAAGCTAGATGCGGATCTACGACGGCAGTCCGCGGCAGAACTACGAGGAAGTTCTGCGATCGATCGGGGCGTTCCTCGACCAGCGAGGCATGCGCGAGATCCTCGTCGTGGAGGCGCCCGACGGTTTCGTCGTCCAGGGCCTCGTCGTCGACACCGCCTCTACGGGCGCCTGGTCCGAGCATCTCGGCCAGCAGTCGAAGGAGACGTTCACTTTCCTCGACGACGACATCGCCCGCTTCATGGAAGAGGGGCATGCCAGGCGCGACAATCAGCAGCGGGCCGTTACCTGGGGTCAGGCGGGCTACTATGAACAGGCGTTTCGAGTCGTCGGCCGTTACGTCGACGAGCAGAAGCCCCAGGATGTCTTCTTCTTCGAACAGGATGGGGCGTTCGTGCTCCGGCTGCTGATGCGGACCCAGACGGGTAGCCGGCACGTAATCGCCGAATTCACGCGGGACGAGGTCGAGGCGATGATCGCCCAGGCCCCCGACTTCAGAGGCGAGAAGGCCAAGACCCAACCGGGAGCCTGAGCCCGGGGCCGACACCGAGGGCGAGTAGGGAGGTTGACGGTGAAGTTGCTGAAGATAATGGCCATGTTCCTGCTCCTGCTGGTCGCCGCTCTCGTCGTCATTCCCCTCGTGGTTCTGGCCGGCCTGTTCATCTGGCTGAAGCTGACCGAAGAGGGCGACGAGGAATCGCTCGACCTCGATCAGGAGAACCTCTAGCCGGCATGGCGTCGCGATCGCTCAGGCCGCCCGGGTCGTGAGGTCCGGGCGGTTTCCTTTTGCCGGCACTCATAGCCAGGGGTCGCCGGGCCGATCGATCGACCCGGCCGCGCCGGTCAGTACGCGAGCCCTGCGGATCGCCGAGGTCGCGACCCTGGGAGTGATGTTCTCGTGGGCGCTCAACGTCGTGGCCGTCAAGGTCGCCCTGGCCGACGTGCCGCCGCTGATCTTCGCCTTCGCCCGCTTCTTCATCGCCTTCGTGGCCCTCCTGGCGGTCCTGCGTATCCGCGAGGGGAGCGTGGGCCTGCCGCGCCGCGACATCGTCCCGCTCCTGCTCCTCGGCTTGACAGGCTTCGGGCTGTATCAGGATCTCTGGGCGACCGCCCTGGGCCAGACCACCGCCTCGAACTCGGCCCTGATCATCGCCGCGACCCCCGTTTCGACGATGATCTTCTCCGCCGCCGTGGGCTCCGACACGTTGTCGCGGGCGAAGCTGGCTGGCGGCGCGATCGCCTTCGCCGGAGCCGTCGGGGTCGTCGTCGCGACGCACGGCATCGGCTTCAGCGGTGCGTCGCTGGGCGATCTGATGACCTTCGCCGCGACGATCTGCTGGGCCATCTACGTGGCCTTCGGCACGCCCGTGCTGGGCCGCCACTCGCCGCTCCGGACGGCGACGTGGGCGATCGGGCTCGGCTCCCTCGGAATTCTGCCGTTCGCGCTCTGGCAGGCGGCGAGCTACGACCCCTCCCGGCTCCACGCCGCGACTGTCGGCATCGTGCTCTTCTGTGCTCTTGTACCGGCGGCGGCGGCCAACGTCGTCGTCTTCGAGGCGGTCAAGGTCCTCGGGCCGGCCCGGACGATGCTCTTCCAGTTCCTGGTGCCGGCCTTCGCCGTGATCCTGGCGGCGATGCTCCTCGGCGAACAGATCGTCGTCGGCCAGATCGTCGGCGGAGTCGTGATCGTGATCGGGATCCTGGTGGCACGCTCGCGCCGGCTGGGGACGGAGTTCGGCTAACCCCCGCCCGCTCTCCGAGCCGGCCGGTATCCTCTTCGGTATGCCTGCCGAGTCCTTCCGCCGCGCGGTCGACGCCACCCCCGTGCCGCCAGTCCCGCCTCTCCGCCCCGGCCAGCCGCCGCTGGCCGTCCTGGTCGACTACGACGGCACGATCTCGCTGACCGACGTCTCGGACAAGATCCTGTACGGCCTCCTGGGCGATCGATACGCCGAGCAGGACGCCGCCTACACCGACGGAAGGCTGGGTTCGCGGAGCCTGTTCGTCAGCCAGGTCGAGCTCTTGCCCGGAGACCCAGGCCCGGTCGTGGCGATAGTCGAAGCCCAGCGCCACGACCCGACCTTCGCGCCCTTCGTCCGTCGTGCCCTCGAGCTGGACCTGCCGGTCGAGGTCGTGAGCGACGGCTTCGGGTTCTTCATCGAGCCTGCGCTCCGATCACTCGGCGTGCCGGAGATCCCCGTCATCACGGCCCGGACGACCTTCGACGGCCATCGGGCTCGGATGAGCTTTCCCAACGGCAACCCCGACTGCCTGGTCTGCGGGACCTGCAAACGGCAGCGAGTCCTCGCCCACCAGGCGGCCGGGCGGATCGTCGTCTTCATCGGCGACGGCGAGAGCGACAGGTACGCGGCCGCCTACTCGGACGTGATCTTCGCCAAGCGCGATCTCGTGACCCTCTGTCGAGCTGAGGGCTGGCCGTTCATCGGCTGGCGGGACTTCGACGAGATCGGCGCCTGGCTGGGCGCGACCGTCGCGGCCTGGCGGGCCGATCCGGTTTCCATCCCGGCCCATCGGCCGAGGCCGTTCATATGCGGCCCGGAGGTCTGGGGCCCGGGTCGGACCGATCCGCCGCCCCGCGGCTGAGGCGGGCCGCAGCCCGATCGCCACGGTTCGCGGGGCCCTTCTCCGGCCGGGGAGAGCCCGTATCGCGCGACCCGTTTGCGATCCGACCCCGCGGTCCGTAGAATTGGAAAAACCCCCGGAGGTTATGGCGCGTGATGGCGAAGTATGTCTTTGTGACCGGAGGGGTCACCTCCTCGCTCGGGAAGGGAATCACCGCCGCCAGCATCGGCCGACTGCTCAAGGCGCGGGGCCTTTCCGTCTCGGTTCTGAAGCTCGACCCTTACATCAACGTCGACCCGGGAACCATGTCGCCGTACCAGCACGGCGAGGTGTTCGTCACGGACGACGGCGCCGAGACGGACCTCGACCTGGGCCACTACGAACGGTTCATCGACGAGAACCTGTCCCAGCTCTCCAACGTGACGACGGGTCGGATCTACCAGGCGGTGATAGGTAAGGAACGCCGCGGTGACTACCTCGGCGGTACCGTCCAGGTCATTCCCCATATCACCAACGAGATCAAGGAGCGGATCCAGCAGCTGGCCCGAGACGGCCGGGCCGACGTGGTCATCGTCGAAGTCGGAGGCACGGTCGGCGACATCGAGTCGCTGCCGTTCCTCGAGGCCATCCGGCAGATGCGCAAGGACGTCGGCCGCAACAACGTCGTCTACGTCCACGTGACCCTCCTGCCGGCCCTGGCCGCCACCGGCGAGCTCAAGACCAAGCCCACTCAGCACTCCGTCAAGGAGCTGCGCAGTATCGGCATCCAGCCCGACGTGATCGTCCTGCGCTCGGACTATCCGGTCAGCCAGGAGATCCGCGACAAGATCGCGCTCTTCACCGACGTGGCCAGCGAAGCCGTCATCCCGGCCGAGACCGCCAGCACCATCTACGAGGTTCCGCTCCTCTTCGAGCGGGCCGGGCTCGGCACGCTGCTGGTCCGCGAGCTGGGACTCGAGAGTGCGGCCCACGCCCCGGATCTCGAGTCTTGGATCGGCCTGGTCGAATTGATCAAGCGGCCCAAGCCGGTCCTGGAAGTCGCCCTGGTGGGCAAGTACATCGAGTTGCCCGACGCCTACCTGTCGGTCATCGAGTCCCTCAAGCACGCGGGCTGGGCCCACGAAGTGGACATCAAGGTCCGCTGGGTCGATTCGGAGCTCCTGACCCGCGATTCGGTCGAGGAATTGTTGGCTGACGTAGGCGGCATCGTCGTACCGGGCGGGTTCGGGCATCGCGGCATCGAGGGCAAGATCCTGGCGGCGCGATTCGCCCGAGAGCATCGCCTGCCCTTCCTCGGCCTGTGTCTGGGCCTGCAGTGCGCCGTGATCGAGTTCGCCCGTGACGTCCTGCGCACCGAGGACGCCAACTCGACCGAATTCGACATGTTCACCGAACACCCGGTGATCGACTTCATGCCCGACCAGCGGACGATGCAGGAGAAGGGCGGGACGATGCGGCTCGGGCTCTACCCGGCCCGCCTGACGCCCGGATCCAAGGCCGCCCAGGTCTACGGCTCGGAGCTGATCTACGAGCGCCACCGCCATCGGTTCGAGGTCAACAACCAGTACCGGCCGCTGCTCGAGGCCGCGGGCATGGTCCTGTCCGGTCAGTCGCCCGACGGCCGGCTGGTCGAGATCATCGAGCTCAAGGACCACCCCTGGTTCGTGGCCAGCCAGTTCCACCCCGAGTTCCGGAGCCGGCCCGATAGGCCTCACCCGCTGTTCGACGGCTTCATCGGCTCCGCCGTTACCCTGTCGAACGGCCACCAGCCGGCGCTGAGCGGTCCGGTTCGCGAGGCGCCTGTGGGTGGGGAGCTGCTGGAGACCGCCGGCGCGGACTAGTTCGGGCGCTGAAAAAGACCCGGATTTGAGCGAACCGTTTCGCGCTCTCGTCCGTCAATCATTGCGGAGGACGGATCTAGAGCGCGAGCGCTGGTGAGATCGATCGACGGGCGTGTTGCGGGGCCGTCGATTGAGGCGGCGATCTCACAGCCTCGCTGGCTCCGTCCCCACCCTCGGGATGCAGGTGGTCGCGGCGCCCCACACGCGGCGCCGATGGTACGATCCGGCCGAAGACGAGCGAAGAGCGCGGGCGCGAACAGATTCGCCCAGGCACGTTCGTGCGAGCCAGGAGTTGCCCGATGAAGATCTTCCTTGACACCGCCGAGATCGAAGAGATCCGGATCGCCGCCCGCTGGGGCGTTCTCGACGGCGTCACCACCAACCCGACCCTCTACGCCAAGGTCGGCGGGTCCTACGACGCGATCCTGGCCGAGATCTGCAAGATCACGTCCGGCCCCGTTTCGGCCGAGGTCGTCTCCGACGACGTCGAAGGCATGCTCGAAGAGGGCCGGCACTTCGCCAAGATCGCTCCGAACATCGTGGTCAAGGTGGCCATGAGCGAGAACGGCCTCGAGGCTATCTCGCGCTTCGCCGACGAGGGCATCAAGACGAACTGCACGCTGGTATTCAGCACCAACCAGGGCCTTCTCGCGGCCAAGGCGGGCGCCAGTCTGGTCTCCCCGTTCGTCGGGCGTCTCGACGACATCAACCAGGACGGCATGACGATCATCCGCGAGCTGGCCGAGGTCTTCTCGATCTACGACATCGAGACCGAGGTTCTCGCGGCGTCGATCCGCAACCCCCTCCACGTCACCCAGGCCGCCCTGGCGGGCGCTCACGTCGCGACCCTGCCGTTCAAGATCCTCCAGCAGATGGTCCACCATCCGCTCACCGACAAGGGGATTGCCCAGTTCAAGAAGGACTGGGCCGCGACCGCCGGGAGTGTCGGCGCGAAGGGCGCCTAGCCGAAGAAGCGGTCCGGGCCCGGTGGGCGATCGGGCCCGCCTGCCGTGACCGGCTCGGCCAGTCCAGCGACCGCGACGCCGGTCCAGGCGACCGGTCGACTCGGCACGCTCCCACCCGAGCTGCTCATCGTCAGCGGCACCGTGTCGGTCCAGTTCGGCGGCGGCGTGGCCACGTCGCTGATCCGCAGCTACGGGCCGCTGCCCGTGGTGGCCATGCGGATCCTGTTCGGCGCCGCGCTGCTGTCGCTCTTCCAGCGGCCCCACGTACGCGGCGCCGACCGAGCCGCCCTCCTGGCCTGCCTCGCCCTGGGCTTCGTGCTGGCGGCGATGAACTCGTTGTTCTACGTGGCCCTGTCGCGTATCCCGCTCGGCGTCGCCGTGACTATCGAGTTCTGGGGACCGCTCGCCGTCGCGGTCCTGGGGTCGCGGCGCTGGCTCGACCTCGTCTGGGTCGGGCTGGCCGGGGTCGGGATCTACATCCTGGCGGGCGGCCGCTTCGACGCCGGCGACGTCGTGGGCGTCCTGGCCGCCTTCGGGGCCGGGAGCTGCTGGGCCACCTACATCCTGGTCGGCGGGCGAGTGGCCCGCGAGTGGCCCGACGGTCGCGGCCTGACCCTGGCCATGCTTGTCGCCGCGGCAACGATCCTGCCCGTGACGCTGACACTTTCGGACATAGACCCGCTGTTCGCGGCGCCGGCGGCGCTCGGCGGCGGACTGATCATCGCCATGTTCAGCAGCGCCATCCCGTACACCCTCGAGATCGCGGCCCTCCGGAGGCTGCGGGCGGCGACCTTCGGCGTGCTGATGAGCCTCGAACCGGCGATCGCCGCGGCCTTCGGCTTCATCCTCCTGGGTCAGGTGCTTCGCACTTCGGATCTGCTGGCCATAGCCATGGTCGCGGTCGCCAGCGCCGGCGCCAGCCTTTCGGCCCGCCGGTCCGCCGTGGCGGTGGGCGAGCTCGAGGCCGCCTGAGTCTTCAGCCACGGCCGGGACGCGGCGGGTCGGGACGCGGCGAGGCCGGCCACGCGCCCGAGCCAGGGGCGACGGGCAAACGCGGCCGGCCGGCCGGGAGTTAGAGGGAGCGCTGATACGACCCGAAGGCCCGGGTGGCCAGAGCCGTCGACAGGACTGTCAGGATCAGCAGCGCGCCGACGCGGGGCAGGATGAGCGACCAGTCGGGGCTGGCCGTCATGGCCTCACGGCCGGCCTCGACCGCCCAGTTGACCGGGTTGAACCTGGCCGCGGTCGCGATCCAGTCCGGGGCCAGGTTGAGCGGCATGAAGGCCGCCGAGAGGAAGGTCAGGGGCAGGGTCATCAGGGTGTTGATGCCGATGACGGACTCGCCCTGTCGGACCGTCAGGGCCATGGCGTCGGAGAGCGCCGCGGCGATGGCCCCGACGAGCATCGCGCAGAAGGTCAGGACCGCGAAGCCTGCGAAGCCGCCCGGATAGCGAGCCCCGAGAAGCAGCGCCAGTCCGCCGATGATCAGCGCCCCGACAAGCATCGAGAACAGCTCGTAGAGGTTCAGGCCGACGATGATCGCGCTCCGGTGGGTGGGCGTGGTCAGCAGCCGATCCATGATCGAGCGATCCAGATCCTGAACGATCTGCATGCCGCTCCAGCCGCAGCCGAACAGCGCGGTCATGACCAGCACGCCCGGCATCAGGTAGTCGAG
>Ga0335076_10002624_pt1 | contig 17895 bp, 21 predicted proteins | sample Lox_Sample_25_FD_206717 | JGI IMG/M metagenome (GOLD analysis project Ga0335076, IMG submission 206717) | Soil microbial communities from Loxahatchee National Wildlife Refuge, Florida, United States - Lox_Sample_2.5 | ecosystem: Environmental > Terrestrial > Soil > Wetlands | place: USA... | reverse complement strand
GGCGCCGGTTAGTGCTGCCCACGGTGTTCCTCGTCTATCTGGGGTACGTCGCTCAGTCGGTAGCGAACAACAACAACGGCACAGCCGCGTTCGCGGGTTATGCCATCCTGGTCGCGTTCGCCGTCGCGTGGCTCCTGCTCATCGCCGGGGGTCCGGACGGCAGCCCGGCGCAGTTCTGGACGCCGTTCGGGATCTGCTTCGCGTTGTTCCTCGCGGAGGTGCCCATCGCGCGGGCGGCGGCGTTCGTGATGTGTCTGTACCTCGCGGCGATGAGCGTGGCGCGGCTCGGTACCCGCGCGGCGCCGGTGGTCGTAGGGATGGCGGTGGCGGCGCTCGTGGTGCCGAGCGTGATTCCCGGCTGGCACCAGGATCTTGGCAACGCCTGGGGGACCGTCACCCCCGTGGCGATTCCGGTGGTCGCGATCGCGTCGCTCGGCGTGCGCCAGGTGTTCCGGAGCAACCGCGAGCTCGCCGAGGCGCGGGTCCAGCTCGCGCGGCTGGCCGCCGAGAACGAGCGGTTCCGAATCGCCCGGGATCTACACGACCTGCTCGGCCATTCGCTCACGACGATCACCGTCAAGGCGGGGCTCGCGCGCCAGCTCGGCGAAGCCGATCCGGCCCGGTCTCAACAGGAGATCGCCGAGGTCGAGGACCTCGCGAGACGATCGCTCGCGGACGTGCGCGCCGCGGTCGCCAATTACCGCGACGTGACGCTCGCCGGCGAGCTCGCGACCGGGCGCGAGCTGCTGCGGGCCGCCGGCATCAACGCCGACCTCCCGCGCGCCGTCGACGCCGTCAATCCGTCGAACCAGGAGCTGTTTGGCTGGGTGGTGCGCGAGGGGCTCACGAACGTCGTGCGCCACGCTCATGCCAGCTCGTGCTCGGTGCGGCTGTCTTCGTGCTCGGTCGAGATTCTGGATGACGGCGTCGGCGAGAACGGCGGGTCGGGGTCGGGGAATGGCCTGGCGGGTCTGCGCGAGCGGGTGGCCGCGGCCGGCGGCGTCGTCGACGCCGGGCCGGTCCAACCGAAGGGCTGGCGGTTGCGCGTGTCGCTGACGCCGGAGGCGGTCACATGACGATCCGCCTGCTGCTCGCGGACGATCAGGAGCTGATCCGCAGCGCGTTCGCGGCGCTGCTCGAGCTCAACGACGACTTCGAGGTGGTGGCCGCGGTCGGACGCGGTGACGAGGTGGTCGCGGCGGCGAAGGCCAACCGGCCCGACGTGGCGCTACTCGACATCGAGATGCCCGGGATCGACGGCCTCGCCGCGGCGGGCGTGCTGAGCCAAGAGATGCCGGAATGCCGTTCGCTGATCCTCACGACGTTCGGACGTCCGGGGTACCTCCGGCGAGCGATGGAGGCCGGCGCGTGGGGGTTCGTGGTCAAGGATTCGCCGCCTGAGCAGCTCGCCGACGCGATCCGACGGGTGGCGGCCGGCGAACGCGTCGTCGATCCCGTACTCGCGGCCGACACGCTTCGTGACGGGACGTCACCGCTGACCGCCCGCGAGCGCGATGTGCTGATCGCGGCCCGGCCCGGAAGCACGGTGTCGGAGATCGCCGAGAAGCTGTTCCTGTCCGAGGGGACCGTCCGGAACTACCTGTCGGCGGCGATCGCTAAGACCGGGACGCGCAATCGGGTGGAGGCAGTCAGGACCGCCGATGAACGTGGCTGGCTTTAACGGTCTAAGCACCACATCATCCAAACCACGGGAGTCATCATGGGCCAGATCCTGGTACACGAGTTCATCAGCCTCGACGGCGTGTTCGAAGCGCCGAGATGGACGATGGAATACGGCTTCGATCCGAAGATGGGCGATGCCATCGGAGGGATCATGGGTGGGTGCAAGGCGATCCTGCTCGGGCGCCAGACGTTCGAGGAGTTCGCCCCGGCGTGGTCCAGCCGCACCGCGGACGAGGATCCGGGCGCCCCGTTCATGAACGAGACCCCGAAGTACGTCGTGTCGACGACGCTCCAGAGTGCCCGACTGGAACAACTCGACGATTGTGTATGGCTACAGCGTCGACGCGATCGGAGAGCTCAAAGATGAGGTCGATGGCGACATCTACGTGAGCGGCAGCGGGACGCTCGTTCGGGCGATGCTCACCGACGGCCTCGTCGACGAGTTGCACCTGTTCGTCTACCCGGTGGCGCTCGGGACGGGCGCGAGACTGTTCGACGACTCACAGGTGAAATTCACCCTCGCGCAGACACATAGTTACGACAACGGGGTTCTTCACCTCGGATACCGGCCGGCGCTATAGCTCGGCCCGGACGAGCGCGGCGCCGTCGCTGAGCGCATTGAGCTTCGCGAACGCCTGGGCCCGCGGGAGGTACTTCATTCCGCAGTCCGGGGCGGGAACGATGCGCTCCGCGGGCACGTGGGCGAGGGCGGCCCGGATCCGGTCGGCGACCTGCTCGGGCGTCTCGGCCCGGTCGTCGCCGAGGTCGAGCACGCCGAGCACGATGACCTTGGGGCTCAGCTCGGACAGTTGGCCGAGGTCGAGCCTCGGCTGCGCCGCCTCGATCGAGACCTGCTGGGCGACGCTGTCGCTCAACTCCCCGAGGAAGTCGTAGCGGTTGCGGTCCTTGGGCCCGACGAGCGCCGCATACCCGAAGCACAGATGCACGACGGTGGTGACCGACAGTCCCTCGAGCGCGCGGTCGATCGCCGCGACCGCGATCCGCCGGGCGGCCTCGGGATCGTTGCGGAGCCACGGCTCGTCGAGCTGGATCACGTCTGCGCCGGCGTTCTGGAGGGCGAGCGCCTCCTGGTTGACCGCCGCGGCGAAGTCCATCACGAGCTCGTCGGGATCGCCATAGGCCTCGTTGCTCGCCTGCTGGGCCATCGTGAATGGGCCGGGGAGCGTGATCTTGGTGGTGCGCTCGGTGTGGGCGCGCAGGAAGTCGATGTCGCCGACCTCGACCGGCCCGCGCCACCGGACCGGCGCGACGATCCGCGGCACGGTCCGGGCCTCTCCGCCGGCGGTGTGGATCGTGGCCGGGTTATCCGAGTCGACGCCGTCGAGCGCGGTCGCAAACCGGTTCGAGTAGCTCTCCCGCCGGATCTCGCCGTCGGTGATCGTGTCGATCCCGGCGCGCTCCATGTCCCGGATCGCGACCACCGTGGCGTCGTCCTGGGCCTCCCGCAGGTAGAGCTCGGGGATCCTCCAGGCCTGACTCACGCGGACGCGCGGCACCGAGTGCGAGCCGAGCGCCTCGCGGTCGATCAGCCACTCCGGCTGGGGGTAGCTTCCGACGACGGTGGTCGACAATGGCCGCTCTGACACGCTGGGCGCGACGATAACCGAGAATCTGGTCATGAGCACTTCGGAACAGGCACCGGTCGCGATCATCACCGGCGCGGGCTCGGGCCTCGGGCGGGCAATCGCGCGGCGGCTGGGCGGCGCGGGTTACCGGTTGGCACTGGCGGGCCGGCGAGTGGAAACGCTGGACGGGACCCTGTCGGGGCTCCCCGCCGGCGCCGAGGCGTTCGCGGTGCCCACGGACGTGACCGAGCCCGACAGCGTGGCCGCGTTATTCGAGGCTGTCGCCGAGCGCGCGGGCAGGGTCGACGTTCTGATCAACAACGCCGGCGTGTTCGGTCCCGCCGCGCCGGTCGAGGACTACCCCTACGACGGCTGGGCGGCGGCGGTCCAGACCAACCTCACCGGATCGTTCCTGTGCGCGCAGGCGGCGTTCCGCCAGATGATTCGCCAGTGCCCGGGCGGGGGGCGGATCATCAACAACGGGTCGCTGTCGGCCCACGTGCCCCGGCCGAACGCGATCGCCTACACGGCGACCAAGCACGCCATCTCGGGGCTTACCAAGGCGCTCGCGCTCGAGGGCAGACGTCACGGGATCGCCTGCGGGCAGATCGACATCGGCAACGCGGCCACGGACATGACGCGGGCGCTCGAGGCGGGAGCGCTCCAGGCCGACGGGTCGATCGTGGCCGAGCCCACGATGTCCGCCGACGCCGTCGCCGATGCGGTCCTGTACATGGCCGAGCTTCCCCTGAGCGCGAACGTCCTGTCGATGACCGTGATGGCGTCGGGAATGCCGTACGTCGGCCGTGGCTGACCCGTTCCTGAGGGCCGTCGAGCTGCCGCCCGACCGCGAGGGGCGCCCGCGCTCGGGCTACCCGTGGACGCTGTCGGCGATCGTGCCGCTCGCCGCCGGGCTGTCGCTTCACCCGAGCGTCACGTATCTGGTGGGCGAGAACGGAAGCGGCAAGTCGACCCTGCTCGAGGCGATCGCGGTCGCCGCCGGCATGAACGCAGAAGGCGGGTCCTCGAGCTTCGGTTTCACGACGCGCACCTCCCACTCGGAGCTGTCGAGCGCCATCCGCCTGGTGCGCGGGGCGCGGCGCCCCAGGACCGACTTCTTCCTCCGGGCCGAGAGCCTGGTCAACGCCGCCACCTACCTGGAGCAACTCCGGGACGATCTGGGGCTCGGAGGCGATCCACTCGCCGCCTACGGCGGTCGCTCGCTGCACGAGCAGTCGCACGGGGAGTCGTTCCTGGCGGTGATGATCAACCGGTTCGGGCCCGACGGCCTGTATCTGCTGGACGAGCCCGAGGCGGCGTTGTCAACCCAGAACTGCCTGACAGCGCTTCGCCGCATCCACGAGCTCGTACAGGACGGCTCGCAGCTGATCATCGCCACCCATTCCCCGATCATCCTCGCCTACCCGAACGCGACGATCTACTGCTGCGGGGAGGACGGGCTCGAGGCGATCGAGTACGAAGACGCGGATCCGGTGCGCCTGACCCGTAGCTTCCTCGAGGCCCGCCCCCGCTTCCTCGCGGAGCTCCTGCGGGATTGAGCTCCGCGGACTGTCGAAGCCCCAGCCCTACGGACGAGCCTCGAGCACGATGTTGAACGGCGTTTCGGTGGCGCGCCGGAAGCGCGTGAACCCGCCGGCGGTCACGACCTCGCGAAGCCTCGCCTCGCCCGCCTGGGCGCCGAGCGCGAGCCCGACCTCCTGGTCGCGTGAGGCCGGAGTGCAGACGAGCGTCGAGGCGCCGTAGAACACGCGGCCGACCGGGTTGAGGTTGTCCTCGAGCCGGTCGCCGGCGTAGGGCTCGACGATCAGCCAGGTGCCGTCGGGAGCGAGCGTCCCGAGGACGTGCGCGGCGGCACCGACCGGATCGCCCATGTCGTGGAGGCAGTCGAACATGCAAACGAGGTCATAGCCGCCCGCCGCGTATTCCTTGGCCGAGGCCACCTCGAAGCCGATGCGGTCGTCCGAGAGCCCGGCATCGCGCGCCGCCGCACGGGCTCGCTCGATCGATGCCTCGTGGTAGTCGAACCCGACGAACGTCGATCGGGGGAACTCTGCGGCCATCAGGATCGTGGAGGCCCCGTGGCCGCAGCCGATGTCGGCGACACGAGCCCCGGACTGCAACTTCGCCTCGACGCCCTCGAGTGCGGGGATCCAGGACGAGATCAGGTTCGCCGCGTAACCCGGGCGGAAGAACCGCTCGGTGCCACTGAACAGATCGTGGTGGTGCTCGTGCCAGCCGACGCCGTGGCGCCCGACGAACGCGTCGGCGATCTTCTCCTCATCCTTGGTCAGCGCGGTCGCCACCTGGAACGCGCCCGGCACGAACGCCGGGCTGCCCTCCTGCGCGAGCGCGAAGGACTGCTCCGCCGTGAGGAAGAACGCGTCGTCGGACGGGTCGTAGCTGACGTATCCGCCGGCGGCCTGGTTCGATAGCCACTCGCGGACATAGCGCTCGTCGGTCCCGGTTCGGGTGGCCAGCTCCGAAGAGCTGACCGGCTCGCCGTCGGCCATCGCCCGGTACAGCCCGAGCCGATCGCCGATGACCACCAGCGCCGCGCTCATCGCGGCGCCGAGGTCTCCGACGAACCGGCCCATGAACTCATCGAGCCGGGCCTGGTCGATGCTCTGGGTCGTGGTCGCCATCGCTCACGCCTCGTCCCAGACCTGGACCACGGTCTGCGCGGCGATCACGCCGCCGTCCAGCTCGATCACGGTCGCGCACAGCACGTTGGTTCCATCGGGATAGCGGCACGCCTGGGTGAAGGCGGCGCCGGTCTCGTCCTCGACCCGGTGCTTGACCGTGTGGGTCATGTCGCGGCCGTACATGTCCTCGAGCCAGCTCTTGATCTCTTCGTGGGTCCGGAGCACGCGCGGCGAGCCGGGCTGGGAGATCTTGTCCGCGATTGTGACGACGGCCTGCGGGCCGTACATCGAGAGCTGTGTCGATGCGTCGCGCTCCTCGCCGGCGCGGGCGAAGCGGTCCAGATCGAATGCGGTAGTGGTGCTCATGGCTTCCTCCTTTGGTTGCTTGTGTGCCATGCGAGGAGGAGGCTCGCGCGAGCACGTGTCAACGCCGTCAAAACCGCGTCAAAGCGCGCGGTACGCTTCACGGGTGCTCCGCGCACGATTGCTTGGGGCGCTCGAGGTTGAGCTCGACGGGGCGGCGATGGACTCCCCAGCGTCGCAACGCCCGTGGGCGCTGTTCGCGTATCTCGCGCTTGCCCCCCGACCCGTGCCGCGCGCCGAGCTGGCCGCGCTGTTTTGGCCGGATGTGCTCGACCAGAGCGCGAGAGCGAGCCTCCGGAGCGCGTTGTGGACGCTGCGCCGGCAGGTCGGCGATGCGCTCGAGGTGGACGGCGAGCGAGTGGGACTGTCCAAAGGCTCCGCTGTGTGGGTCGACGTCCGCGAGTTCGAGCGGCTGGCGCCGGACGACCCCGAGGGCGCGCTCGGGCTGTGCGGGTCCGGCGATCTGCTCGAAGGTCTCGAGGATGACTGGGCGGTATCGGCCCGGGACAGGCATCGCGAGCGCGTGATCGAGCTGCTCGAGACGCTCGCGCTCAATGCCGAGGAGCGCGGCGAGAGTCGCGAGGCGATTGAGCTCACGCGCCGCGAAACGGAGCAGGACCGGTTCGACGAGGAGGCTCACCGGCGGTTGATCGAGCGGCTCGACCGCGCCGGCGACCGCGCCGGCGCGATGCGCACCTACCGTACGCTGGCCGAGCGACTGCGACGTGAGCTTGGAGTGGCACCGTCGGCGCAGACACGCGATCTGGTCGAGCGGCTGCGCGCGGCGACGCCGCCGCATCCGGTCACCGGCGTACCGGCGCCGTCGCCCGCCTCGCTCAGGCTGCTCGGCCGCGAGCGCGAGTTCGCGGAGCTCGACGCGACGTGGGAGGCGGTGTGCGCCGGCTCCGGCGCGGCGGCCGTGGTCCGCGGCGAGGCGGGAATCGGCAAGACGCGCCTGGCCGGCGAACTGCGCTCGAAGGCGCGCGCGTCGGGGGGATTGACGGCCGCATCCGCGGCGCTCGACCTGGGCGGCGTGGCGCCGCTCAGCCTGTGGGCAGAGCTGATCCGTGAGCTGCTGCCGGCACTTGCGGCGCCCGGGGCAGAGGCGGGCTGGCCGGACGATCTCGCCGTGCTCACGGCGGAGCTGCCCGCACACTTCGCGCGCGCCGGCGCGCCGAGCGCCGCAATGCCGCCCGATCTCCTGCGCACCCGGTTATTCGAGGCGGTGGTCGCGTTGCTGGATGCCGCCGCCCGCCAGGCACCGGTGCTGCTCGTGCTTGAGGATGTCCACACCGCCGACGGGCCGAGCCTCGAGCTGGCGGGCTACGCCGCCCGCCGCGTCGCCGGACTCAGGGTGATGATGTTGATCACCAGGCGTGAGCACCCTTCGAGCGCCGACGCCGACCGTCTGGAGCACGCCCTGCGCGCACGCGACCTGCTGGCGTGCGAGCTCGATCTCGGGCCGCTGGCCCCGGCGGCGGTGGCTGGGCTGGCGCGCGATGCGGCGCACCTGAGCGATGCGGAGGTCGAGCGCGTCGTCGAGCGCTCCGAAGGCAATGCCTTGCTGGCGGTGGAGACCGCCCGGGCGCTTGGGCGCGGGCTCCAAGACATAGCGCCAAGCCTGCGCGGATCGGTCAGGGCCACGCTCGGTCCGTTGCCCGAGGAGGGCCGCCGCCTCGTCGAGATCGCCGCGGTCGCAGCGCGTCCGATTGAGGCGGTCGAGCTCGGCCGGCTTCCCCTGGAGGATCCGGAGGACGCGGCCACAGCGGCGCTCGAGTCGGGACTGATGGCGGCTGCTGGCGATGGCGTTGCCTTCAGGCACGCGCTTCTCCGCGATGCCGTCTACAAAGAGATCGCAGAGCCCCGCCGGCGCGGGCTGCATCAGCGGTGGGCGCACGTGCTGCTCGCCTGCGAGCAGGCTGGCGCGATCCCGCGTCCCGCCGAGGTCGCGCGCCACTTGCGAATCGCCGGCGCCGGCGCCGAGGCGGTCCCACAGTTGGCGCGGGCAGGCGCGAACGCCAGAAGCGTCGGCGCGCTCGAGGAGGCGGTGGCCTTTGTCGAGGAGGCGCTGGGGATCGCGCCCGACCGGGCGGAGCTTTGGCTCGAGCTCGCCGAGCTCGAGGCCTGGCGCGGGCGCCGCGATCAATCCGAGGACGGATTTCAGCGCGCATTCGCTTTGCTCGCGCCGGGCGAGCCGCTGGCTCTCGCCCGCGCTCGGCTTCAGCACGTGCGGGCTAATCACGGGCCGATCTGCGCGCCGCGTGTCGCGCGCGAGAGCGCCCGCACCGCGCTCGAGCTGATCGAACAGGCCGGCCTCGAGGCGAGCGAGGAACAGGGCGAGGCGCTGGCAGCATGCGCGTGGTGCGAGGCGGTGGCCGGAAGTGTCGAGGACGCCGAACGCCTGCTGGAGCGACTGAGCGCCGAAACCGACGCGAGCGGTGACTGGCGCGTATACGACATCGCCCACGCGCGTGCGCTGGTGCTCATGCGGCGCGGCCGGTTCGTCGAGTCCTACGGCCCGTCGATCGCCGCCGGCGCCGCCAGCGCACGGATCGGCCGGCCGGACCTCGCGTACGGCGCCTGGGTCAATGCGGCGGGGGCGGCGACCGCGGCGGGCGAGTACGAGCGCGCGCTCGAGTTCCTCGATCGCGGGGCAGCGGCGGTCCCACCGCACGGACTGAAGGGGATCGAGGCCGATGTGCTGGCCGCGAAGGCGTTCGTTCTGCGGGGTTTGGGACGGCTCGACGACGCGCGCCGGGCTGCGGAGGCCGAGCAAGCCGTGGCAGACCAGCTCGGCCAGCCGGACCTGCTGGCCAAGGCCACACACGATCTTGGCCTCGTCGCGCTCGATTCGGGCGAGTGGGAGCTTGCGGCCGAACTGCTGGGTGCGTCGCTGGTCGACGAAGCGCCGATCAGCCGACCGGTGACGCGGATCGCGCTGGCCGAGGCGCTGGCTCGCGGCGGGCGCCCGGAGCAGGCTGCCGAGGAGCTTCGGGCGGTGGTCCTCGAGCCGGTCCGTCCGAGCGACTTTCCCGCGACGCTTGTGCCGAGGCTCGCCCGCGTCCAAGGCCTCATCGCACGCGCGCGCGGCGACGATGACGAGGCGATGCGCCGTCTCGAGGAGTCGGTCCGCGGCTGGGAGCGGCTGCTCGTCGCGAACCTACGGGCCGATAGCCTCGCGGGCGTGCTCGCCGATCTCGGCCGGCCCGTGGTCGGCTTGGTCGAGCCCGAGCGCGAGCTTGTCCGGGCCCAGGCCGACCTGGACGCGATCAGATCACGAGAAGGAGCAACCGATGCCGTCGTTCCATGACACCGCAACTTCGCCGGCGCCACCCGAGGAGGTCTGGAAGCTCCTGTACGACCCGTCCCGGTTCCCCGACTGGTGGGCGGGGATCGGCACCGTCGACATGCAGGACGAGGGCCAGTACACGATGTACCCCGAGGGATATCCCGACTTCCCGATGGCACAGCTGCTCGAGACCCGCCGGGAACAGCAGCGCGTGACCGTGTCGTGCCTGGTGTCAGACCTGCGCTTCGAGTGGCGTCTAGCGCCCGAGGGGGAGGGCACGCTGATCTCGGTCGACGTCGAGATCCCCGAGGCGGAGGCCCACCGCCTGGAGGCTCAGCGTGAGATCATCAGCGCCTCGATGCGCCGCCTGGCTGAGCGGGCGGTGGACCCCTAATAACGGACGAGAGGAGACGAGCGATGGAGGCGACGAGCGTGCGAACCCCTCAGGAGGTTTTCGGACACCATGCTGAGGTGCTGATCGCGGGAGATCTCGAAGGGATCGTGTCCGATTACTCCGACGACGCCGTGTTCATCACGCCCGATGGAGTGCTTCACGGGAAGGACGGCGTCCGTCAAGGATTCACCAAGCTGCTCTCGGATCTCCCGAGCGCCGAATGGGCCGTCCCCACTCAGATCTTCGAGGGCGATGTGCTGTTCATCGAATGGAACGCGGTGTCCGATAAGACCAGGGCCGACGATGGCATCGACACGTTCGTGTTCCGCGATGGGCTGATCCGCGTGCAGACGGTCCGCTACACGCTGCAGCAGACGTAAGCCGCTACGGACCTACGTCGAGCCGGGCCAGGACCGCGCCGGCCGCGAACGTATCGCCTTTCGGCACGACGATCTCGGAGATAGTGCCGGCGGCCGGCGCGAGCACCTGGAACGAGGTCTTAATCACGACCGCGTCGGCCACCGGCTGATCGGCGGCGACGCGGTCGTTCGTCTCGACGAGCCACGCCTCGAGCAATCCCTCCACGCCCTCGTCGACATCTTCGAAGACGTCCTCGGGCGGCCGTACGTCGATCACGTGGCGAGGTCGCGCACGGCGGACTCGATGTGGGCGACCTGCGGGATCACGTGGCGCTCGAGCGGACGGCTGTACGGGATCGGCACGTCGGGCACCGCCAGCCGCTTGACCGGCGCCTTCATGTCGAGGGTGTCGAGTCGCTCGGCCACGACCGCGCAGATCTCGCCACTGAGACCGAAGCTGAGGTAATCCTCGTCGGCGATCAGCAGCCGGCCGGTCTTCGCCACCGACGCCGCGACCGCCTCGCGATCGAGCGGGACGAGCGTGCGCAGGTCGAGCACCTCGACGCTGATCCCGTCGGCCGCCAGCTCCTCGGCGGCGACCAGCGCCTTCTGCACCATCTGGCTCAGCGTGACGATCGTGATGTCTTCCCCCCGGCGCACGACCGCAGCCTCGCCGAACGGCACGGTGTATTCCTCGTCGGGGACGGCGTTGGTCGAGCCTTCGAAGTACGACATCCACGGCAGGCCCATGATCCCCTTGTGGAAGAAGAACATCACGGGGTTGTCGTCGCGGATCGCCTCGATCATCAGCCCCTTGGCGTCGTACGCGTTCGACGGCACCACCACCTTGAGTCCTGGCACGTGCGCGAACGTCCCGTACAAGCACTGCGAGTGCTGGGCCGCGTCGCTGTAGCCGCCGCCGATCGCGGTCGTGATCACCACCGGCAGGGTCACGTTGCCGTCCGACATGTACGTGTTCTTGGCCAGGTGGTTGTAGATCTGATCCATGCAGACGCCGAAGAAGTCGACGAACATCAGCTCCGCGATCGGCCGGAGGCCCTGAGCCGCGGCGCCGATCGCGGCCCCGATGAAGCCGGCCTCGGAGATCGGCGTATCCATGATCCGCTCGGGACCGAACCGGTCGAGCAGCCCGCTCGTCGCGCTGAAGATCCCTCCGTAGCTCCCGACGTCCTCGCCCATCACGAACACGCGCTCGTCGCGCTCCATCTCCTGGCCGATCGCCTCGGAGATCGCCTGGGCCATCGTGAGCGTGCGTTCCTTGGTCGCAACCGCCATGTTCCCTTCTCCTCTCAGACGAAGACGTGCTCGAGCGCCTCGGCCGGATCCGGCAGCGGGCTCTCGCGCGCAAACTCATAGGCCACGGTCACGCGCTGCTTCGCGCGTGAGGTGATCTTGTCGTCACGGGCATCGTCGAGGATGCCCCGCCCACGCATCGCCGTCGCCAGCTTGGGGATCGGATCGTGTCCGCGTAGCTCCTCGGGCTCGCCCTTGGGGCGATAGACCTCGGCGTCGCCCTGGAAATGGCCGAGGTAGCGGTCGGTCTGCACCTCGATCAGCGTCGGCCCGCCGCCCTGGCGCGCCCGGGCGATCGCGTCGCCGGCGGCCGCGAACACCTCGACTGCATCGTTGTGGTCGACGGACACGCCGGGCATGCCGTAGGCCGCGGCGCGATCGGCGTTCGACGCGATCGCGGTCGACTTCTCCTTCGGGACCGAGATCGCCCAGCGGTTGTCCTCGCAGATGAACACCGCGGGCAGGTTCCACAGCCCGGCCAGATTGAGCGCCTCGTGGAAGGTGCCCTGGTTGGCGGCACCCTCGCCGAAGAACGCCACCGCGACCGAGTCCTGCCCGAGCTTCTTGTACGCGAGCGCGGCGCCCGTGGCCGGCGGCAGGCTCGCCCCCTCGATGCCGCTGCACGAGAAGTTCCGCTCGGGATCGAACAGGTGCATGTGGCCGCCCTTGCCCCGGCTGAGGCCGGTGGCCTTGCCGAATATCTCCGCCGCGAGCTTGTCGAGCGGGACCCCCTTGGCGATCGCGAAGTGGTGCGGCCGGTGGGTGCCGACCACCGTGTCGTCGTCGCGCAGGTGCGCGCAAACCCCGACCGCGACCGGCTCCTGTCCCGCGGCCAGGTGCATCTCGCCCGGCACCGGCCCGCCGCCGATGTCGAAGGCGAGGCCGTGCTGGATGTCCGGTGGCAGCTTGCCCTCGAGATAGACGTTCACCATCCGCTCCTCGAAGTCGCGGATGACGAGCATCGTCTCGTACATCCAGAGGAGTTGATCTTCGTGTGGGTCCACGGCGCGATTCTCCTTAAGCCCCTGGCTTCTGGTGACCGGGCGAGTCTATGCCCGCGGATGGCTGAGGTCCATCGGTTGCGGTGCGATTAAGCCGACGCGCGCGGGATTGAACGTGCGGACGGCGGGTACTACGCGAGGTGTGATCGAGCGGGACGCCAGAATGCACGCAGGGGCGTACATCACCGATGGGGTCGACCTGTACGAGGTCACCGGGGCCGAGCGGGGCCCGGGCATGATGGGCGTCTCGACCCTGCGGATTATCGTCGAGAACTGCCGGACTCTGAGGCGCCTCGAGTTCCTCCCCGACAAGATCCGGTGCTCGTTCGAGTTGGTGAAGGCCGCGCCCGTGTGCAGCTGCCCCGATGTCCTCGAGGACATCGCCTGGGACGCCGACCTGGCCGCCTAGGCCGGGATCAGGATTCCTCTTCCCTGGAGCCGTCCGCCGTCGAGGTCGGCCATCGCGTCGTTAATCGCGTCGAGCGGGTAGGTGCTCGTGTGCAGAGTGACCTGTCCCTGGGCGGTCAGCGTCATCAGTTCCTCGAGGTCGGTGTAGGTGCCGACGAGGTTGCCGATGAACGAGATCTCGCGGGAGATCACGTCGATCGTCGGGATGTTGATGTTCTCGCCGTAGCCGATCACGTAGTAGAAGCCGCCGTCGCGGACCATCGCGATGCCGTCCTCGATGGCTCCCTTCTCACCGACGAAGTCGATGATCGCCTCGGCGCCGAGTCCATCGGTGATCTCCTTGACCGTGTCAACGTGCTTGGAACCCTCCACCTTGACCGTGTGATCGGCGCCCAACTCGCCCGCGAGCGCGAGCGCCTTCTCCGAAGGGTCGATCACGATGATCTCGGCCGATGTCATCGCCTTCAGGCACTGGATGCCGATGTGACCGAGGCCGCCGGCGCCGATCACGACCGCATACGTGCCCGGGTCGAGGACCGGGACCGCCTTCTTGACCGCATGGATCGCGGTCAGCCCGGCATCCGCGAGCGCCGCGATGTCCTTGGGCTCGAGGCCCGGCCCGAGCTTGACGACCGAGCGGGCCGAGGTCTGGAGGAACTGGGCGAACCCGCCGTCGCGGTTGATGCCGGGGAACGAGCCGTTCAGGCAGTGCATGTCGTCACCCCGCCGGCAAGGGGGGCACAGCCCGCAGGCGATGAACGGGTGGACGATCACGGTGTCGCCGACCTCGACGTTCGTCACCCCGGACCCGATCTCGTGGACCCACCCGGCGTTCTCGTGACCGGGGGTGTAGGGCAGCACGACCTGAGACTTCTCGGCCCACTGTCCCTCCTGGATGTGCAGGTCGGTCCGGCACAGCCCGGCGGCGCCCATCCGCACGATCACGTCGAGCGGACCCGTGATCTTGGGCTCGTCGATCTCGTCGAGCTTCAGCGGCTCGTGATAGGCGTGCAGCCTCGCGGCCTTCATCGCAAAACCTCCTCAGGATCTTCGATTTCCACGCCGTGGCGTATTTGGAGAAGCGAGCGGCAGATGCCGCCGTTGACCTCGAGGCTCATCCGAACCAGCCGGGCCGTGCGCAGCCAGCGTTTGATGTCGTCGGGAGCGAGTGGCTGACCGTCGGGTAGCACGAACGCCGGGGCGGCGGGGTCGTGCGCAAGGCCCAGCTGGCGGCGCAACTCGATGCACCTCCGGGTGTCGGGTACGTCGTCCGGCAGGTCCTCGACGCGTCGTGCCGCCACCTCTTCGGGAGCGGCTCCCGCGTTGAGGAGCGTCTCGCACAGCCGTGACTCGCGCGCGATCAGCGCCTTGCGGAGGAACAGCTCGCGCAGCGCGTCGAGGTCGTCGTCGGCCGTCTCGCCCGGGAACGCGCCGGTGAAACCGTCCCCGCGTCCGATCGCGGCGTTGATCTCATCGCCCGTGTAGTGATCCTCGAGCTTGATCGTCACGTCGCGGACTTCGGGCAGCCGGCGCACGACCTTCCGCGCGTCGGCTGCCATCAAGAACGCGAAGTTCGGCGCGCACTGCGGAGTGGGGAGCCGCAGAACCACCTCGACGTCACCGTCGGTGCTGACCTCGCACGAGGTCACGAACCCGAGCCTGGTGATCGGCTCATCGAGCTCGGGGTCGTAAACCTCGGCGAGCGCGTCGATGACGCGCTCGCGCGTCATGCCGACTCGACCAGCTGTGCGTCCTCCTTCGCCGCCGGGGTGCCGCCGTTCTGCAGCTGCAGCTCGGCCGGGACCTCGATGTCGTACAACTTGGCCGCGTTCAGCCCCATGATCTTCTTCTTGGTCTCGGTCGTGGGGTGCGGGTAGTCCGAGTACTCCTCGGTGTCGGGCATCGTCCAGTCGATGAAGCCCTCAACTTGCCACTTCGGCTCCCAGATGCCGTAGTCACTGCCGAACAGCATCTTGTCCTCGCCGACCCAGAACAGCAGCTCGCCCATGACCTTGTTGAAGAACCGCGGGCGCGCGTGCATCAGTCCGCCGATCACGACCGCGAGGCCCGCGTAGACGTTCGGCTCCTGCGTCGCCATGAAGCAGAAGTCCTCGATCCGCGGCAGCCCCACGTGTTCGACGATGAAGTTGAGCTCGGGGTTGCTCGTGGCCGCGACGTCGATGTCCTTCATGTCGAACGCATCCTTGTCGAGCGGCCAGATCGTCGGCCCCTTGTGCGCGTGGATGTTCTTGATCCCGAGCTCCTTGCACTTATCAAGGAACATCTGCGCCTCGGGATCGGTGAGCTTCCACCCGCGCGAGCCCTTGTACCACTCGGCCGTGTACACCTTGACGCCCTTGAGGTTGTAACGCTTGGCGTCCTCCTCGAGCTGCTTGAGCCCGGGCTCGCCCTCGCGGGGATCAAACCGTCCGTTGACGATCAGCTTGTCCGGGAACTTCTCGACCATCCTCGCGTTGCGCTCGGCGGTGTTGAACCCGTCCGTGTACCACTCCTTCAGGTACGTCGACTGAAGGACGCCGCGGTCGATGTGGCCCTCTTCGAACACATCGTGGACGTAGTCCTCTTCGGAGTACTTCATGAACTTCTCGAGCGGCCAGTGCGTCTCCGGAGGGCCCAGGCCCATGTAGGCGTGGAAGCACTCGATCCAACCCTTCGCGTACTGCTCCTGCCCCTTCACCCAGTTATCCGGGCTCGCGTCCCAGAAGTGCTGATGGGCGTCGACGACGAAGTACTTGTCACCGTTCTTCTCGTACATGCCTCTCCTCTCGACTACCGCGACCGGTCGGAGAGCCACTCTACTGCGCGGGAACTAGCGGCCGCCAGAGGATTCGGTTTATCCGGACGCCGGGTTAGTCGGGGTCTTGCGGCGTCGGGAAGTTCTCGTCGATCAGTTCGATCCGGTACCCGTCGGGGTCCTGGACGAAGCAGATCCGGCCGATCTCGGGGCGGCCGCCCGGGGCGTATGGCGGCTTCTCGGGCTCGATCCCATGACCCTTGAGTTTCTCGAGCAGCGAGTCGAGATCCTCGACCACGAGGGCCATGTGGTTATAGCCTTCGCCGATCTCGTAGGGCTCGGCTCTTCCACGGTTGACGGTCAGCTCGAGCGTGTCGCCGTCGCCGGGGAGCCCCATGTAGATGTTGTATGCCGTCTCGAAGTTCAGCCGCCCGCGGCGCTCGTACCCGAGCAGCTCGTAGAACCGCTCGGATGCGTCGGGGTCGCGGACGCGGACGCACGTGTGGACGAATCGCATGAGGCGGCAGCCTATCGCGGCTGTGGCACGCCCTCGGTGGCGAGGCGCTTGTTCTTGTAGCGGGGGTCATCGGTGACGTCGCGCCCGAGCCAGCCGGGCGGGACGAACGCGGACGCGTCGGAGAGCGACTCGAACTCGATCTCCGCGGTCTTTAGGCCGGAGAGCCGGCCGTGGTAGACGTCGAGCTCGATCGTCAGGCGGTCGCCGGCCGGGATTCTGTAGCGCCGCTTCTCGATCCGCCGCCCCTCGGTCAGCGGCCAGAGCGCGCCGAACCGCCGCCCGTCGATCTCGATCTCCTCCTCGACCCGAGACTCGCTCCCGCTCGACTTGATGGTCAGGAACGACTGCTCTCCGTACCGCCGGACTCTCACCTCGACGTCGTCCGTGATCGCCAGGTACCCCTGCTCGATCTCCCCGAAGGGATTCGCGTCGATGCCGTCGGGGAGCTGCTTGACGAGGAACTTGCGCTCGATCTCGACGCCATCGGCCATCGTGGTTCGCGATTGTGACGTCCCGCGCGTGGGTTGGTCGGCGCGAGGCCGCCGAAGCACCCGATCGGTGCTCCGGCTTCCTCGCGCCTTAGCGACTCGGCCGAGCCAAGCTATACGCCCTACTCCCCGCGCCACACAACGCCATTACCCGGTGCAAAGGGTCGATAACTGGACGACCGTCAGGCTCACCGCAGGCTGATCCGCTGACGCTTCAGCCCGTGGGGGTCAAAACGATGACCGGGATTACGCGATCGGTCTTCGCCTCGTACTCGGCGAAGCTCGGCGAGCGCTCGGCCTGGTGGCGGAACAGCCGGTCGCGCTCGTCGCCGGTGGCCTCCGTGGCGACGACGTCGATCGTGTCCGTCCCGACCTCGACCGAGACGTCCGGGTGTGCCTTCAGGTTGTGGTACCAGTCGGGATTCGTCGGGGCGCCGGCCTTAGACGCGAAAATCACGAAACGGTCGCCGTCGCGGTCGTAGGCGAGCGGGTTGATCCGGTTCGTGCCGGTTCTCGCGCCGACGTGGTGAAGCAGCAGCAGCGTCGTACCTTCGAACATGCCGCCGACGCGTCCGTCGTTGGCGCGGAACTCCTCGATGATCTGCGCGTTGAAGTCGTTAGGCGATGTCGACATCGGTGCTCCTCGGGTGGTGGCGGTGGACGCGATCATCGCGGAAATCGAGCCGCCCATGGCTCGAGCGGGGTCCTCGCGGCGCCGATCACGAACGAGATCGTGTGGTACCAGCCGGCGGTCACGACCAGCTCGAGGATTTGCTCTGCGGTGAACTGTCGCTCGAGCTCGCCGTAGGTCGCCTCGGAGACCTCCGCGGTGTCGTGCAGCTCGTCAGCGAGCCGGACCACCGCGCGCTCGCGCTCGGACCAGATCGGATCGTCCGCCGGCGCGGTCACGGTCGCCGCGAGCTGCGAGTCGCTGAATCCCACCGCCTTGCCGAAGAAGACGGCGTGCACTCCCCATTCGTACTCGGCACCGCAACGCGCGCAGGTGCGGTGGATCATCAGCTCCCGGTCCCGGGCATCGAGCAGGCCGTGGCCGAGAATGCCGGCGCCCAACGGT
>Ga0335076_10002622_pt1 | contig 17902 bp, 14 predicted proteins | sample Lox_Sample_25_FD_206717 | JGI IMG/M metagenome (GOLD analysis project Ga0335076, IMG submission 206717) | Soil microbial communities from Loxahatchee National Wildlife Refuge, Florida, United States - Lox_Sample_2.5 | ecosystem: Environmental > Terrestrial > Soil > Wetlands | place: USA... | reverse complement strand
GCGGGGTTGCTGCCGGTGTGGCGAGATCGCGACACGCTGCAGATCGGGATCGACCCGCGCCGGGCGGTGGCGCTGACCGGCATGACCGGCATCGCCGGGGTGATCGGCCTCCTCGACGGGAGCCGCGACCGGGCGCAGGTCATCAGGGCCGCGATCGATCGCGGCGTCCCGGCGGACGCCGCCGAGCGGGTGCTGGCCCTGCTGGCGACGGCGGGCGCGCTCGATGACTTCCCGGCCGGCACGTTACGGGTACTCTCCCCGCCGCAGCGGTCCCGGCTGGCCGCGGAACTGGCCACTGCGTCCCTGGCCCGCCGGGACGGCGACGGTGGCGCGCGCACCCTGGCGCGCAGGCTGGCCGCGCGGATCCGCATTCACGGCGGCGGAAGGGTCGGAGCCGGCCTCGCCGGCCTCCTGACGACGTCCGGCATCGGCGGGGTGACGCACGCGGACCCGCCGGACGCCAGCCCGGCCCGGCCCGACCTTGCCGTCCTGATCGGCCGGCATCCCCCGGAGCTTCGGGCCAGCCTCATGCACGAGCAGATACCGCACCTGGCCGCATCGGCGGACGAGGCCATCGGCGTCGTGGGACCGCTGGTGGTCCCCGGCCGTACCGCGTGCCTGAGGTGCCTAGACTTGACTCGGACCGACCGGGACCCGGCCTGGCCGCTGATCCTCGCTCAGCTGGCCGGGCGCAAGCCAGATCCCCTGGCCTGCGACGCGACGCTCGCCGCGGCCGTGGCAGCGCAGGCCGCCGCGCAGGTGCTGGACTTCACCGACCGGGCCGCCGCAGCCGGGGCCGTCACCAACGGCACCCTGGAGCTCGTCCTGCCCGGATGGCAGTGGCGCCGCAGAACCTGGCCGCGGCATCGAGACTGCACGTGTGGTAGCACCACCTTCAGTCACGAAGAATAGGATCTTGGCATCCTCCCGGTCCTCAAGGCCCGGGATCCCGGCCCGCCCGGGCAGAAGGGAGCACGAGTTGAGGTTCGCGGTTCACGGGGAAGCCCAGTGAGCGATCTTCCACGGCGCGCCGTGACCCGCACGGCGAAGCTCGCTACGCTCCCGGTCGGCCTGGCCGGCCGGACCGCGTGGGGGCTGGGCAAGCGCCTGGGCGGCCGCCCGGCCGAACTCGTCGCCAACGAGATCCAGCAGCGGACCGCAGAGCAGATCTTCAGGGTTCTCGGGGAGCTCAAGGGCGGAGCGCTGAAGCTCGGGCAGGCCCTGTCTATCTTCGAAGCAGCGCTGCCCGCCGAGATAGCCGGGCCCTACCGGGCCACCTTGACCAGGCTTCAGGATTCCGCGCCGCCGCTGCCCGCGAGCACCGTGCACAAGGTACTGGTGGCCGACCTGGGCGACGACTGGCGGGACAATTTCGCCGACTTCGACGACAGCCCGGCCGCGGCCGCCTCCATCGGCCAGGTGCACCGCGCGACCTGGCACGACGGCCGGCAGGTCGCGGTGAAGATCCAGTACCCGGGGGCCGGGAAGGCACTGATCAGCGACTTCACCCAGCTCAGCCGGCTTGCCCGGCTCTTCAGCGTGCTGATGCCCGGTCTCGACGTCAAGCCGCTGCTCGACGAGCTGCGCAAGCGGGTGGCCGAAGAACTCGACTACCAGCTCGAGGCCGCCTCTCAGGAGGCGTTCGCCCGCGCCTACGCAGATGACCCCGAGTTCTTCGTCCCGCATGTCGTCGCCGCGACCGACCGTGTCCTGGTCAGCGAGTGGATGGACGGCACGCCGCTGTCGAGGATCATCGCTGAGGGGAGCACCGAGGAGCGGAACCAGGCCGGCCTCCTGCTGGTCCGGTTCTTGTTCTCCGGGCCATCGCGGGCAGGCTTGCTGCACGCGGACCCGCACCCCGGCAACTTCCGGCTGCTTGACGACGGCCGGCTCGGCATCCTCGACTTCGGCGCGGTGGACCGGCTCCCGGACGGATTTCCTCCGTTCTTCGGCAAGCTCCTGCGCCTTATGCACGAGGACCGCGACATCCAGACCGTGGAGCATGAGCTGCGCGTGCACGGGTTCCTGAAGGAAGGCGTCACCGTCGACCTCGACGCTCTCCACGCCTACCTGGCGCCGCTGGCCGAACCGTCCCGCGTGGAGACCTTCAAGTTCACCCGGGAGTGGCTGCGGGAAGAGGCGTCCCGGGTCACCGACATGAGGTCGGCCGCCATCAGCCGCCGTCTCAACCTGCCGCCTTCGTATGTCCTGATCCACCGCGTCTCCACGGCGGGGATCGGGGTGCTGTGCCAGCTCGAGTGCGAGGGCCAGTTCCGCGCCGAGGTGATCAAGTGGATGCCCAGTTATACCGACCCGCTAGATCCCGTCCCGGATCAGGACGTCCCCCCGGCCGAGGACCGCAGCGGCGCGACCGCGGAGCTGGATGGCGCGACCGTGAACCTGGACGACACGGCCCCGAACCTGAACGGCGAAGCCCCGAACCTGAACGGCGCGACCGCAGACCTGGACGACACGGCCCCGAACCTGAACGGCACCGCCGGGATCCTGAACGGCGCGACCGAGGGCCGCAGCGGCGCGGCCGCCACCCTCGGCCGCGATGACCCTGACGACGCCAGGGCCGACGCAACCAGCCCGAAAGGCTGACCCGCACGGTCCGGGCAGCGCAAGGGCCCGGGAAGGCTGAGCTTCCCGGGCCCCAGCGATCATCAGTACCGGACTAGTGAGCCCGGCTCGGTGGCCACCGCGCCGTGCTCGGTGGCCACCTCGTCACGCTCGGCGGCCAGCTCGCCACCCAGGCGCAGGGCCTCGTTCAGCGAGCGGATCAGCTTGCGCTCGGCCCGCTCGGCCCGGCGGGCGGCCCGGCTGAGCGCCTGTGCCCGTCGCGCCTGGCGCTCCGACCCAGCCGTCGCCAGCAGGGTCCGTTGTCGTTCTCTAGCCAGCTCTTCTTGAAGCTGAAGCATTTTCCTCCACCACCGTTCCGAAGTTCTCCGTGATCGCGGGCCGCGCCCGGTCAGGCCGCCACCTCGTGCTTCCTGGGTCGTCCGCGCGGACGCTTCCGCGGAATGATCTCGCCGCGCAGGAACAGCTCGCCGCCCCATACTCCCCAGGGCTCCCGGCGCTCAAGCGCCCCGGCGAGGCACGCCAGGCGCGCCGGGCAGTCCCGGCACAGGTCCTTGGCGCACTCCACGTCCTGGGGGGACTCGGCGAAGAACAGGTCCGGGTCCTCCGTGCACGGAAGCACGTGGCCGCTCGACGCCACGGTCAGCGGGACAGCCACCCCGGCCACCTGGGCCGGGGCTGCTCTTCCTGAAGCCGTGACCTGCTCGGATACCGCCTCGAACCCCGCCTCGTCCACTAGGACGGCGGTGGTGACGGGCCGATGCATCGGAGCCATCCCCTCTCATCTACTCGTCTACGGTCTCTCACACGTCTGACAAAACGGTGGCCTCGCATGACGAAGGCCGCGGACCCGGTTTCGGGTCCGCGGCCTTGAGGGGCTCTTGGCCGGTCTATTTCTAGACCGGTTCCGGTTCCCTCGCCGGATGCGGACCCTTTGCGCCGCCGCTCATCGCGGCGATACGGGTCGTGTACAGGTTCGGCTTGTACGGGTTGGGCTGTCCGAACGCGGCGGCCAGGCCGGCAGCCGGCTGGTGCTGCCCGAAGACGCCGCTGGCCCAGGAGGCGCGCGGGCGCGCAAACGTGACGGCGCCCTTGCGCGGCTGAGCGGTCCGGACGGCGGCCTGACGCAAGCAGGCGCCCGCACCGAACGATGTGTGCGCCTCAGCGGCAGCCTCGAGACCCGAGAGCAGGTTCATCATCCTGGGCACCCCCTTCCGTTAAGGCGTCGTCGGTAGACCCACGGACATGCGCAAAGCCTATGTAGCCCTGGCCGGGCGGGGCAACTTGTTTTTCCGCTACTTGCTTTCCGCCACATCTGCGCCGCGGGTGGCCGCGCCCCAGACCGGCCGCTCACGAGGTGCGGATCAGCCCTTCCTGCACCACGGAGACCACGAGTTCGCCCTCGCTGGTGTACATCTCGCCGCGGGCCAGCCCCGTGGCTCCCCGGGCGACCGGAGAGTCTTGCACGTACAGCAGCCAGCGGTCGGCGCGGAACGCGCCGTGGAACCACATGGCATGATCAAGGCTCGCCCCCGTCGTCCGCCCGTCCGCCCATGACAGGCCGTGCGCGAGCAGGACCGAGTCCAGCAGGGTCATGTCGGACGCGTAGGTCACCAGGCATACGTGCAGCAACGGATCGTCGGGCAGCTCGCCGTCGGCCCGGAGCCAGACCAGGTTGCGCGTGGTCCGCAGCGAGGGATCCCGCTCGGCCTCGTAGGTCAGCGGCCCGATGTGCCGGATGTCGATCGGGTTGCCCCCGTACCACTCGCGGACGGACGGGCCGAACAGCTTCTCCATCCGCTCGGCCGTCGGGGGAATGGCATCCGGCGGCGGCACCTCGGGCATCGGCTCGGCGTGCTGGACTCCCGGCTCGTAGCGGTGGAATGACGCGGAGAGCGTGAAGATCGTCTTGCCGTGCTGGATCACTGACACCCGGCGGGTGGTGAACGAGCGGCCGTCGCGGACCCGCTCCACCAGGTAGATCAGCGGGACCGTCGGGTCACCCGGCCGGATGAAGTAGGCGTGCAGCGAGTGCACGGGGCGGTCCTCCGGCACCGTCCGGCCGGCCGCGACCAGCGCCTGGCCGGCGACCTGGCCGCCGAACACCCGCTGCCGGCGCTCCCCCTCCGGGCTGCGTCCGCGGAAGATGTCGACCTCGATCTGCTCCAGGTTGAGCAGGTCAACCACCTGGTCGAGGGCCTTGGTCATGATCGCGTGCCTCCCGCCTTGCTCAGGACCGCCCGGCCAGACAGGCGGGGCCGGATCTCCTCGACGAACCTGGACGGCTTACGGGTACGCCTGTCGTCCGCCGACCGCGCCAGCGCCCACGACAGGCAGACGAGGTCCCGTGCCCTGGTCACCCCGACGTAGAGCAGCCGCCGTTCCTCCTCGATGGCCTCGCCGGTCTGCGCGTACACGATCGGCAGCGTCCCGTCGGTGAGCCCGGCCAGGAACACCACGTCCCATTCCAGCCCCTTGGCCGCGTGCAGTGAGGCCAGGGTGACGCCGTCCAGGACCGGGGCGTGCCCGATGGCGCTGCGCGCGGCCAGCTCGGCAGCCAGATCCGCGAGCGAGGCTCCCGGCGACGCGGCGAAGTAGTCGTCGGCCAGCTCGGCTAGCGCCTCGAGCGACTCCCACCGCTCCCGCGCTTGTCCCCGGCCGACCGGCGGCTGCGGGGTCAGTCCGATCCCGGACAGCACCGCCCGGGCCTGGCCGGCCGGTTCCTCGTCGGCCGACGCCGAACGCGCCGCGGCCCGTAGCAGGCCCAGTCCCTGGCGTACCTCGGCCCGGTCGAAGAACCGTTCGGCCCCCCGGAGCACGAACGGCACCCCGGCGTCGGTGAGCGCCTGCTCGAACAGCGGTGTCTGCGCATTGGTCCGCACCAGCACCGCGATCTCCCGCGCGGCGGTCCCGGACCCGATCAGCGACGCGGCGCGCCGCGCCACTCCCGCGGCCTCCTGCTGCTCATCGCCGTACTCCGCGAACTCCGGCTCCGACCCGGCGGGCCGCTGCGCCGCGAGCGCGGCCCCGCCGCCCGGGCGCCGCGACCTGCCGGAGAGCCGGTTCGCCAGCGCGACCACCTGGGGCGTGGACCGGTAGTTGCGCACCAGCCTGATCACGGTCGCGTCCGGGAACTCGGCCGCGAACCCGGTGAGGTAGGACGGGGTGGCCCCGGTGAAGGAGAAGATCGTCTGCCTCGGGTCGCCGACCACGCAGAGGTCATCTCGCTCGGCGGTCCAGGCATCGAGCAGCAGCTTCTGCAGCGGGTTGACGTCCTGGTACTCGTCCACGACGAAGTACGCGTACCGGTCCCGCACGGCCGCGGCGGCGGCCGGGTGCTCGGCCAGGATCGCCGCGGTCAGCTCGAGCACCGACTCGAAGTCGATCAGGTGCCGCTCGCGGCGCAGTTCCTCGTAGGCGGCGTACAGCCGGGACACCGGAACCGGGCCGAGCGGCGCCGTCCGGCCTGCCGCGGAGCTTTCCTTCGGGTACTGCTCCGGGCCGACGCCGGTGACCTTGGCCCACTCGATCTCCCCGGCCGCGTCGCGCAGGTCCGGCAGGCTCAGCTGCAGCCGCAGCCGACGGGCGGCCTCGGCCACCAGGCTGACCTTAGAGTCGATCACCCGCGGCGGCGGGCCGCCCACGGTCAGCGGCCAGAAGTGGCTCAGCTGCCGCAGCGCGGCCGCATGGAAGGTCCGCGCCTGCACCCGCTCCAGGCCGCCGCCGGGCAGGGCCTGGCGGCCGAGCAGCCGCAGCCGGCCGCGCAGCTCCCCGGCGGCGCGGGTGGTGAACGCGACGGCCAGGACACGCGCCGGGTCCACCACACCGGTCGCCACCGCGTACGCGATCCGGTGCGCGACCGCCCGGGTCTTGCCGGTGCCCGCCCCGGCCAGCACGCAGACCGGGCCGCGGGCGGCGAGTGCCACCTCCCGCTGCTCGGGGTCGAGCCCGGCCAGCACCGCGTCCGCGGAATCCATGGGCGTACCTTCCCGCTCGCCGCGAAGTCCCCGGCCGCCATCCTTCCCCATGCCACCGACGACGGACGCCACGACGCCCCGGGAAGCCCACGAGGCGTTTACGAGTTAGTAAGGTTCGGTACTGAGGGACTGAGCCTTTCTCATCCGTCGATCTTGCACGCGGAGAACGTGGGCGAGCGCGGAGAGGATGAAAAGGTTCACTGAAGGGGAGGACGGCCGATGATCCAGCCGCTGACCATGTACACCACGCCGTGGTGCGGGTACTGCAAGCGGCTCAAGCGCCAGCTGGCGGCCGATGGCATTGAGATGACCGAGATCGACATCGAGCAGGACCAGGCGGCCGCCGAGTTCGTCATGACCGTGAATAACGGCAACCAGACCGTGCCGACCGTAGTCTTCCCCGACGGCAGCGCGCTGACGAACCCCTCGGTGGCCACCGTCAAGGCCCGCCTGCACGAGCTGGCGGCGCTCTGATGTCCAAGAAGCGGCACCGAACGCTCTCCGGCGTGGCTGAGCCGGGCACCGCGGCGGCGGGCCAGGTTCCGGCCGACGCGCCGTATGCCGGGCCGGCTCCGGCCGGATCCGGCGAGGAGGCCGCGCTGGCCCTGTCCGGCGCGCTGCCCGCGCCCGGCGAGGAGGCGGTGGTGCGCCGCACCGCGGACGGGTGGCGGGTCGGTGATGACGAGCTGCCCGACCTCACCTGCGCCATGGTGCTGGCCGACCTGCTGGCTGCCGAGCTGCCCACGGAGATCCAGCCGGCGGTGTCGGCCGCTCCGGCCCCTCCGCCGGTCCCCCGTGAGCAGCACGTCGCGGATGAGGCACACCGGCTCCGGACGACCGTCGGCCAGCTCGAGCACGCGCTGACGGCCCGCATCCGCATCGAGCAGGCCATCGGGGTGCTGGCCGAACGTCACCGCATCCGTCCCCGGCAGGCCTTCGAGCAGCTCAGGGCCGCTGCGCGGAACCGGGGCCGCAAGGTCATCGACATCGCGACCGACGTGGTGGCCAGCGCCACGAACCCGCTGCTGCAGCTGCCCGAGGAACTCTCCCGGCAGCGCTCGGGCCCGCGGCACGCCAGGAATCCCCGCCGGGCCCTGCATTCCGAGTAACCGGGGCCGGGTGGTCAGCCGGCGGCCAGCACGACGCCGGCGTGCTGCCACGGGCGGGTGAAGCCGATCGGGTCCTCGTCGCCGGGCGCCGCCGAGCTGTTGCCGAACGCGGAGATGCGGATCGGGAAGCCGGTGGCATACGCCTCGATCATCTTGTCGGGGCCGATTACCAGGCCGACGTGGCCGGGCGCGGTGGGGGTGCCGTCCGCACCGGCGAAGAAGACCAGGTCTCCGGGCTCGACCTGGCTGGCCGGCACCTGCGGTCCCCAGGCCCACTGCTCATCCGCGGTACGCGGGATCAACACGCCTGCCGCCCGGTAGGCCATCATCACCAGGCCAGAGCAGTCGTAGGCGTCCGGTCCGGTCCCGCCCCACTCGTACGGCTTGCCCAGCTGGGCTTCGGCGAACGCGATCGCGGTGGCCACCGCAGCGTTAGGCACCTGTGTGGTGTCGGCCTCCGTACTGACGCCAGGCACGCAGCCCGGGACGTTGGCCACGGTCACCGGGGCGACGGTGAAGCCGCCGCTGGCGTAGGTTCCGGCGAAGTGCAGCACGAGTTGCACGTACGACTGCGAGTGGTTGTAGGCGAAGATCGCGTCCTGGACGTTGTTCTGCACCCCGTCCTCGACCAGGAGCTTCGCCGCGCCGGCGATCGCGTCAGCCGGATCGTAGACGCTCGCGATCCCGTCGCCGTCGCCGTCGGTGGCCACGCCATTGACCTGTTCGCTCGCCGGGTGCACCGGCGCGCCGCCCCACTCGTTACCGGCGGCGCCGCCGATGCCTATCTGCATGGGACCGGCCGCGCCGAACGCGTTCGAGCCGCTGTGCACCCCGGGCAGGGTGGACCGGCCGTCGTCGCTCTCCACCTCGCCGATGCCGGCCAGGACCACCCACGGGACGCCGTACTTCTTGCCCGTTGCCTGGAACAGCGCGAGGTAGTTGGCCGGGATCGAGCCGCGGGCGTCCGAGCTGGCCGCGGGCTGCTGCCCGCCGCCCTGCGCGGCCGAGCAGCCGTTTCCCGACTCGAACAGCAGGCTGCTGCCGCCCATGATGAGCATCGGGGTAAGCACGAGGCCAAGCCCGACCAGGACGGCGACGGTGACCACCACGAGTACCGCGCCCCGGCCCGGGCCGCCCGGGCCGCCCGGGCCCGGGCTGGGGCGGCGCCATTGCCAGCTCATGAGTTGCCCGCTGACGCCAACTCGATGTCGTTCACCTGCCAGCCGCTGCTGTCGCTGGCGACCGTTACCGCGTACTGCCCGGTGACCGAGGACCGGCCGCCGGTGTCGGTGATCTCCTGGCTGATCGTCACGACGAAGGTGATGCTCGACGTGCCGAACGCCCGCAGCGAATCGATGACCGCGCTGCCCGCAGAGACCTGCTTGTTTCTCGTCCGCATGCTCGCGACGCCCGGCACGGAATAGTCCTGCGCGAGGACCTGGGACAGGTCGGGCGTGGCCAGGTTGCGCATCGTGGCGATGTAGGCCCGCGAGTTCTGGCTGTAGGACCAGGTCCCGTACGCATCGGAGAATTCGGTGGTCACGGAGGCGGCCGCGGCCAGCTCGGACTGGGTGAACGGCAGCCACTGGTAGATGTCCGGGGCGGCCGGCGTGCCCGCCGACACCGGGACCGGGCTGGCCGTCGGCGCGGCAGGCGACGCGGTGGGCGCAGTGGCGGAGTGCCGCGGCGAAGGCGGCGCCGCGGCCGGGCCACTGCCCCGCGTGGCCGGCACGAACATGTAGACGCCCAGGCCGGCCAGGACCACGACGATCAGGCCGAAGACCGCCTTGCGCTGGCTGGCTGTCAGATCCATAACGGACGGTCTACTTCTGACGCCGGATCGGGCGAAGCCAGAACGGGGCGGAGCCCTCTGGCTGGTCGGGATCGGGGTGGCCGGACGGCGGCAGGCCGCCCGGACCGGCGTCCCACGGGGCCTGGTGGGCGGGCGGGGCGGACGGCGGACGGGCGGGCGCGGCGGCGCGCTGGCGGGCGGGCTCGCCAGCCGACGGGCGGGCCGGCTGACGGGGCGGCGGGGCCGACTGCCGACCCGCCGAGGAATCGGCCCAGGGGCTGGCCTGGCCACGGTCGGCCGGACCGCGGGACGGTGGATCGGCGGCCGGAGGCCTGGCCGGGGATGGCCGCGGCGCCGCCCGGGTCCACCAGGCCGATCCCGGCCCGGCGGGACGGGGTGGCGCGGGCGCGGGGCTGGACGACGGCGACCGGGCGGGCGCAGCGCTAGGCGCCGCGGGACGGGCGGGCGCAGCGCTGGGCGCCGCGGGACGGGCGGGCGGGGGGCTGGACGACGGCGACCGGGCGGGCGCAGCGCTGGGCGCCGCGGGACGGGCGGGCGCGGGGCCAGCCGGGACACGGCCTGCCTGCACCGGGGATGGCGGGGCCGGGCGGGCGGGCGTAGGCCGCGGCCCGCCGGGGACGGCCTGGCCGGGCCCCGCGCGGCCGGACCCTGACGCCCCGGTGCGCGGAGGGGCGGTACCTGGCGCTCCGGTGCGCGACTGGCCCGCGCGCGCCCCGGCCGCCGCTGCGGCGCCCGCGGCTACCCCGCCGGGCCGCACCGATCCCTCGCCGGGCGCGCCGGCCTCTCTGGACGGCAGGTTCAGCGGCGGCGCGGAACGGCCGGCGCCGTCGCCAGCCGCGGCGGCGGCCCAGGTACGAGCGCGCGACGCCAGCCCGGAACGGCTGCCCTCGCGGGTACCGCCCTCCGGCGGCACGATCCCCGCCGCGGCACCGCTGCCGTCCGCCAGCGCGCCGTTTTCGCCGCTCAGGCCCGCTGCGTCCACGCCCTGCTTGCCGGCCGCCGCAGCGGCGGCCGCGGCACCGACGCCGCCGGCCGCAGCGCCCGCCGCCACGGTCGCCGCGGCGGCCGGGTTGCGCCGGGCCCACCGGGCCGCCCGGTAGGCGGCCGTCCCGGGCACGACCGCAGCCGCAGCGCCGATCGTGTTCGAGCGCAGGGTGGTGCGGTGACGCTCCGCCTCGATCTCCGCGCGCTCCGTGGAGCCGATCATGCCGTAGCCGACGGCCGAGAACAGGTGCTGGAACGGCCTGCGGTAGATGAAGACGGCCACGGTGACCAGCGCGATCATGAGGATCTTCAGCGCCCACGGGAGCACCGCGTCGCCGGTGCCCATGATCAGCGTGTACGCGTACAGCAGCACGCTCAGCACCAGCGAGATCGCCGCCATCTTGAGCAGCACGCCGACGAGCATCTCGAACCAGCGCAGCGCGACCACCCGCCCGAAGCCCGGATGGGTGCCGATCAGCAGGAAGAACGGCCCGGCCACGAGCAGCAGCAGGAAGCCCAGCTTCAGCAGGATCAGGGTGACCGCGATCAGGAGGACCAGGACGCCGGCGATCGCCGCGGCGAACAGGGCCGCCAGCGCGATCTCCAGCCGCGTCGTCCACTGCTTGCCCTGGAACAGCGGGTAGATCGCCGGGTCCTTCTGCTGGATGCTCGAGGCGATTCCGGAGTAGGTGGCCTGCTTGGCCTGGATCAGGGCGGTCGTCGGCGCCTCGTTGGTGGCGATGGCCTGCGCCCACAGCAACTGCCTGCCGTAGGTGTTTACCGGAGTCGGCGAGTTGCCCGAGCTACCGAACGCCGTGGTGCCGAACTCGCCGGCCAGCCAGGGCTTGCAGACCAGCACGGTCCATAGCTCGTTGGCGTTCTCGGCGACGATCCCGTTGCCCGACGAGAAGTTGAAGTTGGCTGGCTGCACCTGCGGGTCCTCGTGCGACACCGGCAGGCAGTTGCTCTGGTTGGGGGCGGGGAGCTTGGCGAACGCGGTGTTGAGCGCCTGGCTCATGCCGTTGGACACGGCCGTGCCCATCCCGGTGAAGTCGGCCGGCCTTCCGATCAGCCAGATCGCCGCCGCGCAGGCCACCACCATCCAGATGGTTCCCTCGATGGTGCGGGTGCCGCGCCTGCGGATCAGTCCCTGCCAGGCGAGCCAGATCGCGCCGAGAATCACGACCGCAGCCAGGTAGGGGAAGTAGATGGCGTTGCCGAGGCTGCTGATCAGCTTGTCGACGACGCTGGTCAGCCAGCCGAGAATGCCCTCGCCCGCGGCAGACTGGTACACGGTGATCGTGACGCGGTCGATCGATTTCGCGATGTCGAACACCATGCTGGCGACGTTGTCGCCGATCAGCGACGTCATGTCGGAGCACTGCAGGTTGGTCGATGCCCAGAACTGTCCGGCGACCCCGTAGCTGCCGTAGAGCGTGGCCGGCTGCTGGCCTGGTGAGGCCGGGGGTCTGATCATGGCGTCGATGCCGGAATTGGCCGGCTCGGGATTGGGCAGCGAAGGCTGGCAGATGTTGTTCAGGTCCCCGGTCAGGCCGCTCTGGCCGAGCGTGCAGAACCCGAGCAGCGAGCCGATGTCACCGATCCCCGGGACCGAGCAGGCTCCGCCGGGTGCGGCCGGCTGCCGCGCCGCCAGGGTAACCGCGGCGATCGGCCGCTCCGCGCCAGCGGCGGCCTGCGCCGCAGCCGGATACGCAGCGGCAGCGGACCGCGCGGCAGCGGGATGCGAAGTAGCCGTGTGCGGCGTCGCGCGGGGAAAGCCGAGCAGGGCCGCGAGCACGACCAGCACCAGCACGGTGCGGTGCGGGAAACGGCGCGGTCCGCGGCCTCTGCGCATGGTGGAGGGCTCCTCGCGGGGTGGCGGTGGGGGTAACGGTCAGCCGGCGGATGTCGGCGAATCGGCCGGCTGCGGGGCGGGCGGGTGCGGCCCGCCGGGCGGCGGCGGGACGGCAGGTCGCGAGTCGTGCGCGGCCGCCGTGGCGGGCCGGGGTGTCTCCTCTCGTCTGGCTCTGGTCGGGTTGGTGTCCAGGCGCCGCCGCAGCTCGTCGGAGATCAGGTCGATGCCGACCCGGCCCGCCCGGCCATCGAGGTCACGGAAGATGCACTCGCCGTTGCCCAGGCCGCGCAGCACCGCCTTGTGCTCGTCGGATGGCTCCACTCCCAGCAGGGCCATCACGTTCGCGACCTCCATCCGTTCCGACGACCGGAACGCGAACACTCCCGAGATGCAGTTGGTCACCTGCTCGTTCAGCAGGTCGCCGGCGTTCTGAGAGACGAGGATCAGCGCCGTGTTGCGGGACCTGCCCATCCGCGATACCTCGGGAATCAGCTTGGCCCCCTGCGGTGTCGAGGTGATCGCCCACGCCTCGTCGAGGATGATCGCCTTCGGCAGGCTGCGGTCCATGCCGTTCAGCAGCCTGCGGGCAAACTGCGAGACCAGGTAGAGCAGGGCCACGGAGAGACGCTGCTCGTAGGAATAGTCATCCCGCTTGACCCCGATATCGGGCAGGGTCAGGCCGGCCAGGGTGAAGACCGTGGTCCAGCCGGCCGCGTCGATGCCCTGGCCCCCCGAGGGGGCGAAGCAGAGCTTGGCCAGCCTCATCTCCGACATCGAGCTGAGCACCGCGCCCAGATTCATCGACGCCGGGTCGGACGACTTCTCCAGGTAGGACACCACCTTGCCCAGGCTGGGCTGCTCCCCCGCGGCGACGGCCCCCACCGCCTGGATCATGGCGCTCTCCCGCTCCTCGCTCATCCTGGGCAGCAGCAGCCGCAACGTCTCCGTGGCCATGGTCCGCCGCTCGGCGAGATCGTCGCCGAACGAGAACGGGTCGAGCAGCCCGGGCGCGGCGCTGCCCAGCGGCAGCACCCGAGCCGGGCGGCCGCGGTCCCGGAGCAGGGCCACCAGCGATTCCGCATCCCCCTTCGGGTCGATGACCGCAACGGTCACGCCGCGCAGCGCCAGCTGCAGGATCAGCAGCAGCGCCAGGGTGGTCTTGCCGCCGCCGGGCTCGCCGGTGATCGCGACCGCGGTCGGGCGGTTCCGCGCGGCGGCGACCAGCGGGTCGAAGTGCACGACGGTCCTGGCCCGCCCCAGCGTCTCCCCGATGTAGGGCCCGACCCAGCCGGCGTCCGGCGCGGTCCGGTCACCGAGGTCGACGGTGGCGGTCGGCATCCCGCCCGCGATCGTGTAGAGCGGCTGGCGCTGCAGGTAGGAGTTGAGCCGGACCCGGTCGCCCGGCAGCGACTCGCACAGCAGGGAGAACTGGTCCCCGGTGGAGTTGACCACGTCGATCCCGGCGTCCCGGTAGTGCTCGGCCACGGCCTCGGCCCGCCGCACGCACAGCTCGCGCGTCGGCGCGGTCACCATGAGCCGGTGCCAGCCGTACACGAACGGCAGCCGCTCCTTGGTGATCCCGTGCTCGAGCAGCCGGGCCGCTTCGATCTGCTCGGCGAGCGCGATCGGCAGGTCAGCTCCGGCCTCCCGGATGTGCGCGTCCATGTCCCTGGCGTGCGCGAGCCGGCGGCTCACGTCCTTGCTGGCCTTGGCCGGGGGAATCAGCTTCATCCGGAGGCTGGCCTCGACCGGGAACGGCAGCGCGTCGCTGTAGTGCAGCCAGGGCTCGCCTTCGGGGAAGTACATCACGTCCGGGAACCGGGCGAAGGACAGGAACGCGGCGTACGCCTCCCCGGACGGATGCTCGAGATGCAGCAGCGTGCGCGCGTTGTGCACCTGGCCTTCCAGCAGCGCCTCGATCTCCCCCGCGCCCCAGCGGCGTCGCCGGGCTGCCGACGGCTGCGGCTCGGCGGCGGTTCCGGCCAGCGTGTGCCGGAACAGCCAGGCGATCTCGTCGGAGCTGGCGTGGCTCGCGGCCAGAGCGCCGGAGCCCAGGGCTCGGCCCAGCCGCTCGGCCTGCTCGGTCCACCGGGCGATCTCGCCCGCTGGCACCGACTCGTCGGTCAGGCCCAGGACTTCCTCGCTGGCCCGGTACATGTTGATGAACTGGGCGAAGACCCCGCCCGACAGCTGGGCGCGCATGCCGCGCTGGCCCAGCCGGACGCCAAGGTAGACCTCCTTGGTCCAGAAATCCTTCGCCCACACGTGCTGGTACATCTCGTCGAGGTAGTCCGGCCAGCCCGGGCCGCCGTCCGAGGTGGCGTCCAGGCGGGTGGCCCACTCGGCGGCCGGATAGGACCGGTGCGCGATCCGCAGGTGCACCTCGGCGTCCGGCATCCGGACCGCGGCCAGCGCCACGGTGACGTTGGTGGCCAGCGCCTCCCGGTCCTGGGGCGTGGTGAACTCGTACGACACGGTGGGCAGCCGGTAGTAGGCCCAGGCGTGGGTATCGGTGAGCAGGATCCGGTCATCGAAGTACCGCACCGACAGGCGGCTCCGGCCCGGCGCTCTGACGCCGCTCACGAGCGGGCTCGCAGCTGCCCAGGCGCGCTGGCCAGCGCCGCGACGACCACGCCGGCCAATGCGGTGTAGGCCTGCAACGCGGCCAGGTTCAGCGGCCCCGCGGCGCGAGACGGGTGTGGACCAGGAGCGGGGGCAGAAGCCCGTTGTGGATCTTGATTCTTCAGGTGATCATCCCAGGGGACCCGCACGATCGCGCGGGACCGGCCCCGGGCCAAGGCCTCGGCCTGCTCCACGTACGGCATGGTGTGCCTGCTGACGCCGTTGAGCACGATGATGGCTCCCTCGGCCAGTCCGGCATGGCCGTGCGCCTCCAGCCATTCCCGGGTGGTGGCGAGCGCGCTGGCGGCGTCCTGGCTCGCGGGCGAGACCAGGATGAGCTGGCTCGCGGTCGCCAGCACTCGCGGCACCACCGCCGCAGCGGGATCGGCCAGGGTCAGCGGGTAGCGGGCGGAAAGCAACTCGAAGATCTTGGTGACGTCCTGGAGTTCCTCCCCGGGGTGCTGGGTGCCGGGCACACCGACTTCGCGGGCCGCCGCCTCGCGCGTGACCACCTCGAGCCGCGACGGCGCGGGCGGCCGTGACTTGGCCAGGGCGGGCACCGCCTGGGCCCGTTCCGCGAGCGAGCCCGGACCGGGATTGAGGTCGAGCGCCGCCACCTGGTCGTCGCGCAGGCTGGCCAGGACCTCTCCGGTCAGCAGCGCGGTCGTGGTCTGCCCGGCGCCCACGGTGCAGCCGAGAACCACGATCCGGTGCCTGCCGGGCACCGGAAGGCGCGCCCGGGCGCGGTCGCGCTGCATCGGGTCGGGCTGCCCCGGGCGGTGGCCGCCGGGCACGAACACCACGTGGTCGCGCCATCCGCCTGCGCGGCGCTCGGCGGGCTTGCCGAGGGCGCGCTCCACCATCCAGGCCGTGTGCTCGGCGGGCTGATTCCCGGTTACGGTCACCATCGGACGCGGCCGCGGCGGCGGGGGCGGGCTGGGGGGAGGGACGGGGCGGGCGGCTGGCGCCGGGACATCGCGGACCGGCGGAGCAGGCGGCGACGATACCGCGCGGGCAGGCTGACCGGGTGCTTCCCGGACCGGCGGCGGCGCCGACACTACGTGGGCAGGCCGACTCGGCGTTTCGCGGACCGGCGGTGGCGCCGGTACCGCGCGGGCAGGCTGACCGAGTGCTTCCCGGACCGGCGGCGCTGGCATCTCACGGGCAGGCTGGCCGGGAACCTCGCGGGCGGCGGGGGCGGGGGCCGGAGGCAGAGGCGCCCGGCCGATCTGGGCGGGCGCCTTCGGCCAGGCCGGCACGGGCCCGGTGGGCAGGTGCCGCGTCAGGGCAGAGCGCTTTGGCTGATGCTCCGCCGGAGACGGCGGTGTCTCGGCCGCCGCGGCCAGGTCTGGCTGGCTGGTCACCAGCGCTCCGGCGTCGGCTGTCTCAGCGTCGGCCGCCTCGAGGTCGTCGATCTCGACGTCGTCAAAATCGTCGATCTCGACGTCGTACAGCCTGGCGCCAGCCTCCGCCTCAGCACGAGCGGTCTCGGCGTCGGCCGTCTCTACGCTGGCCACCTCGATGCCGGCCGTCTCGACGTCAGCCGTCTCGATGCTGGCCACCTCCTGCACCGCAGCGGTCACCTCGGGCACCACGGCGGCGGCCGCGTCGACCTGCCGCCACACGCGCGCGATGACAGCGATCTCCTCCTTCTCCGCGAGCGGTGCCATCCGGCACCAGGTGCGTGGCTCGCTCAGGTAACGCAGCTGGGAAACGACCAGCTCAGGCAGGCGTTTGCCTTCGAGGACCGGCCGGGTGATGAGCCAGGCGAGGGCGGCGGGAGGCAGGATGTAGAGCCAGAGCAGGGTATGGCTGAACGGAAGTCCAATTACCTTGAGAACCACCACGTAAGGCACAGCAATCGCCGCGAACACCGCAATCTGGCCTATCGGAACCGGCATAGGAAGCCGGAAGTCATACAGCTTGTAAAGCCGCTTCTCGATTCGCCAGATGTTGGTGTAAGTGGGTAGTTCCAACCCTGCTGCGCTCCTTCCGCCTGATTGACGAGATCAGTGGACGCCAAGCGCGTTCGCGATTCCAGTGGCGAGCGTCTGCACGATGCTGGGAGTGTAGAAGATAACGGCGATCGCCACCGCGAGCACCAGAAACTGCACGAATCGAATGATCTCGCGGGTGAACAGGAAGAAAATAGCGACGATACCAACAATTCCCAGGAACAGCGGCCCGAATAGGCCCTGCAGGTAGGTCACCAGGCCCGTTGTGCTGAGCGCCAGGGGAGTTGCCGAGATAAGCAGGTGGGGCTCCATCGTTCTACTCCGGGGGTATGGGTGCGAGCGGCTGGGCACACGTCTGAATGTGCTGGCAGAGCGCGGGGAGGATTCTGGTCACTGTCCTCCTGGTTGCTGATCCGATGGGCCGATGGTCTTGACGTACCAGGTCCCGTTCTGCTGTACGACGGTCATCTGGTAGGTCATCTCAAGGCCGGCCGGGACGGAGCTGACCGACGACGTACTGGCCGACTGCCTGGCGTGCGGCCTGGTCACGGGCTCCCCCGCGAGCTGCCAGATCACGCTGACCGCTATCCGGCGCGTCGATCCCCCAGACGGAACCTCCATCGCGGAAATGGAACTGAAGGTCACGGTGCCCGCCAGCCCGGTCACGACGGCACCGGGGGCCAGGAATCGCCCGAGCGTCTGCTGATCGCCGCTGGCGTAGGCGCGGAAGAATCCGGGCAACTGGCCGGAGAGGGCGTTCATCGCGGCCGAATCACTCGTCGCGGTGGACGCCGTCGGCGGGTTGGCACGCGGCGGGCCGGGCAGCAGCGCCGGCTCGGCGGAGACCACCAGCCCGCCTTGCGTCGAGTAAATCGGCACGCCCAGCTCGATCAGGCCCGAGTTGACCTGGGCTAGGAGCATGACGACCGCGTGATGTGCGTCCTGCACCGAGATGGAGGCGACCTGTTCGGAGCGGAGCAGCTGGGTTCCTGCGCCATTCCAGCCGA
>Ga0335076_10002621_pt1 | contig 17912 bp, 15 predicted proteins | sample Lox_Sample_25_FD_206717 | JGI IMG/M metagenome (GOLD analysis project Ga0335076, IMG submission 206717) | Soil microbial communities from Loxahatchee National Wildlife Refuge, Florida, United States - Lox_Sample_2.5 | ecosystem: Environmental > Terrestrial > Soil > Wetlands | place: USA... | reverse complement strand
GTGGTCGAGAGCGATCTGATAGCCTAGCAAAATGTGTTCGCGCTCTTCCGCTTTGCGCAATTCGAAGATGGTGCGACGACGGACCACTTCCATGCGGTGTTCAATAAAGAGCTTGATGAGCGGGATAAGGCCGAGTTCGCGAGGTTGTCCAGCGACGATGGCCAGCAGAATCATGCCGAAGGATTCCTGCATCTGGGTGTGCTTGAAAAGATTGTTGAGGATGAGCTGAGATTCCTCGCCGCGCTTCAGTTCGATGACGATACGCATGCCCTCGCGAGAAGATTCGTCGCGCACATCGGAAATGCCTTCGATTTTCTTGGTCTGCACAAGTTCCGCGATGCGCTCGATCAACCGGGCCTTGTTGACCTGGTAGGGAATCTCGGTGATGACGATGTTTTCGCGATCCTTGGTAGCCTCTTCGATAGCGGCTTTGGCACGCATGATGAAACTGCCGCGGCCGGTCTTGTAGGCGGCTTCGATGCCTTCGCGCCCGGCAATGTAGGCGCCGGTCGGAAAATCGGGACCCGGTACGATCTTCATCACTTCTTTAAGAGGAGAGTCGGGCTTTTCGATCAGGAGAATGGCGGCTTCGACAATCTCGCGAAGGTTGTGCGGCGGAATGTTGGTGGCCATGCCGACGGCGATGCCACTGGCACCATTCACGAGGAGATTGGGAATGCGGGAGGGGAGAACAAAAGGCTCTTCCCGGGTCTGATCGAAGTTGGGGACAAAATCGACCGTTTCTTTTTCGAGATCCGCGAGAATGTCTTCGGTGATCTTGGCGAGGCGGGCTTCGGTATACCGCATGGCCGCGGGTGGATCGCCATCGACGGACCCGAAATTTCCCTGGCCATCGATCAGCGGGTAGCGCATGTTGAAGTCTTGCGCCAGGCGAACGAGCGCGGGGTAGATGACTGCTTCGCCATGCGGGTGATAATTGCCGGAAGTGTCTCCGCAGATTTTGGCGCACTTGCGGTAGCCGCGATTGGAGGCCAGGCCCAGATCGTTCATGGCGACGAGGATGCGGCGCTGGACGGGCTTGAGGCCATCGCGCACGTCGGGAAGCGCGCGGGCGATGATGACGCTCATGGCGTAGTCGAGATAAGACTTGCGCATTTCGGCTTCAATATCGATGGGCAGTAGTACGGATGTGTTCTGTTCGTCAGCCATGTGTCCTCGTTCGTTCGTGACTCGTGAAAATCTCAAGCACCAGTGCGCTCGAGCACGTAAGCCTTGACCGTGTCGAACGCATCGGCCGCGTTGGTGAAACGGCGCGGCGCAAAATCTGTTTCCAGGCGTTGCAAAAAGGCGTCGCGGTCGGCTTCGTCTTCGAAGGCAACAGCCACGCCCTTCTCGTTATCCGGGCTAGCGGTAGGTGCAGCGCGAAATTCACTGACGCTTAATCCCCGCAGGCCCGGCAAAGTTGTCCAACCCAATTGATACATCATCGTTCGCACGTAGCGGTTGACCGATCTAAAGATCGGCCACTACAAAAAGCACCACTCCGACAAAATCAATCCAGCGATTAAATATCCAAATTCACGACTTCGAGAGCGTTGTCCTCGATAAATTTGCGACGCGCTTCGACGTTCTCGCCCATGAGCGTGGTGAAAATGTCTTCTGCGGCGACGGCATCCTCGAGCTTGACCTGCAGAAGCGTACGGGTATCGGCGTTCATGGTGGTTTCCCACAACTGCTCGGCGTTCATTTCCCCCAGGCCTTTGAATCGGGTGATAGTGAAATCTTTCTTGGCGTCTTCCATAACGTAGCTGAGGACATCAGTGGCCTTTTCCCGATTCACCTTCGTGCCATTGCGCGCAACCGTGAAGGGAGGATGATTGAACTCCTCGATTTGTTTGGAAAGGGCACGAAGACGCTTGTACTCCGCCGTGGAAACGACAGCCCAACTGATCTTCTGATTGTGGGGCGCGCCGAACTGAATTTCGTAGAGGCTGTGCTCTTCGTCGAAATTGATTTTGCCTTCCAGCTTCAGCTTGCTCTTTTCCACTTCCTTCAAAAGTTTTTCCAGAGCTTTCTTGTCTTCGAAGTCCGTCTTTTTTTCAAGACCGCTTTCGGCGAGCAATTCAACGAGGCCCGGTTCACGCAGCCGGCGGCCCAACTTTGCGGCCGCAGCTTCGTACTCCTGCACGTTGAGCAGGAAGGAGGTCAGGCGCGCGCCTTCGAGGTTGACGCCCTCCTTGGCCTTGACGACATGGTCTTCAGTGGCGCGCTTCATGAGTTCGCGGGCGAAATCGCGCTCATCGCGAATGTACCGTTCGCTTTTGCCGCGCTTGACGCGATAGAGAGGGGGTTGCGCGATGTACACGTGACCGCGCTCGATCAGTTCCTTCATGTGGCGGAAGAAGAATGTGAGAAGGAGGGTGCGGATGTGCGAGCCGTCGACGTCCGCGTCGGTCATCAGAATGATTTTATGATAGCGAAGCTTGCCGGCGTCGAAGTCGTCTTTGCCGATGCCGGTACCGAGCGCGGTGATGATGGCGCGAATTTCTTCGTGGCCGAGCATTTTGTCGTAGCGAGCCTTTTCGACGTTGAGGATTTTGCCCTTGAGGGGGAGGATAGCCTGATATTTGCGGTCACGGCCCATTTTGGCGGAGCCGCCGGCGGATTCGCCCTCAACGACGAAGAGTTCGCAGCGTGAAGGATCGCGTTCCTGGCAATCGGCGAGCTTGCCGGGAAGGCCGCTGGAGTCCATGGCGGACTTACGGCGTGTAAGTTCGCGGGCTTTGCGGGCAGCTTCACGGGCGCGAGCGGCGTCAATACACTTGCCGATGATGCGGCGGGCCACGGTGGAGTGCTTGTCAAACCAGTCACCGAGCTTTTCATTGACGAGTTGCTCGACGTCACCCTTGATATCGCTATTGAGCTTGCCTTTCGTCTGACCTTCAAACTGAGGCTGCGGCAAGCGCACGCTGACGACGGCGACGAGGCCTTCGCGGACGTCATCGCCAGAGATGCTGACTTCGTCTTTCTGTTCCTTGAGCATGCCCGCGCTGGAAGCGAAGTTGTTGATGGAGCGGGTAAGCGCGGAGCGGAAGCCGGAGAGGTGCGTGCCGCCGTCGACGGTATTGATCGTGTTGGCAAACGAGAAGACGTTTTCGCCGTAGGTGTCGTTGTATTGAAGGGCGATTTCGATTTCGACGTTGCCCTTCTTGCCTTCCATGTAGATGGGAGAATCGTGGAGCGTGGACTTGCCGCGGTTCAGGTGCTTGACGAATTCGGCGATGCCACCGGTGAAACGGAATTCGGCGGACTTCTCGTTGCGCTCGTCAGTCAGGGTAATCTTCAGGCCTTTGTTGAGAAAAGCATATTCGCGGAGGCGAGTGGCCAAGGTGTCATAGCTAAACGCAGTCTTCTCGAAAATGCCGGGGTCGGGGTGAAAGGTGACCTTGGTGCCGGTCTTGCGGGTTTTACCGGTTTGCTTGAGCTTGTTGGTGGGCTTCCCTTTTTCGTAGCTCTGCTCCCAGACGGCACCATCGCGCTGGATTTCGAGTTCGAGCGAGTCAGAGAGCGCGTTAACCACGGAAACGCCCACGCCGTGGAGACCGCCGGAAACTTTGTAGGTATCGCTATCGAATTTTCCGCCGGCGTGCAGGACGGTGAGGACAACTTCGGCAGCGGGACGCTTTTCGGTGGCGTGCATGTCGACGGGAATGCCGCGGCCGTTGTCCTGGACGGTGACGGAGTTGTCCGCGTGGACGGTGACATTGACTTCGTCGGCGAATCCGGCCATAGCTTCATCTACAGAGTTGTCCACGACTTCCCAGACAAGATGATGCAAACCCATCTCGCCGGTGGATCCGATGTACATGGCAGGACGGAGACGGACGGCTTCCAAGCCGCCGAGGACTTTAATGGATTTTGCGTCGTACTGATGACCGCCTTTGCCTGTCACCGTTTCTTTGTCGCCCATGTCATCTCCTGATGTGCGTGCCTACGGCAATCCAATCGCGCGGAGGGTTCCCCGGCGCACTAGCGGGGTCCGACAGCGACGGAGAAAACAAAATTTTGTGAAGCCAGGAAAGGCGTGATGTTGGCAATTCCCATGCGTCGCCTCACCCTTTGACCGCGATCCACTGGGGCAGATCGAAGCTCGTAGGGCTCCTGCTTCATCCCGTCCCGCGCTCCGGGACGTGGCGAAGACTAGTTCTCCAGGCAAGAAACGCAGCCCCTGGCGCAGGGCGAAAACGGCGATTCGAAGCCTGGCGGACGTGTCGATAAGGAGGAAAAACCGCGAATCGACAACAGTAGAATTTTACTGGAAAAAGGGTATTTACTCAAGGAGATGGGAGGGGGTTGTGGATAAATAAGGATATTATTTTCAGACACTTAACTGGGGTTCTTGGATCGGGAAGGAGATGGGGAAGAAATGGGACGGGCATGGAACCCAAACTGACGTTTTGCGGGAATTGGTGCTTCGAGCATCTGGCGCAGCGTGGCGAAAACGGCTTGGAATTTGGAGTCGTAGCGCTTTTCCATTTCATCGATTTTTCGCCGCAAGTCCTCGTGCGTGGCGAGAAGCGCACGGAGGTGAAGGAAGGCGCGCATGATCGCGATGTTCACCTGGACCGCGCGCTCGCTGCGCAGCACGCTAGAAAGCATCGCGATGCCGTGCTCGGTGAAAGCGAAAGGCGAATACCGGCGGCCGCCATGAGTTGACGAAGTTGAGGTTCCCGACTGGAACCTCAAGATTTTGAGATCTTCGGGGCATAGTTGAAAGCAGAAATCGGAGGGGAAGCGAGAGGGATTGCGTTTGACGGCTTTATTCAGATTTTTGGTAGTGACGCCGTAAAGCCTCGCCAGGTCGGAATCGAGCATGACACGAAGGCCGCGAAGAAAGTAGATGCGCTGGTTTATGGCGGCCGTGGGGATCAGGGAGGCGTCTTTGCGCATAACTTGAGGTTCCCGATTGGAACCTCAAGAGAAGTATATCACAGAGGTAGATTGATAGAAGGTAAATACGGTCAGATGCGCATGGGCATGATGACGTAGCGGTAGCGATAGCTTTCGTCCGCCAGAGGACGCATCTGGCCGGCAGACTGCTCGTCTTTCAGCTCGATGCTGATGGGACCATCGGCCGCGGCGGCGAGAAAGTCAAGCATGTAACTGGAGTTGAAGCCGATGGAGATGGGATCGCCTTTGTATTCCTTGTCGATGGATTCTTTGGCTTCGCCGTATTCGGGGCTGGACGCGGAAATCTCCACGCCATCGGTCGAGACGGCAAACTTCACGGCGTGCGAACGTTGATCGGCAAGTTGGGAGACGCGGCGAACGGCGTCGGCAAGCTCGGCACGCTCGAGGACCACGGACTTATTATTTTCACGCGGGAGCACGGCTTCATAGTTCGGGAACTGGCCGGTGAGGATGCGCGAGATCAGCAGTCGATGATCGACCTGGAAGAAGAGATGGCTTTCGTCCTTGGCAAATTCCAGTTGCGCATCGGAGCCGGCGGCGGCCGCGAGTTTTTCGACCTCGTCCATGGCCTTCTTGGGAATAAGGACTTTGACTTCGCCGTTGAGGCCGGTGAGTTTCTGATCGGTTTCGGCGAGGGCCAGGCGGTGGCCGTCGGTGGCGACCATGGCGAGCGTGTCGGGCTTGATGATGAGCAAGCCGCCGTTGAGGGTGTAACGAGACTCCTCCATGGAAATGGCGAATTTCGTTTTACCGATGAGGCTTTCGAGAACAGCCGCGGGAATCTTCACCAGGGTGTGTGGCATCGCCGGCAAGGCAGGAAAGTTTTCCTTGGCCATGCCGACCATCTTGTATTTTTTCTTGTCGCTAACGATTTCGACCCAGTGATTGTCGAGGAGTTTGAATTTGATTTCGCCTTCAGGGAGGAGGCGTACGAGCTCGAGGAGTTTCTTGGCGGGAATGGTTCCGGCGCCTTCTTTTTTAATCTTGGCTTCGCAGGAGGTGCGAACACTGAGCTCGAGATCGGTGGCGGTGATGGAGAGGCGACTGCCTTTGGCTTCGACCAAGAGGTTGGAGAGGATCGGAATAGTGGTTTTGCGTTCGACAACGCCCTGTGTGGTGGTGAGTTCATTGAGCAGCGCGGATTTGGTTACGCTGAATTCCATCGATTGAGTTTCCTCGCGGACGGTGGCAGTTGCGGTCATAATTTCTCCGTAGAAGAAGTACCGCTAGCGTACTGTACTCGTTTTTCGGGCAAGTATAAAGGGCAGGGGGCCGGGAGAGGCTGTGGAAATGGAGAGGGATTGAGGAATTCTATTGCGGGCGAGCGGTGGCGTTTTTTTCACAAGCTTCACAGCTTTCAGCAGAATTTTAAGGATCAAGAAACGAAAAGAACCTTGTTGTTGTGATGAGTGGTGTGGATTGGTGGAAAAGTTGACGCGGTGCAGGCAGGCTTGTGTTTCTGTGAGGGAGTGTGTGGTGGAAAAAGCGGCGGTGTTGCGGAAAAATCCGGTGCATGCAGAGGGTGACGAGTTGGAGCGTGGATTCTTCAACAATTCATCCGCACGATTCCCACGCGTTGCCCACACGATCTCCACACGAATTACAGGTGACGAAAGGTGTGGAAATTCATCGAAAGGAATGCCTACCGGCTGCGCAATTGAGTGGACGGGGGAAGTTAGTGGGACGCGCGACGAGGAGTAACGACCATGGCCACGGTGCTGATTACCGGAGCGAATCGAGGATTGGGCTTGGAGTTTGCGAAGCAATACGCGGAAGACGGATGGGAAGTACTGGGGACAGCGCGGGATCGACAGAACGCAACGGAATTGCAGGACTTGTCGAAGAAAAGCAAGAACGTTCATGTGCTGGAACTGGACTTGTCGAAGGAAGATTCAATTCACAAGCTGGCAGGAGAGCTGAAGGGGCGAGCGATCGACGTGCTGATCCAGAACTCCGGAATTTACCCGCGCGAAGGGCAGAAGATTGGGCAAATCGACTACAACGGATGGGGCGAGGCGTTTGAGACGAATGTGTTGGGGCCGATGCGGGTGACCGAGGCGCTGCTGGAAAATGTTGCAGCGAGCGAAAGAAAGCAAATTGCGTTTATCAGCAGCAGTATGGCATCGCTGAAGGCGGTGCAGGGCGGATCGGTGGCACTGGCCGGAACGTCGTATCAATATCGAAGCAGCAAGACGGCGTTGAACATGGCGTCATTGATCCTGGCAAAGGAGTTGGAGCCGCGGGGAATCAGCGTGGTGATCATTGATCCAGGTTGGGTGAAGACGGACATGGGCGGCCCGCGGGCGCAGTTGACGCCAGAGCAAAGTATCAGCGGGATTCGGAAGGTGCTGGCGGGCGATCCGAAGGAACTGGCCGGGAAATTTGTGGGGCACGACGGAACGCCGCGGCCGTGGTGAGTGAGCGAGGAAAGCATGGTGCCAATCGAGGGGCTGTTCGAAGCGCATTTGACGGTGAGTAATTTAGAGCGGTCGATGCGATTCTACGGAGACCTGCTGGGGATGGAGCTGGCGTCGGTGTTTCGCGAGCGAGGTGTAGCGTTTTACTGGCTTGGTGGACGAGGGAAGTCGATGCTCGGGCTGTGGGAAGCGGGGACGATGCCGCAGCGGATGAGTTTGCACGTGGCGTTCTCAGTGCAACCAGAGGACGTCCACAAAGCCATGGACAGGCTTCGGGGAGCGAACATCACTGCGCTTAATTTTTCACGGAAGCCGGCCAGTGAGCCGGAGGTGTTGTGCTGGATGCCGGCAGTGGCCATTTATTTCGAAGACCCGGACGGGAACCTGCTGGAGTTTCTTGGGATGCTGGAAGAGACACCACGACCGGAGCTAGGAGTAGTACGGTGGAGCGAATGGGAAAGGCGAAACAAAGCGCCCGTCGGTGAATCGGCAAAAAACAGGACAAAGTAGAGTTATTGCAGGGCATCCATCAAGCGCGTGATGGTGCGATTCAGGTCCTTATCCGAGCGGCGCAGTTCCTCAATCTTATTAATCGAGTGAAGAACGGTGGTGTGGTGCTTGCCGCCGAATTGCCGGCCGATTTCAGGCAGGGACGCGGTGGTCAGCTGCTTGACGATGTACATGGCAACCTGGCGAGGGAACGCAATGGCGCGGGTGTTGCTGCGCATTTTCAGATCCTGCTCGCGAAGATTGAAATGTTCGCTGACGCGCTTCTGGATCAGGTCGATGGTGACGCGCTTTTCCTGGGACGCAATAATATTGCGGAGAACCTGCTGGGCGGTGGCGAGAGAGATGGCCGTTCCGGTGAGAGAAGCGTAAGCCATCAAGCGGGTGAGAGCACCTTCAAGTTCGCGAACGTTAGACTTGATCGCGCGCGCGATGTATTCGGCGACTTCATCGGGGAGATTGAAGCGGTCGTTTTCCGCCTTTTTTTGGAGGATGGCGATTTTGGTTTCCAAATCGGGCGGCTGGATATCGGCAATGAGGCCCCATTCAAAGCGCGAACGGAGCCGCTCTTCGATGGAGTTGATGTCTTTCGGCAAGCAATCGGAGGATATGACGATTTGCTTCTGCTGCTCATAGAGAGCGTTAAAGGTGTGGAAGAACTCTTCCTGGGTACGCTCCTTGCCGGCGATGAACTGGATATCGTCGACGAGGAGAACGTCGACGGTATGGAAGCGGTCACGGAAACTGATCATGCGATCGAAGCGAAGTGAGTTGATCACTTCGATGGTGAACTTTTCGGCGCTGACGTAGCTGAGGCGCGTAGCGGGATTGCGCTTCTTGATCATGTGGCCGATGGCATGCATCAAGTGGGTCTTGCCCATACCCACGCCACCGTAGAGGAAGAGAGGGTTGTAAGCCTTGGACGGCTGCTCGGCCACGGCGCGGGAAGCGGCGTGAGCAAACTCGTTGGACTTGCCGACGACGAAGGAGTCGAAGGTGTAGCGCGTGTTGAGTTGATGGTCGCTGCTTTCGAAATCGAGTTTGGACTGCTTGACCGAGGAAACCACGGGAGCGGGCTGCGCGGTCTCTTCTTCGGTGCAGACGTACTGAACTTTCATGTTCGGCGTGCCCATCTGGTGGAACACGGCCTTGATGATCTCACCATAGGTGCGGGTGAGGACCTGACGGAAGACGGCACTGGGGATCTGGATGAAGAGAGTGTCGGCTTCCTGGCGGCTCAGGCGGGTAGGCTGGAACCAGGTGGAGTAGGTATTGATGCTGACTCTGGACTTGATGAGATCGAGAAACTTGTCCCAGACATTAAGGGTTTCGGATTCACGGCCAACTTGGGTAGCAGTCGTCATTATCATGAAGTAGCCAAACAACAGTATATTTCCACAGGTGTGAAAAACCTGTGGAAGGTAATTTAATCCCTAAAGCGTCACGCCTTTGGAGTTCTTGTCCGCGCAGGAACGAGTGTTTTGTGCCCCTGTGGTTCCGCGCAGTCCGTAAAGATTAGCAGGACCACGTTCCACTGCTTCAAAACTGGAAGGATTCTCGCGCACTGTTACCTGCGGAGCAAGGAAAAAGTGTGAGAAGCCCAGTACTAACGTTCACATCGCATTCACAACTTTTCCACAAGCACGGGAAATGTGCAAGTGGTGAAAAATTCTGGAAGAATGCGGGGAAATTTGAAGAGAATGCGGAACAGGACAACAGGGATTGCACTGAAATTGTGCAAAACGACCTGAGGAAAACTTGGGAAATATTTTAGCGTTTGCGATCCGGGCGTTGAAACTCATAGACGCCGACGGGGTCGGATCCAACCAAAAGACGATCGGGCTCGACGAGAAGAACGGAAATGTCGACGGGGGCACCTTTGGGAGTGTAGAGCTGATACTCGGAGCGGCGGATGCCGTCTTTGTCGAAATGAACGAGCATGTTGTGTAAGCCCATCCAGACATCTCCGTTTATGGGATCGACGCCGAAGCCGGTGAGGATCGGGTGAAAGGCGAGTGGTTCGGAACGGGATTCCTGCCGTTCGATGGCTTTGCGAGTCGAAGAGGCTTCCGGGAAGGCATCGACGCCGGTGAAGGTGAAATCCTGCGTGGCGCTGCCGAAACGCGTGAATTGGCGAACGGTGGGCTCGGGCATGTAGGTGAATCCGTAGTAAAGGCGGCCTTGGGGGTCGGAGGTGACGCGACCGAGGTTGAGGTAACGATCGATATCGGCGCGCGAAGACATGGATTCGATATCGCCGAACTCGCGAGCAATTCTTCCGTCGGTGGTGTAAACGGTGACATGGTGTTCGGACTGAGCGCTGGAGATGGCGACCTCGTTTTCCGGGAGAACGGCAAGGGAAAGAGGCGCATTGGCCGGGAACGAGCGGAGTTGCTTGCCGTCGGGAGCGAATTCGGTAATGAGGTTAGAGCCGCGGTCGGCGACATAGACATTGCCGGCAGTATCCACGTCGCAATCTTCGCCGAAGGCGACGGGGGAGCGCGCAGCCTTGTTCGCAGCGGGAGGGGGAGCGCCGATCACCGAGAGCTGTTTACCATGAGGATCGAAGATGACGATTCCGACGTCCGGAGAGGCGAGGACGTAGTAGTTCCCGTTGGTGGCGTGACGAATTGCACGGAGCCCGGGACCAATCGAGGGGAAAAGGCGGCGGACCGCGAAAAGATCGTCGTCAATTTCGGATTGACCCGCCGAAAGGGCAGCGGCGACGGGCAGAAGAAAGGAGGCGAGGGCCAGAGCACCGAGGGCTGAGCGCATGATGGTTCAGATTACGCGAAAAGGGGTGTGGTTGCTCGGCAGGTGTCGTCAGTCGGCGCGGAGGCGCAGGCGGCCGATGGACTTGGCGCGAAGGCGCCCGGCAGAGTTGCGAGGCGGGGCATCGTCGGTCTCGATGACCACGGCGTTCATCTGGACGTCGCCAGAAGCGACTTCGAAGCGGGTAGGAAGGCCGTCGAGGAATTTTTTTATGATGGCGGTGCGCTCCATGCCGATGACGCCGCCGTGGGGGCCGGTCATGCCGACGTCGGTGATATAGGCGGTTCCTTCGGGGAGGATGTGCTCGTCGGCGGTGGCGACGTGGGTGTGGGTGCCAACGACAGCGGTGACGCGACCGTCGAGGTACCAGCCCATGGCGATCTTTTCGCTGGTGGTTTCGGCGTGCATGTCGACCAAGACGAAGGAGACGTCCCCGGGAACTTTGGCGAGTTCGACGTCGGCTTTCTTGAAAGGATCATCGCTGGGGGCCAGGAAGACGCGGCCTTGGATGTTGAGCACGGCATACTTCAAGCCATTTTTGGCGGTGCCGACGTAGAGGCCGGAGCCGGGGTTGCCCTCGGCGAAATTGGCAGGGCGCAGCAGCCGTGGCTCGTGGGGGATGAAATCGAAAATTTCCTTACGGTCCCAACTGTGGTTGCCGCCGGTCAGCACTTCGATACCACCCTGGAGAAGCTCTTCGGCGATACGCGGGGTGATGCCGAAGCCAGAGGCGGAGTTTTCGCCGTTAGCGATGACGAGATCGAGGTGTTGGTGCTCGACAAGATCGGCGAGGCGCTCGCGGACGATCTGCCGGCCCGGGGAACCTACGATGTCTCCGATGAAGAGTATGCGCATGAACGAAGTTGTCGGTGCTCAGCCGCCTGATGCAGACCTGGTCGGCGACTGAAAACAAAAAGGAGCAGACTGCTTGGCCGTGGGAAGCTAGGCCGTGAACCTCTGAAATAAGTGGGCACCACGAGCCAACCATTAGGCTTTCCTGCCCCGGCCGCGAGTCGGAAGGACCCGCCGTCGGGACAGGCCGTGCACACAAGCTGACTAACCGCAGCACCCCAGAGATTCGTTACGGTTCAAACGGCTTTCGCGTCCTCACTTGCTTCGAAGTACCGCTCCAGACGGTATTATCCCCCGAGTGGTGGTTGACGTCCAACGGGAAGGGCGAAGGCGGGTGATTAAGACTCTTGCCTGTTTCGGAGCCGATGTGTAGAGTCGCGCGTTATGTTTTGGTGGACCTTAAAGCGGTGGAGTGCGGTGGGGGTGCTGTGGCTTGTGGTGGGCTGTTGGATTGCGTGTGCGCAGGGGCCCGGATCGGAAGAAATTCCGCTGTGGAGGTTCGACGAGCTGACCGCGCCTGGATCGTGCCGGACGATTGGGAGGTTCCAGGACAAGCAGTACTGCGATTCGAAGGTGGTGGACGAGGTGCTAGCGCTGGGGAAGGAGGCGATACCGCTGTTGATTGCGGAGCTTACAGACACGCGCAAGACCAAGCATCCGGTCTACGATTTGTGGAAGTACACCGCCGCAGGGGACATCGCCAATTCCCTGCTGTTCGATTTGTTCACCGCGCCGAACCTCGCGGTGACTCCGCTGCCGGAATTGAATCCGCTGGAGCGGGAGTGCAAGAAGCCGGGAGAGGCCTGCTGGCGGAGGTTTCTGCAGAAGAAGGGCCGGAAGTTCGTCCAAGAGCAGTGGGAAGCTGCCTGGAACGCCCACAAGGACCAACTCTACTGGGATGAAAAGGCACGCTGCTTCAAGCTGGGTCCGCCACCAACCATGCAACTCGTAGGACACGTCAGCCCCACCAGAGAGAGCCACCAGAAGTAATCCGTTCTGTTCTCTAGGCAGGACAACCCGAATGCCGCCGACCGTCTTGTCAGCGACGGGCGGGAGCGGAACTTTTCACCCGGTCGCGTCATTACCTGTAGTGGAGTTCAACACGATTCTGCAAGAGGGACAGGGGCGCGCGTTCAAAGGGCGGAGGCGCAGGTAAACACAATGAACGAGAGCAAAGGAAGCGGCGACGCGGCCTCGAACGGCCCGTCGATCACCGATGAAGAGCTTATGGCGGCGTTCGCGAGAGGGGAAAAGGAAGCGTTTGAGGAGCTGTTTTCGCGCTACCAGCAACCGCTGTACGGATTTTTTCGCAGGCGCGTGCCTGACCGGGCACACGCGGAAGAATTGACGCAAGAGACATTTCTGGCGCTGGTGAAGGCGGCGCCTCGTTACGAAGCACGCGCGTCATTGCGGACCTATCTTTACGCGATCGCGTACCAGATTCTGAAAGGCTATCGGAGGAAGAGCGCGTTTCGGCAGGCTTTTTTCGGGAGTAGTGACCGCGTGAAAGAAGCAACCGCCCGGGATCGAATGGAGGCGGAAATTCAGTTGCGCGACGCCATAGGAAAGCTGGAGCGGGTAGAGCGAGAGATTCTGCTGCTTCGGGAATACGAAGAACTGCGATACACGGAAATTGCGGAGGTCTTGGGCATTCCGGTGAATTCGGTGCGATCGCGATTATTCCGGTCACGGCAAGCACTACGCGAGTTGCTGGCCGGAAGAGAAAGCCGCGTACGCGGAACGGAGTTGCGGGGAATTGAGGAGCAGGCATGAACACGAAGGAACATGCGGTGACGCAAGAAGAGGCGATGGCGCTGGGGGATGGGGAACTATCCGGAGCGTGGAAGGAATTTGTGAGCGAACATGTGGAAGGCTGTGGGGAGTGTCAATTGCTGAGTGCCGGGTTTCGAGACATTTCCACGGAATTGGGGAGCTGGAAGGTTGAGGCAACTCCGACAAAAATCGAGCAGGCGGTACTACAGAGACTGAGGGAAGGACGAAACGGAAAGCGAGCGGGTGGAAGCGCATGGTTCGCACGCATCCCGACGTGGGGGAAATTGCTGGCAGCGGGCGCAGCGGCCGTGCTGCTTGTTGTGATTATTGGGCAACAAAGCTACCGAAGGATAGAAATGTTTACGCGACTGGAACACGGCCCACGGAGCTTAGCAGTCCCATCGGCGAGCGGACTAGCGGAGATGGCCGAGCAGACGCGAGCTTTTGACTCCTATGCGGGTGCATTGAAGGCGCGCAACCGGGCGAGCATAAGCTCGTCGCTAGCGAACAACCAACCCGAGAGCGCATCCACGCCAGACGCGCCGATGATTGCGCGGACGGTGTCGCTATCGATGGTGGTGAAGGATTTTGCGGAGGCGCGAAGGGCCGTGGATACAATTCTGGCGAAGCATCATGGGTATGCGGCGGAGTTGAATGTGAGTACGAGCGAGGGCGCGGCGAAAACGCTGCAAGGGTCCTTACGCGTGCCAGCCGGTGAGTTGGCGGCGACGTTGAGTGAATTGAAAGCGTTGGGCCGGGTGGAAAACGAGTCGCAATCGGGCGAGGAAGTGACACAGCAGCACGCGGACCTGATGGCAAGGCTGAAAAATTCCCGGGAGACCGAGCAGAGGATGCAAGCCATCCTGCAGCAGCGAACGGGAAAAATCAGCGATGTGCTGGAAGTGGAGCAGGAGATCGCGCGGGTACGGGGAGAGATCGAGCAGATGGAAACGGAGCAAAAGTCGCTGGAGCACCGCGTAGAGTTTGCGACGGTGAACCTGAATCTGGCGGATGTGTACCAGGCGGAGCTGACGATGCCGTCGCCGTCGGTGGGGACGAGGCTCAGGAATGGAGTTGTGGCTGGGTTACATCACGCGGGCGAGACGCTGCTGGGAATCGCGCTGTTTTTCGCGGAGTACGGCCCGGCGCTGGCGATTTGGTTGATGACGCTCGGTGCGCCTGCGGTGATTCTGTGGCGGCGGTTCAAGCGGGCGATGGCTGCGGCGTAGGGATGTTTCAGCCGAAGCGGCGGAAATGCTTCCAGAATTCGGGCCAGGGCTGTTTGAGGTTGCGGCAGACGAAAATGCCGGGATAGTCTTCGGTTTCTTCGTTGGCGACGCCGTAGGGATTCGACGCGTGGGCGACTAATTCGCAGGACGAGAAGTTCTGCTCCAGGAATGCTTTGGAAAATCCCAGAACAATGAGAGTTTGCGGCTCGGAAGCGGGATAGCTGCGGAGCCAGAAGGAGTTGGTGCCGCTGATGGCTGATGGGAGAGAGTATTGCGGGCCGTACAGGTTGATGGCGCCGGCTTCCCCGTAGTTTCCGGTGAGGATCCCGAAATTGGCGCGGTCTTGTGGTGAAAGGCCGTCGCGGATATGCGCGATGGTTTGCACCAAGTCGGGCCAGCCGATCTCTTCGCGAAGGTCTCCATTGATTTTGTTGGCGAAGCGGAACTGCGCAGAATTCACCGGGGCGAAGGGGAGAAAGATGGCAGAGATCAGCGCGATGTCGGCCACAAGGGCGGTCCAGACAAGCCCGCGAAGAGCGTAGCGCCAAAGGGGACGGATTGTGGCAAGCCACTGCTCGCCCCAGACGGCACCGGCGGCGTAAAGCATGGGATACGTCGCGGCGACATAATAGGCGCGGCCCTTGGCGAAGAAAAAGAGCAGCAGGGTGATCAGGTACATCCAGCCGAGCATGCGGTAGCGTTTACCGGCGGAGGAGAAGAAGTAAAACCAAAGGCCGGCCAGGGCGAGCGGAAACGCAAGCAGGGTTAATTGCAGTTGATTCGGCAAGAAGTGATCCGTGCGGCCAATGCGGACGTCGCGAGCATGGATGAAGCTGAGAAAATCGAGAGAGATGAAGTTGTGGCGGATCTGCCAGAGAAGATTCGGCAGGAAGATCAGGATCGAGAGAAGAACGCCGAGCCAGAGCCATTTGGATTTGAGGAAGCGTCGAGCGTCGGTGAGAAGTACGGCTGCGGCGATGGCCAGCGCGAAAATGCCCATGGTGTATTTGTTTTGCATGCCGAGGCCGATGGAGGCGCCGATGGCAAGCCACCAGCGGGGATCGCCGGATTTCAGCAGGCGCAGGACGAAGTAGGAGGTGAGCACCCAGAAGAAATAGTCGAAGGAGACATATTGCATGAGCGAGCCGCCCGCAAGGCAGAAGGGGACGGCTGCGATGGCGGCTACCAAGTGTGCTCCACGGCGACCGCCGAGTTCGCGCGCCATGCATCCACAGAGGACGACCGCGGCGGCCTCGACGAGCGAGGCAAAAAAGCGGAAACCGGCGAGCGATGTACCGAAGAGGATCAGCGAGAGACGACCGAAGAGAGGAGTGATTGGGGGATACGCGACGAAGCCCCAAGCGAGATGGCGGGCGTCCTCAAGGGTGGCGAGTTCATCGCGATGGAATCCATAACGATTGCCGGTGAGCCAGTGAATGAGCACAGTAGCGAGAGCGATGGCGAGCAGAATCAGGAAATCGGTGGACCAAAATGAACGAACCGTGCCGGGCGGATCCGGGTGGCTACTCGCTACAGGACGCACGCGGGCTCTCCAGGGAAGCGCGACGATGATAACAGGGAGAGGTGAGAGACCGGTTGGAGAATCTTGGTTACAATGGCAGCGCAATCACAGGAGACCGTTGTGAACTACAGACAGTTTGGGCGGATGGGATGGAAGGTCAGCGAAATTGGATACGGGATGTGGGGCTTGGCGGGATGGACAGGGTCGGAAGATACGGAAACGATGCAGTCGTTGCGGCGCGCGGTGGAATTGGGCTGCAACTTTTTCGACACGGCGTGGGCGTATGGAGACGGGAAGAGCGAGCAGATTCTGGCGACGATTCTGAAAGAGTATAAAAACGATTCGGGCGTGGGAGGACCGGACAAGCGTCTGTATGTGGCGACGAAGATTCCACCGAAGAACAGGCGCTGGCCGAGCATGCGCACGTTTGTGTTGGACGACTGTTATCCACCGGAGTACGTGGAGGAGTATGTCGAGAAGAGCTTGAAGAATCTCGGCGTGGAGACGATTGACTTGATGCAGTTCCACACCTGGGAAGACCGCTGGCTGAACGACGAGCGGTTGCCACGATCGATTGAAAAGATGAAAAAGAGCGGCAAGGTGCGCGCGGTGGGTCCGAGCCTGAACCGCTGGGAGCCTTGGAACGGAATCCGCGCGGTGCTGGAGGGATGCGCGGACGCGGTGCAGGTGATTTACAACATTTTTGACCAGAATCCGGAGGATGCGCTGTTCCCCATTTGCCGGATGAGAGAAGTGGCGGTGATCGCGCGGGTGCCATTCGACGAAGGGACACTGACGGGAACGTTGACGGTGGATTCGAAGTGGCCGGCGGGCGATTGGAGAAACACGTACTTCGTGGCAGAGAATCTGAAATCGAGTGTGGCTCATGCGGAAGCGTTAAAGCCGCTGGTGCCTGCGGGGAACACAATGGCGGAAATGGCGCTGCGCTTTATCCTGGGGAATTCGGATGTGAGCACGACGATTCCGGGCATGCGGAAGATTAAGAACGTTGAGGCAAATTGCGGGGCAAGCGCGGCGGGACCGTTGGTGGAGGATCTGAACAAGAAATTGCGGACGCACCGGTGGGACCGGAATCCCACGTCGTGGTCGCAATAGCGGGTGAACGATGGCACAGACAGCGAAAGTGCAAATTTTTGGGCAAATCTATCCGATCCAGGGAGACCTGGACGAAGGATATATGCAAAGCCTGGCGGAGTACGTGGACGAGAAGATGCGCGCGATTGCGAGAGGGTCGACGCTGGTGGACACACAGAAGGTGGCGGTGCTGGCGGCGTTGTCGATTGCCGATGAACTGCAAACGTTGCGAAAAGAACGGGGAGAGCGGGAAGAATTGTTGAAAGAACAGGCGGAGCGGTGCCTGACGCTAGTGGAGCGGGCGCTGAAACAGGCGGAATAGGCCGGGGAGAGAATCTAGAGCGGATGGGAGTTGGGAATCGTTGCGGTTGAGGCACCGGTGAAGGTGACAGTTCGAAACAGCCGTTTGGCTGAAATCGTGCGGACATGGGGCGCAGCATGCTGCCCCCCTACGAAGATGAGGCAAGACACGATGGTGGCGGCCCTTCAAGGGGCTCAAGCCCAACTTAGGTCAAATGATTTACATGGGGGCTGAAAGAGTTTGTGTGAGAACCAAACAGGCGCTCAGCGGCTGAAGCCGCAGGGATTCCGTTCTAGTTACGGCACGGCTGAACAGGTTGCGGAAAAAGTCGAAAAACAGTTCCTCAGGGGCTAAAGCCCATTCAGAACAAGCAATTTATGTCGGAGCTAAAGCTCCGCCCCACAATGCCAGGCACTTTTTCCGCACGCTCTGAAGCCGTGCCCTTACGAAAAACCAGAGCTGTCACACAGACTCTGAGAATCCCCACCTCCTAAAGAACGGTGTTTTCCGCA
>Ga0335076_10002620_pt1 | contig 17915 bp, 13 predicted proteins | sample Lox_Sample_25_FD_206717 | JGI IMG/M metagenome (GOLD analysis project Ga0335076, IMG submission 206717) | Soil microbial communities from Loxahatchee National Wildlife Refuge, Florida, United States - Lox_Sample_2.5 | ecosystem: Environmental > Terrestrial > Soil > Wetlands | place: USA... | reverse complement strand
CCTGCGTCGTGCGCCCCGACCGGCCGCGGCCCGGCGCGCTCGGGCTCTCGGCCGACGTCGCGCTCGTCTCGCTGCTCGCGCTCTACGGCTACGTCTATTTCCCGATCGCCCGGCTCTGGCTCGGCGCCGAGCCCTACCAGAATCTCTCGCCGGTGCTCTACAACCCGCAGCGGCTCGTGCTGCTCGTGGCGCTGCTTTGGCTGCTGCGGGGAGCGACCGGCGCCTGGCGGCGGCTCTACGAGACCTTCGCGCTCGCGATGGGCGTCTTCAACGGCGCGGGGCTCCTGTCCAACATCGCGATCTTCGGCGGCAGCTACCGGCCCGGGCTCTACGACCTGCCCTGGGCGTTGCCGTTCGTCTGGATCGCTCAGGCGGCCCTCGACTGGTCGCCGGCCAAGGACGGCGCCGCGCCCTCGCCCCCCGCGGCCGGCTGGGAAGCGCGCGAATGGATGGCGGCTCGCCAGGGCAACGTGATCGCGCTCGTGGCGGTGGCGCTCGTGCCGGCGCTGCACCAGCTCGCGACGCTCGTCGCCCCGCCGCCGCCCGAGCTCGCGGCGCTGCGGGGCCGCATCACGCTCGCGTTCACGCTGCTGGTGGGCGGGCTCTACCTGCTGCGCCAGCTGCGGACGCTGCGCCGCGCCGAGGGCACTCAGCAGGCGCGCGAGCGGCGCTTCCGCGCGCTCGTCGAGAACAGCGCCGACGCGATCGCCGTGCTGGACGCGGCCGGCCGCCTCGGCTACGTGAGCGCGTCCACGGAGCGCGTCACCGGCTACCGCCCCGACGAGCTCGCCGGGCGGTCGCCGCTCGAGCTCGTGGACCCCGGCCAGCTCGACGGCATGCGCCGCGCGCTCATGCGCGTCAGCGCGCGCCCGCGCGCCGAGATGCGTGGCTTCGTCCGCTTCCAGCACAAGGGCGGCGCGCTGCGCCACGGCGCGGTCGAAGCCGTGAACCAGCTCGACACGAAGGCGGTGGGCGGGGTCGTGCTGCACCTGCGCGACGTCACGGAGCAGCGCCAGGCGGAGGCCGAGCGCGAGCGCTCGCTGTCGCTGCTCGCGGCGACGCTCGAGTCGACCGCGGACGGGATCCTGGTGGTCGACCGCGGCGGCCGCGTCGCCAACTTCAACCAGAAGTTCGCGGCGATGTGGGGAGTGCCCGAGTCGCTGCTCGCGGCGCGCGACGAAGCGCGCATCGTCGCGTTCCTGCGCGAGCAGCTCAAGGAGCCCGAGCGCTTCCAGCTGCGCGAGGTCGAGGCGCAGCCGGATTCCGAGCGCTTCGACGCGCTGCGGCTGCGGGACGGGCGCGTCTTCGAGCGCTATTCGCTGCCGCAGCGGCTGGCGGGCGAAGTGGTCGGGCGCGTCTTCAGCTTCCGCGACGTCACGGAGCGCGCCCGGGCCGAGGAGTCGATTGCGCGCCTCGTCGCGATCCTGGAGGCGACGCCCGACTTCGTCGGGATCAGCGACGCCTCGGGCCGCCCGCTGTACCTGAACCGCGCCGGCCGGCGCCTCGCCGGGCTCGACGCCGAGGCCCCGCTCGGCGACCGCCACATCGCGGAGTTCCACCCCCCCGCGGCCGCGGCGCGGCTGCTCGAGGAAGCGATCCCGACGGCGCTGCGCGACGGCTTCTGGAGCGGGGAGAGCCGGCTGCGCCACGCCGACGGCAGCGAGGTCCCCGCGCTGCAGGTCGTGCTCGCGCACCGCTCCGCCACGGGCGAGGTGGAGTTCCTGTCGACGATCGTGCGCGACATCTCGCAGCGGATCGCGGCCGAGCGCGAGCTGCGCCGCAGCCACACCATGGCCGCGCTCGGCTCGCTGGTGGCGGGCGTCGCGCACGAGGTGCGCAACCCGCTGTTCGGGATCAGCTCGACGCTCGACGCCTTCGAGGCCCGCTTCACCGGCCAGGACGACTCGCGCGAGTACGTGCGCGTTTTCCGCGAGCAGCTCGAGCGCCTGACCGCGCTCATGAACGACCTGCTCGAGTACGGCAAACCCACGCGCCTGCGCCTCGATCCCGGACGCTTCGAGGACGTCGTCGCCTCGGCCGTCGCCGCGTGCGCGCCGCTCAGCGAGCGCGCCGGCGTGCGCGTGCGGACGCAGATCGCCCCGGGCCTGCCCGCGCTGCGGATGGACGCGCGCCGCCTCACCCAGGTGCTCCGCAATCTGCTCGAGAACGCCGTCCAGCACTCGCCCGCGGGCGGCGAGGTCGGCCTGACCGCGGCGCTCGCGAGCGACCCCTCCGGCTCGTGGCTCGAGTGCTCGATCGAGGACGCCGGCCCGGGCTTCGAGGCGCAGGACCTGCCTCACCTCTTCGAGCCCTTCTTCACGCGCCGACACGGCGGGACGGGCCTCGGGCTGTCGATCGTGCACCGGATCGTGTCGGAGCACGGGGGCACGATCGAGGCGCGCAATCGCCCGGCGGGCGGCGCCTGCTTCACGCTCCGACTGCCCGCTCCGCCGGCGGGCGGGGACCCCGCGTGAGGCTGCCGCGCTGGGCGCTCGCCGTCGCGACCGCGGCCGTGATCACGTTCCTGGCCCTGCTCGAGAGCGGCCGCGTCGCGCCGCGCACGGCGCAGCGGATGAGCGACGTGCTGCAGCTCGTGCTGGCCTCGGGAGCGGCCGCCGCGTGCCTGCAGGCGGCGCGACGCCCGGGCGCCTCTGGACTCTGGACCGGGTTCGGCGCCGGCTGCGTGGCGTGGACTTCGGGGCAGCTCGTCTGGCTCGTCAACGGCGTGCCGAGCGCGCCCGAATCCGGCTATCCCGAGGCCGACCTGGCGTTCGTCGCTTCGACCGCCTTGTTCGTGGCCGCTTTCGTGCTGCGCCCCGACCGCCGCGACAAGCGGGGCCCGCTGGTCGCGATCGACGTCGTGGTCGCGCTGTTCGCGATGCTCTACCTGTTCTTCGAGATCGCCTACGTCTACCTGCTGCTCGGCGAAGTGGAAGGGTACGAAGCCTGGTCCACGTCGCTCTTCAACCTGCGGGGGCTGGCGCTGCTGACCGCGCTGTTGTGGGCGGTCCACTACGCCGACGCCTCGTGGAGGCCCTTCTACGACAAGGTCGCACCCTGCTTCCTGCTGCTGGAGGTCGGCGGCGCCATCACCAACAGGTCGTTCACTCTCGACGTCGGCTCCTACCGTGCCGGTCTCTACGACCTGCCGTGGACGCTGCCGTTCCTCTGGCTCGGCTTCCTGGCCGCCGGCTGGAGCGGCCCGATCGGCGGGCCCCCGGCCCTCGCCCAAGCTGGCGACTGGCCGCACACGCGGCGCTCGACGCAGGTCGCGTTCGTGACGGTGCTGCTGTTCCCGGCCGTCCACATCCTGCTCGCCGGAGACGACGCGCCCGGCTCGCCGCTCGGCCGCCTGCGCGCCGCCGCGGCGCTCCTCGGGACCCTGCTGGTCGCGGCACTCTACCTGGCCCGCCAGCTGATCGTGCTTCGGGACGCGGAGAGCCGCCTGCGCGAGGGCGAGGAGCGCTTCCGCGCCCTGCTCGACACCGGCGCCGACGGCGTCGGGGTCTACGGGCCGGACCTGAGCGTCCAGTACGTGAGCGGCGCGGTCATGCGGCTGAGCGGCTACCGACCCGAGGAGCGGGTCGGGCGCAGCACGCTCGATCTCGTCCACCCCGACGACCTCGACCACATGCGCGAGACGGTGGGCGCCGTGCTGAGCGCGCCCGGCAGGCGGGTGGTGTCGTGCTACCGCTTGCGGACGCGCGACGCGCGCTGGCGCGACGTCGAGACCGAGGCCGTGAACCGCCTCGACGACCCGGCCGTGGCCGGCATCGTGGCGAACTTCCGGGACGTGACCGAGAGGCGGCGCGCCGAGGAGGAGCGCGAGCGCTCGCGCTCGCTGCTCGAGGCGACGATCGAGGCGACCGCCGACGGGATCCTGGTGGCCGACCTCCACGGGCACATGTCCCGCTTCAACCAGAAGTTCTGCGAGATGTGGAGCGTGACGCGCGAGCTGCTCGAGCAGGGCGAGGGCAAGGCGCTCGCTTCGGTCGTCGACCAGCTCCAGGAGCCGCAGGCCTTCATCGACAAGGTGCGCTCGCTCTACTCGCAGCCGGAGGCCGAGAGCCTCGACACGCTTCGCTTCCGGGACGGCCGCGTGTACCAGCGCTACTCGCAGCCGCAGCGGCTCGCTGGCGAGGTGGTGGGCCGCGTCTGGAGCTTCAGCGACGTCAGCGAGCGCGCCCGCGCCGAGCGCGCGGCCGCGCGTCTCGTCGCGATCATCGAGGCGACGCCCGACCTGGTGGGGACCGCGGACGCCGCCGGCGTCCCGCTCTACCTCAATCGCGCCGGCCGGCGCCTGCTGGGGCTCGGCGACCACACGCCGCTCGGCGACCACATCGACCGCTACTATCCTGCGCGCGAGTTGAAGCGCGTGACGCGCGAGGCGCTGCCCGCGGCGTTCCGCCACGGCTCCTGGAGCGGGGAGATCGCGGTCCGCCACCGCGACGGTCACGAGATCCCGGTGCTGCAGGTGATCGTGGCGCACCGCGACGCCGCGGGCGAGGTCGAGTTCCTGTCCACGATCGCCCGCGACATCCGCGAGCGCAAGCAGGCCGAGGAGGAGCTGCGCCGCTCGCAGACGATGGCGGCGCTCGGCGCGCTGGTGGCGGGCGTCGCGCACGAGGTGCGCAACCCGCTCTTCGGCATCGGCTCGACGCTCGACGCCTTCGAGGCCCGCTTCGCCGGGCAGAACGACCACCGCCCGTACCTGACCGTGTTCCGCGACCAGCTCTCCCGCCTCACCAGCCTGATGAACGACCTGCTCGAGTACGCCAAGCCCTCGGGCCTCGAGCTCGCGCTCGCTCCGATCGGCCCTGTCGTCGAGCAGGCGCTCGCCGCCTGCGCGGATCTCGCCGAGCGCGCGCGCGTGACGCTCGAGAGCCGCGTCGCGCACGAGCTGCCGCCGCTGCGCATGGACCCGAAGCGGCTCACACAGGTGTTCCGCAACCTGGTCGAGAACGCGGTCCAGCACTCGCCGGCGGGCCGCGCGGTTCGCGTCTCCGCCGAGCTCGTGAGCCGCGGCGGCGAGGCCCGCCTCGAGTGCGTCGTCGAGGACCACGGGCCGGGCTTCGGCGCCGAGGACCTTCCCCACGTGTTCGAGCCGTTCTTCACGCGCCGCCACGGCGGCACGGGGCTGGGGCTGTCGATCGTCTACCGGATCGTGAGCGACCATGGCGGCACGATCGCGGCGCGCAACCGGCCGGGAGGAGGCGCCCGCATCAGCGTCAGCCTGCCGGTCGCGCGTCGCCCGCGCTGAGGCGCCGCCTCAGGCGGGAGCGCCGACGCCCGCGACCAGCGCCCGGAAACGCGGCTCGCCGCGCAGCGGCTCGAGCGCCGGCTCGAGCGCCGCGCGCGCCGCCGTGAGCCGGGGCCGCTTCGCCGCCGCGCGCTCCAGGCAGTCGAGCGCCGGGAGCGTCTCTCCGCGCAGCGCGTGGGCGCACGCGACGTAGTAGGGGCTCATCACGTCGTCGACGCCGCTCCTGAGCCGGCGCTCGTAGGCCTCGATCGCCAGGTCGAGCGCCGCCCGGCCGGCGGCCTCCTCGCCGAGCCGCAGCCGCGCCTCGCCGATCCGCTGCTGCAGCTCGATGAAGATGCGCCCGCGCAGCGCGTGCTCCACGGTCCTCACGAACTCGATCTCCTGCGCGAACTCGGCGAGCGCCTCGGCCTGACGCCCCTGCAGGGCCGCGACGTGTCCGAGCCGCATGTGCGCTCCCACGATCACCATGCCCGCGCGGCCGGAGACGAACGCCTGCTGCAGCTCCACCGCCCTGCGCGCGACCGCTTCGGCCTTCGGAAAGTCGCGGGCGAGCGTGGCGCAGTGCGCGAGCTGCAGCGCGCTCCAGCCCGCGCGCGGGTTGAGCGCGAGCGCGCGCTCGTAGGACGGCAGCGCGCGCGCGAACTCGCCGCGCAGGATGAAGTGGACGCGGCCGATGCCCGAGTGGGCCTGTGCGTCCATCGGGTTGAGCCCGAGCGCCAGCTCGAAGGCCGCGACCGCCTCCTGGTCGCGCCCGAGCGTCGAGAAGGCGCCGCCGCGGTAGCGCCAGACCTCGGCCCAGTCGGGCCTGAGAGCGAGCGCGCGGTCGAGCGCGACGAGCGCCCGCTCGCTGAGCTCGGGGGTCGACAGGTAGTCGCCCTTCAGGTCGAGCGTCGCGCCGAGCATCATGTGGGCGCGCGCGTAGGCGGGGTCGAGCTCGATCGCGCGCTCGAAGTACACGAGCGCGCGGTCGAGCGCCTCCTGGCTCTCGGTCTGCAGGTTCAGCATGCCCTTGGAGAAGGCCTCGTACGCCGGCAGGCTCTGCGTCTCTTCGGGACGCTGCGCGGCCGCGGGCAGCCGCTGCCGCAGCCCGCTGGTGATCGCCGCCACCAGGCGGTCCTGCAGCTCGAAGATCGCCTCGCGCGCGCCGTCCACCTGCGGGTGCAGCAGCACGCGGCCGCTGGCCGTCTCGCACACGCGCGCGGTGACGCGAACACGGTCGCCGAGGCTCTGGTAGCCGCCGCTCACCACGCCGCGCGCGCCCAGCTCGCGCCCGACGCGCACGGCGAGCGCCGGGTCGTCCTTTTCGGCCTCTAGCCCCAGCTCGCGCAGCGCCTCGAGCACGCGCTCGCGCGAGACCACGACCAGCCCCGGCACCGAGGCGAGCCCGGCGCTCACGCTCTCGGCGAGACCGGTGCCGAGCCAGGCGTCCTCCGGGCGGCCGGTGATGTTGGCGAAGCCGACCACCGCCACGGTGTGGTCGCGCTCCGGAGCGCTCGCGGGGGCCTCGCCCCGAGCGAGCGCCTGCAGGTCGCGCAGCACCTCGCGCATGTCCGCAGGCCGCGCGGCCGGCTCCTTCTCGAGCATGCGCAGCGCGAGCTCGCCCAGGCCCGCCGCCAGCGGGCTGTCGGTGGAGATCGCAGACGGCACGCGCGTCAGGATCGCCTCGACGAGCTCGACCGCGTTCCTGCCCTCGAACGGACGCCGCCGCGTCAGCATCTCGTAGAGCACGACGCCGAGCGAGAACACGTCGCTCCTGGCGTCGACGGCGTGGCCGCGCGCCTGCTCGGGCGACATGTAGGCGAGCGTCCCGACGATCATGCCCTCGAGCGCGCCGTGGCGCCCGCTCCAGGTGAGCGAGTCCTCGTGGGCGGGCGGCGCGAAGCGCGCGAGCCCGAAGTCGAGCACCTTCACTTGCCCGCGCTCGCCCAGCATCACGTTCCCCGGCTTGACGTCGCGGTGCACGATCCCGTTCTCGTGCGCGTCGGCGAGCGCCTCGGCCACTTTCTGGGCGATCTCGAGCGCCCGCTCGGCCTCGATCGGCCCCTCGCGCAGCCGCTCGGCGAGGGTTCGGCCGCGCACGTACTCCATCGCGATGTAGGCCGGCCGGCTCCCGTCCGGCTCGGCCTCCCCGACGTCGTAGACCACGGCCACGTTGGGATGGGTGAGCGTCGAGGCGACGCGCGCCTCGCGCACGAGGCGCGCCTGCGCCTCGTCGTCGCGGTCGGCGCCGGAGGCGAGGCGCTTCAGCGCCACGAGCCGGTGCAGCCGCGTGTCCTCCGCCAGCCAGACCTCGCCCATCGCGCCGGACCCCAGGCGCTCCTTGAGCCGGTAGTGGGCGAGGCGCTCCTCGTCGGCCATGGGACGCGCGTCCATTATGGCCGCCCGGGGGCTTGCGGGAGCTTGCGTTGCCCGTCGAGCGACGCCTAGACTCAATCTGAAACTCGGAGCTCGTTCGCATGAGCTGGGTGTTCGCTTACGGCAGCCTGATGGGCGACGCCTTGCTGGGCCGCTACCCTGCCCGCCCCGCACGGCTCGCCGGCTATCACCGCGAGTTCGCCCACGAGTCGGTGCGGCGCTGGGGCAGCCCCGATGCGCCGTGCCCGATCCTGGGCCTCGCGGCGGGCGGCGAGTGCTGGGGCGTCGCGTACGCGGTGCCCGACGAGGACGAGGCGCTCGTGGCACGCAGCCTGGCGCGCCGCGAAGCGGCGCAGGAGCGCCGGTGCCTGACGCAAACGCTGGAGACCGCCGGCGGCGAGCTGCGCGCACGGGTGTTCGTGAGCCGAAGCACGCCCTCGACCCTCGCGCCGGACGCGCTCCTGGCGCGGCTACGCGCGGCGCACGGCGTGGTGGGAAACGGCTCCGAGTACGTGCGCACCGTCGCGCATGCGCTCGACCAGCACGGGCTGCGCGACCCGCTCGTGGAAGGGGTCTGGGCGCGGCTCGCGCGCTGAGGAGACAGGTTGCTGCTCTACATCCGTGTGGAGGACGTCCTGGGGGACGAGGCGCCGCAGCCGCGCCGGCCGCGGCCGCTCGCCACGCTGCCTCCGACCCTGAGCCTCTTCTACGACGCAGCCATGCGCCACCACGCGCGCGCCGTCGCGCTGCGCGTGCCGGGGGGCCGCGAGCGGGAAGCGCTGCCCGACTGGAAGCTCGACCGCCTGGTGATCCGGATCGCCCTCTACGGCCGCGAGAAGCTCGGTCTCGAACCGGGCACGCGGGTGCTCGTCTTCGGGAAGCTCGGCTGGCTCTGGCCGGCGGTGGAGCTCGCGGTGCAGGGCTTCGGGGCCGCCGCCGTCGGCGTCGAGCACGACGTCGACGACGTGGCGCTCCTGGATGCCGTGCGCCGAGCGGAGCCGCGCTTCCTCGTGGCGACCGACGCGGAGAGCTCGAAGCGGATCCTGGAGCTGCGGCGGAGCGGGCTCGTTCCCAAGGTTGCGCTTCTCGCCGAGGAGCCGGCCGGGACCTCAGGCGAGGTGCTGCTGCTGAGCCAGCTCCTCGAGCTCGGCGGCACGCTCGACACGCCCGAGCGCGCGCAGGCGTTTCGCCTGCTGTGCCGCCGCGTCGAGCCTCTGGCCGAGGCGCTCTGGCACGTCGGCCCGCGCGGGACCCTTCGGCTGAGCCACGCGCTGGCGATGGAGCGGCTGCGCGCCCGAATCGCCTCGCGGCCTCCGGCGGGCGGCGACGTCCTCTACCTGCAGCAGCCGCGGGCGACGCTCGCGGCGCGGCTCGCGCTGGCGGCGGCCGTCGGCGACGGGCTGACCGAGGCCGTCTTCGGCGGCGAGGCCACGACGGGCGCGCAGCTCTCCGGGCTGCGCCCGCACGCGCTGCTCGCGAGCGCGGCATGGCTGGAGAGCGTCTGCCGAGGCCAGGGGCCACGCTGGCCTGCGGGCCTCGACGCGCGCCGAGCGCGCCGCAGGCTGCAGGAGCGGCTGGGCGATCGGCTGCGCTGGGTCGAGACGGAGCGGCCGACCGACGAAGCCACCGCCGCGGCCCTGGCCGCCGCCGGGATCGACGGCGTCGCGGAGGACGAGGCCTAGCGAGGAGCGTCTCGCGAGGAACGAGCAGCGGAGGGGAAGCCATGGATTGGTCGCTGCAGCAGCTCGGAGAAAAGGCGTGGCAGGCGTTTCAGGCCGTCAACCTGAGGCTGCCGGAGGGCGACGCCGTGGCGCCGCGCTGGGCCCCTGGCGCGCTGCCGAAGTCGTACGAAAGGACGCGGCCCCCGCTCGGCTACCCGCGCGAGACCGACTCGCTCTGCCCGCGCTGCGTGGTCGAAACGCGCAAGGCGATCCTGTCGGGCGAGCGCGATCTCTCCGAGCTCGTGGACGGCCGCCTCGGCGAGATCAAGGCGAGGCTCTACGAGAAAGACAACGAGGTCTGGATCAGCAAGCGCTGCCCCGACCACGGCGGCTTCGACGACATCCTCTCGATCGACGCCGAGTTCAGCCGCCGGATCGAGGCGCGCTACCCCGGGCGCGACTTCCGCACGCTCGGCGACGCGCTCGTCCACCGCCACGGCAGCTCGAGCGTGCGCTACGGCCGCGGCGCCGTGCTCACGGTGGACCTCACCAACCGCTGCAACATGATGTGCAACCCGTGCTTCATGGACGCGAACCAGGTCGGCTACGTGCACGAGCTCACGCTGGACGAGGTGAAGAAGATCCTCGACGACTCGATCTCGTTCAAGCCCAGGCGCCAGATGGTGGTCCAGTTCTCGGGCGGCGAGCCCACGGTGTCGCCGCACTTCCTCGAGGCCTGCGCCTACGCCAAGAAGCTCGGCTACAAGGTGGTGCAGGCCGCGACCAACGGGCTGCGCTTCGCGCTCGAGCCGGAGTTCGCCGCGCAGGCGCGCGAGGCGGGCCTCGACATGGTGTACCTGCAGTTCGACGGCACCACCAACGATTCGAACCGGCACCGGCACATCACGAACCTGTTCGACGTGAAGCAGGTCGCGATCGACAACCTGGCGGCGGCGGGGGTCGCGATCACGCCGGTGGTGACGGTCGTCAACGGCCTCAACAACCACATGGTCGGCCCGATCTTCGACTACTGCATGAAGAACCACGCGAAGATGGGCGGGCCGGCGTTCCAGCCGGTCTCGTTCACCGGCCGCGACGAGGAGGTGTCGGACGAGGCGCGCCTGCGCCAGCGCTACACGACGTCGCACCTCGCGCACGAGCTGGCGCGCTACTACGACGGGCGGATCGACCCGCTCCGCGACTGGTACCCGCTCGGCTCGGCGACGGCGTTCGCCGCGCTCGCCGACCACCTGCGCGGGCCCGAGGCCGAATTCGGGCAGCTCTCGTGCGGCTGCCACCCGAACTGCGGCGCGGCCACGATGATCGTCCACAACACGCGGACCGACGCCTGGGCGCCGATCACCTCCTTCTTCGACCTCGAGCGCTTCTTCAAGGACCTCGACGTGGTGGTGGACTCGGCTCGCGGCAAGACGCTCACCCTCACCCAGCTCGGGCTCTCGTTCCTGCGCAACTTCGACTCGAAGAAGGCGCCCGCCGGCATGACGCCGCGCACGCTCGTCGAGATGTTCAACGGCAAGATGGGCGGCTCGGTCACGGGCGAGGGCGTGCGCCGCCCGCGCGAGTGGCGCACCACCTCGATCCTCAGCATGTGGTTCCAGGACCTCTGGAACTACGACTTCCGGCGGACCGAGATGTGCGTCATCCCCTACGGCACACAGGAAGGCGAGATCTCGTTCTGCGCCTACAACACCGGCGTCGGCTGGCGGAACATCATCGAGCAGATGCGGGCCGTGGCCACGACGCGCGACTGGTACGCGCAACGCGGGCGCCACGCGATCTACGCCGGCGACCGGCCCGTGCCCCTGCCCGACGCGCTCAAGCGCCGCCTGCCTCTCGTGGCGGTCGAGGAGAGCGAAGCGGACGGCGGCGGGCTCAGAACATCTTGCGGGAGTCGAGCAGGATCGTGACCGGCCCCTGATTGACGAGGGCCACGTTCATGGCCGCTCGGAAGACTCCCGTCGCGACCGCGAGCGACGAGCCGCGAAGCCTGTCGACGAAGAGCTCGTAGAGCCGGTCCGCTTCTTCCGGACGCGCGGCGTCGATGAAAGAGGGCCGCCGGCCCTTGCGGGCATCGCCGAGCAAGGTGAACTGCGAGACCACCAGCAGGCCGCCCCTCGTGTCGACCACCGAGCGGTTCATCTGCCCGGCCTCGTCCGGGAAGATGCGCAGGTTCAGCACTTTGTCGGCGAGCGCCTCGGCGTCGGCGGCGTCGTCGCCCACCTGCACGCCGAGCAGCACGAGGAGTCCGGGCCCGATCGCGCCTTTGAGCTCGCGGTCGACGCGCACGGAGGCTTCGCTCACCCGCTGCACCACCGCGCGCATGAGCCCGCGAGGTTACCACCGGCTGCCGGCCCCGCGGGGTTTTGGGCTACGATGCGTGTCTCACCCGGGGCTGTCCGGGAAGGAGTCCGCCAAGGAGGAGCCGTTTCATGGCGTATGTGATCGCTGAGCCCTGCATCAATACCAAGGACACGGCGTGTGTCGAGGTCTGCCCGGTGGACTGCATCCACCCGAAGAAGGACGCGGCCGACTTCGCGGCGGAGACCAAGCTCTACATCGACCCGGAGACCTGCATCGACTGCGGCGCCTGCGTGCCGGTCTGCCCGGTGCAGGCGATCTTCCCCGTCGAGGAGCTTCCGGAGAAGTGGGCGCACTTCACCAAGATCGACGCCGACTGGTACGTGAACCGCAACAAGAAATAGCCCGAGCCGAGCGTGCCTCCCTCCGAGCGCCGCCGCGACCCGCGCATGGGCATGAACGTGACCGTGCAGGTGCGCGGGCACGACAAGGACGGTGCGCCCTGGGAGGAGATGACCGCGAGCGACGACATCTCCTACGGCGGCGCCTCGTTCCCGCTGCGCCACGATCACGGCGTCGGACAGGTGCTGCTGCTCTCGGCCCCGCTGCCGCGCAACTTCCGACGCTACGATCTCGCGGAGACCTCGTACAAGAGCTACGCGCTCGTCCGCAACTCGCGCGCGACCCAGACCGGCTCGCGCATCGTCGGCGTCATGTTCCTGGGCCGTGTTCCGCCCAAGGGCTTCGAGGCCAAGCCGGGCGGGCGCTACCGCCTGCCGACCGACCCGCGCGCCGCCAAGGCGCGGGCCGGCAGCGATGCGCCGCCCGGTGAGCGCAGACGCCACGAGCGGCTCCAGCTCTTCGTGGACCTGCGCTTGAAGCGCGCCGGCGTCTCGGGCGTGATGGAGGAGCAGACCGTAACCGAGAACTTGAGCCGCGGCGGGGCGCGCGTCTTCACCACGCTGCCGGTGGCGCAGGGCGAGACGATCAGCGTCAGCGACCTCGACGCCACCGTCCTGTGCGACGCGGTCGTGCGCAATGTGTTCGTCGGCCCCGACCGCGTGACCCGTCTCAACCTCCACTTCCCGGACACGCGCGCCTTCGAGCGCCTGCTCCAGGCGGCCGGCACGCCGCCCCTGCCGCCCGACGCGGCATGACCGCCGCGCCGGCTCGCGGACGGGTCGAGGTGCGCTTCCGGCAGCCGCGTGCCGTGGGGCCTTCCGGCCAGGTGGCGCTCGAGGACTACGCGCGCGAGCTGACCCGCGCGGCGGCGGCCGAGGCGCTCGTCGCGCCCGAGGCGCCGGAGCGGCTGGTGGGAGTGGCGCTCGAAGCGCCGCTCGTCGCACCGCAGGGAAGCGTGCTCGACGACATCGAGGCCTTCGCGCGCGAGCTCGCGGAGCGGGCGGGCGACGGGCTCGGCTGGTCCTAGGGAGGAGGCAGGCATGGTCAGGGAGTACACGCGTCTGGCGCGGCCGTACTTCGTGATGCTGGCGATCGTGACCGTAGGCCGCTGGCTGATGGGCACCGCGTTCGGCGTGCCGTACGAGAAGGGCACGAACGTGCTGAGCATCGTGACGCTCACGCTCTTTGCGTCGATCTTCTCGGCGGGCTACACGCGGCGCTGGCTGGGCTTTCGGCTGACGCAGGCGGCCGGCTTCGCGATGTACATCGCGATCGTCTCGCAGCTCGTGGTGCTGCTGTCGACCGTCGTGTCGTACGGGCTCGGGATCTCGAGCTACTTCAACAACCCGATGGCGCTCAACCGCCAGCTCGAGCCGATCGGCCTGGTCGGCGCTCTCGGCTTCCGGGCCGGCGGCCTTGTGGTGAACACGATCCTGAACGGGATCGCAGGCGCCCTCGGCTGGTCGCTCGGCGGCCTGCTGCCGGCCCGGGAAGGTTGACGCTTCGACCCTTGACGGGCCAAACGCACATTTGTTAGCGTTTGCGCGCCCTGGTGATCGTCGCTCTGGCGCCTTTCGGCGCGCCGCCCACGGTGGGCGGCGTCGCGCGCGGGCGCGCACGTAGCTTTCGCCAGGCGAGGCTAGGGAGGCCTATACGTTCATGGTCGAAGGTACGGTGAAGTGGTTCAACGAGTCTAAGGGGTTCGGCTTCCTGTCGCGCGAGGGAGGTCCGGACGTGTTCGTCCACCACAGCGAGATCAAGGCGGAGGGGTTCCGGACGCTCAACGAGGGTGACCGCGTGCGGTTCGACGTGGTGGACAGCCCGAAGGGGCCGCGCGCCGCGAACGTAACCAAGATCGGCTAAGGGACTCTTTCGAGCCACCGAACCGAGAGGCGCCCGGGGCCGCCAGGTCCCGGGCGTTTTCCTTTTCTAGCCCTTCTTCTTGAGCTCGGCGAGGACCGCGAAGGGGTTGTTGAAGGCTTGCCGGCGCGGCTCGGGGCGGCGCTCCGGCGGCGCGGGCCGTTCCTTCGAGGGCGCGGGGCGAGCGCTCGCGGGTGCGGGCGGCGCACCCGGACGCGCCGCTCGAACGCCCGCCGGCGGCTTCGGACGCGACGGACGCGGACGCGCGGTCTTGCCGGGCTCCGCCTTCGCCGGCTCCGTCGCGCTGGCCGCCCGGCGCGGAGCGGCAGGGCGTGGGCCCGGCCTGCGCGCGCGGGCCGCTTCCGGCTTGCGCTCCAGGGCCGGGCGCATCGTGAGGGACACCTGTTTCTTCTCCAGGTCCACCTTCAGCACGCGCACCTCGACCCGGTCGCCGGGCTGAAGCCCCTGGCCGGGCGTCTGTGTGCGCGCCTTGCCGAGCTGGGAGACGTGCACCAGCCCGTCGTGCTGCGCGCCGACGTCCACGAACACGCCGAAGCTCGTGACGTTCGTGACGAGGCCCGGGCAGCGCATGCCCGGCTTCAGCTGCTCGAGCGAGCGCACGTCGTCGCGGAACGCGAACGGCACGAAGGCGGGGCGCGGGTCGCGGCCGGCCTGCTCGAGGGCCAGCACGGCCTCGGCGTGCGCGAGCGGCCCGAGCTCCTGGTCGAGCTCCGAGGCCTCCTTCGCGAGCGACGCTCCCGGTCCCAGGAGCTCCCCGACGGCCTTGCCGTGGCGCGCCGCGACCGCCTCGAGCGCGGCGTACCAGTCCGGGTGGACGGCGCTCGCGTCGAGCGCCGCTTCGCCATCCCGCACGCGCAGGAAACCGGCGGCCTGCTCGTAGGCCGAAGGCGAGAGCTGCGGGAGCTCGCAGAGCGACCGCCGCGCGCTGAAACGGCCGTGGGCCTGCCTGTGCTCGACGATGGCGCCGGCGAGCGCGGGGTGGAGCCCCGGAACGCGCGCGAGCAGCGCACGCGGCGCCGCGTTCACGTCGACGCCCACGCTCACGACCGCGTCCTCGATCACGGCGTCGACGGCCCGCTGCAGCAGCACGTGCGGCACATCGTGGTGGTGCTGGCCCGAGCCGAGCGCCTTCGGCTCGAGCTTCACGAGCTCGGCGAGCGGATCCTGCAGCCGCCGCCCGATCGAGACGGCCGCGCGCAGCGCGGGCTCGGCCTCGGGCAGCTCCGCCTTCGCCGCCTCGCTCGCCGCCCAGCCGCTCGCGCCGGCCTCGCTCACGAGCACGACCGGCGCCTCGAGCCCCGCGGCCTTGAGCGCCGCGCGAGCCAGGAGCTCGACGTCCCGCCCGCCGGAGCCGTCGCCCACAGCGACCGCGGCGGCGGCGTGGTCCCGCACGAAGCCCGCTACGAGCGCGCCGGCCGCGGCCTTCTGCTCCTCGGTCGCGAGCTCGAGGACGAGGCTCGCGACGAGCGCTCCCGCCGCGTCGAGCGCGGCCAGCCGGCAGCCGCCGCGCAGGTCGGGGTCGATGCCGACGACGGCCCGCGACCCGAAGGGCGCCGCCAGCAGGCGGCGGCGCGCGCTCTCGGCGAAGCCCTTGGCCAGCGCCGAGTCCGCGGCCTCTTTCAGCACGCGGTGCACTTCGTTCTCGATCGAGGTGCGCACGTCGTTCTTGAGCGCGATGCGGCCGGCGTGGCGCAGCACCTCGGCGCCCGGCGAGTCGGGCACCGTGCAGGCGGCCGCCTCGAACGCCGCCACGAGCTGCGCCTGGAACTCGGCGTCTTCCGCACCCCCGCCGAGCGAGAGCTGGAGCTCGTCCTCGGCCTGGCCTCGACGCAGGGCCTGGTACGTGAGCGCGTGCTGCGGCTCGCGCAGCGAGGCGACCTTCTCGCGGAACCCGAAGTAGGCCTCGAAGCGGGAGTGCGGCTTGGCCTTGGCGGTGCGCACGGCGGCGAGGCTGGCCTTCTCGAAGTACTGCGCGCGCACGAGAGCGCGCAGCTCGGGCGTCCCGGCGAGCCGCTCGACCAGGATGTCGCGCGCGCCCTCGATCGCGGACTTGGCGTCGGGGATGCCCTTCTCCTCGTTCCGGAACGTGAACGCCCAGAGCTCGAGCGTCTGGCCTTCCTGCGGCCGGTCGCTGCCGTGGCCGCAGTCCCAGATCCAGTCGGCGAGCGGCTGGAGCCCGGCCTCGCGCGCGGCGAGCGCGCGGTTCTTCTTCTGCTGCCGGTAGGGGTGGTACAGGTCCTCGAGCGCGTCGGGGTCGAAGGTCGCCAGGATGCGCTCGCGCAGCTCCGGCGTGAGCGTCGCGTGGCGCACGATCGACTCCATCACGATCGCCTGGCGCGAGCGCACGCGGGCGGCGAGCTCGCCCGCCTCGAGCACGCTCCGCACCGAGCGCACGTCGAGCCCGCCCGTGCGGTCGGGCCTGTAGCGCGCGATGAACCAGGCCGTCGCCCCGCCTTGCGCGAGCTCGAGCACCGCGCGTGCGGCGGCCACGGGGATCGCGGGATGGCGGGCGGTGAACCAGCCGTCGAAGGCGGAGGGCAGCGTTTCGGCCACGGTCCTGGAGAGGGCCCCCATGCTGCCATTTCCCGGCGCTCGTGGAAAGGGGCCCGCCCGGAACGGCGCTTCGTGGCGGGCCGGGCGCCCCGCGTGCTAACGTGCGCGCGTGGCGCAGGACCCCTTCTTCCCAGAGGCCCTAAAGCTGCCACCGGACGCGGAAAAGCAGCTCCGCGCGCTCGACAAGGTCGAGCTGCACCAGCACGTGGACGGCTCGATCCCCGCCGACGTGACCTGGGAGCTGATGCACCACTACCGGCTGAACCCCGCCGACTCGCTCGAGGAGATGCGCCTGCACCTCGAGATGCAGGAAGGCGAGGCGGGGACGCTGCTCGCCTACCTCGACAAGATGCACTACCCGCTCTGGGTCACGCAGTTCTACGAGAACATCTCGAAGGTCGTCGAGGAGATCGCGCTCGCAGCGGCCGCGTCGGGCGTCAAGACGCTCGAGCTGCGCTACGCGCCGCTCATCCACACCTACGCGGGGCTCACGCCGCGCCAGTCGATCCGCGCGGCGCTCTCGGGCATGAACAAGGCGCAGCGCAAGCACCACGCCATGAAGCTCGGCCTGATCGTGATCACGATGCGCCAGCACGGCCCGCACATTGCCAAGATCCTGGCCCGCCAGGCTCTCGCGGAGGCGCAGCACCTGCACGAACGCACCGGCGTCGTCGGCTTCGACATCGCCGGGCCCGAGCGCGGCAGCCCGCCGCGGCTCTTCAGCAGCGCCTACGAGATCGCCCGGCTCGGGCGGCTGGGGCTCACCGCTCACGCCGGCGAGGACGCGCCGGTCGAGTACGTCTGGCAGGCGGTCGACGACCTGGGCGTCGACCGCATCGGCCACGGCTGCGCGGCCGCGCGCGACGGCGAGCTGCTGAAGCGGCTCGCCCGCGACAAGATCGCGGTCGAGGTCTGCCTCTCCAGCAACTACCACACGGGGGCCGTGCGCCGCGGCCTGCGCCACCCGCTCGAGGCGTTCCTGGAGGCGGGCGTTCCGGTCGCGCTCTGCAGCGACAACAGCACGGTCTCGCGCACCGACGCCGTGCGGGAGTCGCTGATCGCGGCGGCACAGGTGGGAATGGACGCCGTGGTCGCGATCCACAAGAGCGCCGACGCGCACTCGTTCATCCGGCCGGAGACGGCGCTCCCCGGACGGCCGGAGGACTGACCGGCCTGACGCGAAAGCAGACAAGCGGACAGGCGGTCGTCCCGTTCGCGGGCGACAAGTGCTTGTAGCTCAACAGCCGATGCAGTGGGCATCCGCCTTGCTATCAGGAGGGTGGGGTCGCAAGGACGCGGCCGACCGCCGCCGAGCGGCGCGCAACGGGTGGGGTTGGAGGGAGCCCTGCTCGAATGTGCGGACCGCCTGGGCGGACGGGGCGGAGAGAAGCGTTCGAAGCGGCCCCCTTTCTCTTTTCTGGGGGGCGCTGCGGCGCGCCCCCCCGACCCCCCCTCCGCTACGCGGGAGTGAATCCCGCTCCGCT
>Ga0335076_10002619_pt1 | contig 17915 bp, 18 predicted proteins | sample Lox_Sample_25_FD_206717 | JGI IMG/M metagenome (GOLD analysis project Ga0335076, IMG submission 206717) | Soil microbial communities from Loxahatchee National Wildlife Refuge, Florida, United States - Lox_Sample_2.5 | ecosystem: Environmental > Terrestrial > Soil > Wetlands | place: USA... | reverse complement strand
ATGGCGACCGCCCGCCAGAACGCGGCGTCGTCGCGCGGCGGGGCGCCGAGCACGGCCACCGTCCCGGCGGCCGGCCGGTGCAGCCCCGCCAGGCAGGACAGCAGCGTCGACTTGCCGGCGCCGTTGATCCCGGTCACGGCGACGATCTCGCTGCCGGCCACGGTCAGGTCCACGCCGTCGAGCACCACGAGGCTGCCGTAGCCCGCCCGCACGGCGCGCACCGCCACCACCGGCCCAGCCACGCCCCCCACCGTATCGCGCCGACCATCCGAAGGTGGGAACGCTGACGCTGGACTGCGACGTGCTCAGCGTCAAAGGCAGCGACCTGCACATCACGATCTACACGGCCGAACCAGGCACCGAGGACGCCGAACGCCTCGCCCTGCTCATCGTGCTCGGCACCCAGGCCCTCGTCGGGTAGCCGCTACGAGGCGGACTGTCCGATTGCCGGGCCCTTCGGAGCGACACGGCGTCCGCCGCCGCAGGTGAGAGGACATCTCCCGGTCGCTGTCGACGGCAGTTCCACCGTTCGCTGGACACTCTCCTACGAAGACACCGACGCCGATGCGGACGCCGCAGTGGTCGCCGAGGTGGTCCCGGAAGTGCTGGCCGACGTAGTCGTGGCAGTGCTAGCCGGCGTGGTGGCGGAGGTGGTCCCGGAAGTGCTGGCCGACGTGGTCGTGGCAGTGCTAGCCGGCGTGGTGGCGGAGATGGTCCCATGAGTGGTTGCCGGGGTAGTGGCGGGGGTGGTCGCCGGCGTGGTGGCGGGGGTGGTCGCCGGGGTAGTGGCGGGAGTGGTGACCGGCGTGGTGGCGGGGGTGGTCGCCGGGGTAGTGGCGGGAGTGGTCGCCGGGGTGGTCGCGGGAGTCGTGACCGGGGTGGTCGCCGGGGCGGTGCCCCGCTGGGAGGTGCCCTGCTGGGTGGTGCCCTGCCGGGAGGTGCCCTGGTACGCTGGCGCGCTCGCCGGGGAGGACGCGCCGCGGGGGGCGGCCGAGGTGCTCGAGGCAGACGGCCTGGCAGAGGTGTGCGCCCTCGCCGAGGACGTCACGGCCGCCGGCTGGTCCCGAATCGGGGTATGCGGGTGCCGGGTGAGAAAGGTCACTGCGAAGGCGGTTGCGCCTGACACCACGAGCAGCGCGCCGATGATCCACGCCAGGACCACCGGCCGCCACCGGCGGCGCCGTGGCGGGTTCCGCCTGGGGGCGCCCCCGGCAGGCGGCGGCGAGCTCCCCGAGGGGGCGGTCTGCGCGCCGGCCGCGGGGGCCAGCAGCTGGCTGTCCCGGGCTGACGCGCCGGAACCGGTGGTCGTGGTCCGCGCCGCGGCCGCGCCCTGGCTGGCCACCGCGCCCTGGCTGGCCACCGCGCCCTGGCTGGCCACCGCGCCCGCCACGCTGCCCGCGGCGAGGGCGGCCGCCGCGGCGGGGGTGGCCGCCGTCGCGGCATCCGGGGCGGACGCGCGGACCATCGAAGCGGGCAGCCAGTCGGTCGTCGGCTGCAGGGTGCCCACCTCGGTCAGCAGGTCGTTGGCGGTGGGGCGCTGCCCCGGGTCCTTGGCCAGGCAGCGCCCGATCAGCGGCCGCACCACGGCCGGCACCTGGTCGAGGTGGGGCGAGCCGTGCACCACGCGATACAGCAGGCTCGCCATCGTGCCGGTCCCGAACGGTCCCTCGCCGGTGGCGGCGAAGGCGAGGACCGCGCCCAGGCTGAAGATGTCGCTCGGCGGCCCGACTTCGAGGCCCTGGGCCTGTTCGGGGGACATGAACCCGGGCGAGCCGATCACCAGGCCCGCCTGGGTCAGCGCCGTGGATTCCGCGGCGCGGGAGATGCCGAAGTCGATGACTCGCGGGCCGTCCGCCGCCAGCAGCACGTTCGACGGCTTGAGGTCCCGGTGCACCACCCCAGCGGCGTGGATCGCGCTCAGGCTCTCGGTCAGGCCCGCGGTCAGCGCGAGCAGCGATCCCTCCGGCAGCGGCCCGTGTCGGCCGACCGCCTCGGCCAGCGAAGGTCCGGCGACATACGCCGTGGCCATCCACGCCACCGGCCCGTCGACGTCCGCGTCCACCACCATCGCGGTGAACATGCCGCTGACCCTCCGTGCCGCGGCGACCTCGCGTCCGAACCGTCTCCGGAAATCGGGCTCCGCGGCCAGTTCGGCGCGGATGGCCTTCACCGCCACCGGCCGCCCGCCCGGGGAGACGCCCAGGTACACCCGCCCCATGCCCCCCTGGCCGAGCTGCCCCACCAGCCGGTACGGACCGATCGTCTGCGGATCCCCGGACTGCAATCCCCTGACCACGGCACCCCAACCAACGTCGCGAAGACGCTCCCGACGACACATCCGACAGAACAACCATAGGCACTGGCCGGCCGAATCGACACGGGCGCGAGCGTCCGTGTTTCATCCCGGGCGCCGTCGTGCCGGCCGTTCTGCGATGCCTTTCGTCGCTGCTCGCGTCGCGTTAATCGAACTGAAAGCTGGTGGGTTGCCCGGTGCCCGGCTCAGTTGCTGACGAGAGTGTCCAGCGAACGGTGGAACTGCCGTCCTCAGTGACCGGGAGGTGTCTCACCTGCGGCGACGGACGCCGGGTCGCTCCGAAAAAGCCCGGAAATCGGTGGGACAGTCCCCCAGCTGACGTGCGCGTCGGGCAGGTCCAGGATCGGCGGGCGGTGATGATGTTGGCGCTGAACCCGGATACACCCGGGGGCGTTTACCCGGGCCGGGCGGGAGGTCCGTGGCTGTGCAGGATCTTGGTCCGGTCCTTGTTCCAGGCGGCGGTGGTGCCGTCCGGGTTCAGCACCAGGGTCCAGCCCTGCCGGTGGATCACGACCTGGTGATGGTACGAACACAGAAGGACACAGTCCCTGGTGCTGGTCTTGCCGCCGTCGGCCTTGTGCCGCACGTGATGCACCTCACACGCCGACGCCACAGCCGCACCAGCCCGTCCAGCGCGGCCGGGTTCACCTCGCCGGTGACGATCGGCGCCATCGCCGCGTCGCACGCCACCGCCCCGGCGGCGTCTCCGTCCAGCCACGCCCCGCCGTCCCCGGAGCCGGCTGAAGCCTCGGCGCGGCGCGCCGCCCACGCGGTCCGGGCCGCAGCGACCCACTCGCGCACCAGAGCCGTGCTGCCCTCCATCGCCAGCAGCTCTGCCAGCGGGATGTGTACCCACGCCTTCACCGGCTGCCCGGCCCGCTCCGGCAGCAGGTCCGCCGCCATGAGACGCCGCGCCGCCTCCTGCAGCGCGTCGTGGCAGCGCTGGGCCCCGGTCCGGTCATCCCCGGCCCCCGCCGGGGTGGCCAGCGCGTCCAGCACCGCCCGCACCATGGCGGCGCACTCCGGTGTCAGGTCCCCGGAAAGCACACCTGCCCCGCCGAACGTGGTCTCCAGCCGCACGGCCCGGTCCTCGAACGCCCGGTCAGGGTCCTCATCAGGCAGGTCCGGGCGGGATCGCTCGTAGATCTCGGCGAACAGCCCGGCCAGGTCCCGCAGCCCCATCCCCGCCGCCGCGGCGGTCAGCAGGATCTGATCGGCGGCCTGGCGGCACCCGGCCGGCAGCCGGTCGGTCCACTGGCACAATGTCCGGGCGTAGGACTCCGACACGTCTTCGGCCGCGAGGGTTGCCGCGACCTGCGGGTGGCCGGCGGCCCGCTTGACCCAGGCCGTGTACGCGGCCGCGGCGCCCCGGGTCACCCCGGTCTTGTGCATCAGCCACGCCCGTGCGCTGTAATCCGCCTCCGCAGCGTACCCCTGCCCGGCGGTGAACGCCCCCAGCATCGAGGTTCGCGCTGCGGTCAGGATCGAGGTGGCTCGCTCCAGCCCGCGCAGCCATCGGGCCTGCTCCCCGGCCGTCATCGCGGTGGCATCCGCCGCGGCCAGGTAGCTCAGGCCTGCGTGCGCCATTTCCATCGCCTCGGCGGCGCTGGAAACCATCATGTCTGTCACCTCCTTTCCCGGTGCCGGAGAGTCGGCTGGTAGTCTCCCGTTCCCCGGCACTCATCTTTCCCCGTTCCCCCGGCACTCATCTTTCCCCGTTCCCCCGGCACTCACCTTTCCCAGGCACTCACGGCCAGGTTTGATTACCTGTTCGATTGTATCGAGACCTCAGGACATTTTCCCGGGTCTCATGCCGAATCATTGGGATAGCCTCCCAGTTATTTATGTGACGTTCGGGGCTGTTGGGCTTTGCGGTAAGCGGGTTCCACGAGGCGACGGCTCCCCGGCCGGACGCCGGAAATGTCAGATATGGGACTTGCGGTGTCAAGCGTGAACGAATCACCCAGGCGCTGGACATGACCGTGACCGTGGCCAGGGATGGCGGGCGTAACCCCGACCCGGCCGAGTGTGCCGCGGCGGCCGAGCGTGTCGCGGCGGCCGAGCGTGTCGCGGCGGGCAGGTCCGTGAGCATCGTTACCCGGTCGCGCGCAGTTCAGGATCTGGGGTTCGCGGGGAATAATTCCGTCGAGATTCCCTCGACTGGTTCGGCGGCCGGGCTGGGCCGGTGCTCCGTGATCCAGGCGTCGATCCGCTCCCACCAGGCGTACAGCCACTGCACTTGGCCTTCGTGGCCGGCGTCCCGCGGTACCTGGTCGTACGGCACCCGCCACCAGCGGGCCCGGATGACCTGGTCGATCGGGAACTTCCCCCATACGTCGCCCAGCGTGACGATGTTGTCGAGACCGGCGTGCGCCACGAAGATCACGTCGGCGCCGGGGCAGGCAGCGACCGCGGCGAGCGCCCCGCCGGGGCGCGGTGGCAGGAGGTTGGGCATCTCCCTGGCCCGTTCGGCCAGATCCGGACGGCCCAGGTTCTCCAGCCTCCGTATTCCCCGGCGCCACCGGTGGGGGGTCCAGTTCCCGCCCTCGGGGAAAATGACCAGCGCGCCCTTTTCGTCCAGGCTCCGGGCCAGCCGGGCGATCTGCTCGGTGAACAGGCGCTCGCCGGTCTGGCGGCCCTTGATCCACACGTTGGGCAGCCGGTTCCCGACGATGTCCACGCTGGGGTCGAGTTGGAGGGCGGCGTTCATCACCACTCGCGGACGCCGCTGGTAGACGCTCAGCAGCTGGTGCACGAGCAAGAAGGAGTCGCCGGGGCCGGCGTGCCTGCTGAGCACGATGACGGGCCGGGTCAGCCGCGCGGCGAGCTCGTCACCGGTGAGCTCCGGCTCGTCCACCTCGACCCGCAAGCCGTACGTCCGGGCCGCCCCGCCGTACAGCACGTCGAGGAACCACCGCATGACCCCGTAGTGGCGGCTCTGGTACGGGTCGGTGTGCAGCCGCCCGCCGAACCCGCTCACCAGCCACAGACCGGTCAGCATGACCAGGACCAGGATCTCGGCGACCAGCCAGACCAGCGCGAAGCCCACCAGCCGCAGGCTGCGCATGTGACCGGCACGCGACCGGGCCAGCAGCCCGAACACCAGGGCCAGCAGGGCCAGGAACGGGGAAAGCACGATGAACCCGACCGCGAGGACGACCACCAGCGGCGCCAGCGCCAGCCGCCGGATCGGCCAGGGTGGGAGCATGGGCTCTTCCCGTCGTCGCAGTCAGCGCCAGGTTAGCTCCTCCAGCCGTCCAGGAGGGCTACCAGCCGACTTCGTTCGGCATGGTCGTCCCCGGGCCCGTTACCCTGGGACTCTGTGAACGGGGCGGCTGGAGGCAGGAATGAGCGGAACCACGGGCGATGACGAGCCGGCCGGAGGCGTCCGGGCCTCCGACGCCGAACGGGATGCGACCGTCGAACGGCTCAGCGCGGCCGCCGGGGACGGGCGGCTGACGCTGGACGAGTTCAGCCAGCGGATGGAGCAGGCCACCGCGGCCCGGACCCGGGCCGAACTCGACCGCCTGGTCGCCGACCTTCCGGCGGACGCCGCCCCGGCCGGGACCGCCGTCGCCGGACGCACCGCCGCCCCGGCCACGTGGCACGTCTCGCCGGTCGGCGGCCTGCGAGTCTGCGGGCCGTGGCGGATGGACCGCCACGTCATCGTGGTCAGCCTCGTCGGCGGCACCTCGCTGGACCTGAGCGAGGCGCAGCTGGCCGCCCCGGAAGTGACGCTGACCAGGGTGTCGCTGGTGGGCGGGACCCGGATCACGGTTCCGCCGGGGATCCGGGTCGAGGCATCGGGCTTCAGCCTGGTCGGCGGGACCAGGGTCGAAGGCGGCCCGGAGCCGGGCCCCGGTGCGCCGACCGTCCATATCCGCGCGTTCTCGCTGGTCGGCGGGATCCGGATTTACCGCAGCGGGCCATCCCAGTGGTCGCGGCGAGACCGGCGTGCCGACCGGCGAGCACGGCGAGGCCGGCACACCTACTCCTGAAACCGCCCTCCGCCCGGCGTACTCCCGAACCGCCCGCGCCCTGCGCCTGCCGACCACGGCCTGGCCGGTTCCCTGGCGCCCCGCCGTTCCCCGCAGCCCTGCGCGCACCTCCAGCCCCGTCCCGGCGCATGGCGGGAACTGGCCCGGCCGGGCGCGGGCGCGGATCCCGGGCCGCCGGTACGGCCGGCGCGTGTCGGCTCAGCATCGCGGGGTAGCGACCGGGGTGTGACGATGCCCGACTGCCGGTGCCCGGCGGCCCAGGGCTGGTTCGTACTGGTGGCCGGCTGGCCAGGGTCGGGCAAGAGCACCCTGGCCGCGGCGCTGGCCGCCGAACTGGGCCTGCCGCTGCTGGCCAAGGACGAGATCAAGGAAGCCCTGATGGACGGCCTGGGCCGGCCGGACACGGTGGAAGCCTCGCGGCGGCTGGGGCGGGCCGCCGTGCTCGCCATGCTGCGGGTCGCCCGGCGCTGCCCCGGGGCGGTGCTGGACAGCACCTGGTTCGGCTACGCGCTTCGGCCGGCGCGTGCGCTGCCCGGCCGGCTCGTCGAGGTGCACTGCACCGTGCCGCTCGAGCTGGCCCGGGCCCGGTACCGGGCCCGGAGCGGGCAGCGGCATGCCGGGCACCTGGACGCCGAGCGCAGCGACGACGAGCTCTGGGGAAAGCCACCCCGCCCCCTCGGGCTCGGCCCCGTGGTGGAGGTCGACACCTCCGGCCCGGTCGATGTCGCCGGGCTGGCCGCCGCCTTGGCCCGGGTGCTCGCCACCGGCTGATCAGCTCCCGGTCGTGCGCCCGCCGGTCCGCGGTTGGCGCCGGTGTCCAGGGCGGCCGATCCAGCGGTCGTCACTCCTGGGCGGACTTGGCGTCGGCTTCGATCTCGGCGGTGTCGGCCTTGAGCTGCTTGGCTTCGATCTTGCGGGCCCTCTTCATCTCCCGCTCGACCTTCGCTCCCATGTCGGACACCGCGACCACCACCAGGCCCGCCTGGCCGGCGTCGAGATGCTCGCCGAGTTCTTTCAGGTCGTCGCGGCTCATCCCGGCGGCCGCGTGCCCGGCCAGCGCGCCGAGAAGCGCGCCCCCGCCCGTGGTGACCGCGAGCAGGCCGCCGCCGATGGCGGCGAACGGGAACAGCGCCACGACCAGGCCGGTGGCCAGGCCCACCCCGCCTCCGAGCGCGCCGCCGACCCGGGTCGGCGTCTCGTGTTTCCTGATGATCTTGACCTTCCCGCTGGCGCGGCGCTCGACCACGGCGGCGTCATAGGCGTCGATCAGGTTCGCCTTGGTGTGCAGGTCCTTGACCAGCTCGTAGTCGGCATCAGCATCACCGGCGTTGTCATAGACCCCGACGTAGGCCATGAACGTGTCGACTGCCATTACGAAACTCCCTGTATTCGATTCGCTGGTAACCGAGCTCCAGCTCTAGCCCCGGCGGTGGCGGTACATCTCGGCGACGAGGAAGGCCAGGTCCAGGGACTGGCTGCGGTTGAGCCTGGGATCACACGCCGTCTCGTACCGCCGGCGCAGGTCGTCCTCCGCGACGTGCTGTCCGCCGCCGATGCATTCGGTGACGTCGTCGCCGGTGAACTCGATGTGGATGCCGCCGGGGTGCGTGCCGAGCGCGCGGTGCACCTCGAAGAAGCCGGCCACCTCGGCCAGCACGTCATCGAAGTACCTGGTCTTGTGGCCGCTGGCCGCCTCGACCGTGTTGCCGTGCATCGGGTCGCAGACCCACACCACGGCGGCCCCGCGGGCCGCCACCGCCTCGACCAGCGGCGGCAGCGCCTGGCGCACCCGGCCCGCGCCCATCCGGGCGATCAGGGTGAGCCGGCCAGGCTCGCCGTCCGGATCGAGGGCACCGATCAGCGCGAGCACCTCCTGGACGCTGGCCGACGGGCCGATCTTGACCGCCACCGGGTTGCGGATCTGCCCCGCGAACTCGACGTGGGCGCCGCCGGGGGCGCGCGTGCGCTCCCCGATCCACAGCAGGTGGGCCGACAGGTCATAGACACCGCCACGCCGCGGGTCGGTTCTGGTCAGCGCCCGCTCGTAATCCAGCAGCAGGGCCTCGTGGCTGGCGTAGAACTCCACCGCGCGGAACGCTTCCGGTTCGGCGCCGCACGCACGCATGAACGCGATCGCCCGGTCGATCTCGTCCGCCACCCGCTCGTACCGCTGCCCGGCCGGGCTGCGGGCGACGAAGTCCTGATTCCAGGCGTGCACCTGGCGCAGGTCGGCATAGCCGCCGCCGGCGAAGGCCCGGCACTGGTTCAGCGTGGCCGACGAGCAGTGATACGCCTCCAGCAGCCGGCCGGGATCGGGCGTTCTCGCCGCGGCGGTGAACTGGGCACCATTGACCGCGTCGCCCCGGTAGGCGGGGAGTTCCACGCCGTCCCTGACCTCGGTCGCCGCCGACCGGGGCTTGCCGAACTGGCCGGCCATCCGGCCGACCTTCACCACCGGCACGCTGGCGGCGTAGGTGAGCACGACGGCCATCTGCAGCAGCGTCCCGAACTTACCCCGGATGCCGCCGGCCGTCGTGCCCGCGAACGTCTCGGCGCAGTCGCCGCCCTGAAGCAGGAAGGCCTCGCCCCGCGCCACCGCGGCCAGCCGCTCCTTCAGCTGGTCGCACTCGGCGGCGAGTACCAGCGGCGGCAGCCCTTCCAGGCTGCGCACCGCCGCCTCGAGGCGACCGCGGTCCGGCCACCGCGGCTGCTGAAGCGCGGGCGAGGTCATCTGTCCAGGCTAGCGGCGCGAGCACGCCGGGAGTATTCCGGCCGGCCGGTGCTGGCGTCCGCGGCCCTGGTCGCGGTGGTCATCGTCGGGCTGGGGGCCTGGTCGTTCACCGCCGTGCGCGACTTCTCCCTCGGCGGGGCCACAATAGTGCACGGGGGAGTTCCCGGACGGGTGCCGGGCAGGGACGGGCGGAAGCAGGGAAAGAGACGGGCGGAAGCAGTGAAAGAAAGGACGGTTCGGTGGCGATTGTCCTGGACGAGGTCACGCGCAAGCTCCTGGACGGCAGGAACTTCGCGACCGTGGCCACGCTCAATCCCGACGGCGGACCGCAGGCCTCGGTGGTGTGGATCTTGCGTGACGGCGACACGGTGCTGTTCTCGGCCACCGCGGACAGGCGCAAGGTGCGTAACCTGGCGCGGGACCCGCGGATCAGCCTGACCGTGTTCGATACCGCGAACCCGTACCAGTCGGTGGAGATCCGCGGCACCGCTGAGCTGACGGAGGACGCCGGCAAGTGGCTGCCCAGGGAACTGTCGCAGAAGTATCTCGGCGAGAACCCGCGGCCCGAGCCCGACGAGGTGCAACGGCTGATCGTGCGCGTCACCCCGCAACGGGTCAACGCCTTCCCGGCCTGACGGGGCGTTCGCGGGCGGCCAAGGGGCCGTGCTGGCCGGCCGGCCTCCGGCTGCGAGAATCGCCGGGTGGTACCAGCGAGCATCCATGACTTCTTCGCGGCCAGCGCGAGCGTGGCCGGGGCGCTGATCGGGCTGCTGTTCGTGGCCATCTCGGTCTCGGCCGGGCGGCTCGCCCGGAGCGAGGCGAGTGCGCAGGTCCACCGGATCCGCGCGTCGGCGGCACTGACGGCGTTCACCAACGCGCTGGCGGTGTCGCTGTTCGCGCTCGTCCCCGGGCACAAGATCGGCCCCGCCTCGGTAGCCGTGGCGGCCGCGGGGCTGGCGTTCGTGCTCGCGTCGCTGCTGGTGCTGATCCAGCTGCGCCCGGTGCAATGGGGTGCCGTGCGTGACGCGCTGTTCCTGCTCGGCCTGGCCGTCACGTTCGTGGTCCAGCTGGTCAACGGTGTGCAGGTCAGCGTCCAGCCGGACAACCCCGGCGACGTGAATACGCTCGCCATCCTGGTGATCTGCTGCTTCCTGATCGGCATCACCCGGTCCTGGGAGCTGGCCGGCGGCCCGACGATCGTCTTCACCCGCGAGGTCACCGAACTGGTCCGGAGCCATGCGTTCGGCGCGAACGACCGGCAGGCCGCCCCCGACGACCGGGATCCCGGCGAGCCTGTCGCCGGCCCTGAGGGCCCCGGCGAGCCTGTCGCCGGCCCTGAGGGCCCCGGCGAGCCTGTCGCCGGCCCTGAGGGCCCCGGCGAGCCCGGCCGCCGGCCCGGTGCCGTCTGACAGACTGTGATCTCGTGGCTGATCCCCATGAGCGTTTCGCCGCCGATCCCTATGAGCGTTTCGCCGCCGATCCCTATGAGCGTTTCGCCGCCGACTACGACTGGCTGTTCAGCGACGAGACGGTCGCCGGCGGGGAGGCGGTGAACCAGCCCGCGACGGCACGCCTGCTTGACCGGGTCGGTCCGGCCGGTGCCGTGCTCGACGCGGCGTGCGGCACGGGCATCAACGCGGCGGTGCTCGCCCGCCGGGGCTTCAGCGTCCGGGCGGCCGACGGAAGCGACGCGATGATCCAGCGGGCGGCGGACCGGTTCCGGCGCGAGCGACTGGCCATCCCGCTGGTGCGGTGCCTGTGGGCGGATCTTCCCGCCGCTATCGACGAGCGGTTCGACGTCGTGCTGTGCATCGGGAACTCGCTGGTGCACGCGGCGGGCCGGGACGCCATGGTCCGGGCGCTCACCGGGCTGAGACGGATGGCACGCCCCGGCGGGCACGTGGTGATCGATACTCGTAACTGGGAGAAGCTCCACGCCGAGCGCCGGATCGTGCAGGTCGCGGACCGGCTGCTGACCCGCGGCGGGCGCCGGTGCCTCGCGTTCTACGCCTGGGAGATACCGGAGCGCTTCGACCAGGAGCACGTCGCCCACATCGTGTTCGTGTTCGAGGACGGCGACAGGACCGAGCCGCACGAGCACCGGATCTCGTTCCGCCCCTTCACCGTGGGCGACCTGCGCGACCGGCTGGAGCTCGCGGGGCTGCGGGAAGTCGACACGGACTTCGGCCCGGCCATGGACCGGTACGCCGTGACCGCGGTACCGGCCCGGCCATGAGCGTGACCGCGCCTGCGGGCTGACCGGTCGGCCATGAGGGATACTGCGGGCGGCGGACACTGTGCTGGCCGGGCGCCGGGGAGGGTCGATGACGGACGAACCGCGTATCCAGTGCAAGGCCCTCGCCGGCAAGGTGATGCCGGCAGAGCAGGCCGCTGCGTTCATCACACCAGGCGACCGGGCGCCGTGGCCCGACACCAGGCGACCGGGCGCCGTGGCCCGGTTCGGCGCGGCGTTCGTGCCGAACGCGGTCGGCACCCGCTTCGAGCTCTAGCCGACGCGCCCACCGGGCTGGATGGCCGCGTCCGGGAGCCCGAAGCCCCAGTTCAGCATCCGCGCGGCGTCCTGCGCGCCGGCCGCCGGGCCGGTGGCCGGGCTGTCCAGCACGACCCCGATCAGCACCCGGCCGTCCCTGACCGCCTCGAACAGCAGGCAGTGCCCGGCGTCGTCGGTGTACCCGGTCTTGATGCCGACGGCGCCGGGATACGTGCCGATCAGGTCGTCGGTGTTGTCCCACCAGTACCGGTGATGCCCGGGTCCCTTGGGCAGCTGGTAGAACTTCAGGTCCACGATCGACCGGAAGGCCGGGTACCGCATCGCCGCGAGGCCCAGGATGAGCAGGTCGGACGGGGTCGAGTAGGTCGAGGTCTCGGTGGGATAGGGCAGCCCGTCCGGTGAGGTGAAATGGCTGTGCGCCATGCCCATCCGGGCCGCGGCCACGTTCATCCGCGCGACGAAGGCGCTCATGCCGGGACCGTAGGCGTTGGCCAGGGTGTACGCCGCATCCGCCCCAGAGGGCAGCAGCAGCGCCGCCAGCAGCTGCTGCACGGTGAGCACGTCCCCCGGGTACAGCCCCGCGGACTCGCCGCCGTACTGCCAGGCGTAGCTTTGCGCCGCCTTCGGCACCTGGATCTCCCGGCCGAGGTTGCCGCCTTCCAGCACCAGCAGGGCGGTCATCACCTTAGTGACGCTGGCCATCGGCCGTTCGGTGTCCAGGCCCCGGCTCCATAGCAGCTGGCCGGTGGCCGCGTCGGCCAGCACCGCGCCCTTGGCCTGCACCCCGCCGGGCGCGCCGGCCGCCTCTATCACCGGGCCGGCCGACGGCCGGGGACGAGCCGGCGTGGCCGACGGGCGCGGCCGGGCAACGCGCGCCGTGGCCGCGACGGACGGCCTGGCCACGGGCCGGGAGGTTTGTCCCACGGCGGTGGACGCCCAGGCCGCGACGCCGCCGATGACAATGACCACCGCGGCCAGCAGGCCGGTCCTCGCCCTCAGCGGCATGACACCCGCCCCCGTCCCGTGCGGAGAATGCCGTCAGACTCCACCGATTGTCCCGGGGCTGCCTACGCAACGTACCGCCGACGTTACCTCATGACAACCTAGGTGTCACCGGCGGCCCGGGCGGGGTAGTGCCGCGAGGGCGGTGCGCGCTACCCCGCGGCCCGCGCCGCTCCGCTTGATACGGGTACGCTGGCGAGCCGCCGGTTGCCCCGGCGCTATCATTGTGATATCAGTTTTCTTGGGCGGCGCCGCGGGGGACGATCGCCTAAGACGGGTGGCGAGGGAGGCGGACATGAGCCAGCCAGCCGTGGCGGTGAGCGGGCTGCACAAGCGTTTCGGCGAGAAGGAGGCGGTCGCCGGGATCGACCTGGAGATCGCGGCTGGCTCCCTGGCCGGCCTGGTCGGGCCGAACGGGGCCGGGAAGACCACCTCGCTGTCGATGATGACCGGGCTGCTGCGGCCGGACACCGGCCGGATCCTGATCACCGGTATCGACGTGTGGGCCGACCCGCCTGCCGCCAAGGCGGTCATCGGGGTGGTGCCGGACGAGCCCCGGCTCTTCGACCGGCTCAGCGGCGAGGAGCTGCTCGAGTACTCCGGGCGGCTGCGCGGCCTGCCCGCCGGCGAGGCGCGGTCCAGGTCCGCGCAGCTGCTTGACGTGCTGGACCTGACCGCCGACGCCGAGCGGCTTGTCGCCGACTACTCCACCGGCATGCGCAAGAAGATCACGCTCGGCTGCGCGCTGATCCACAACCCGGCGGTGCTGTTCCTTGACGAGCCGCTCGAGGGCGTGGACCCGGTCTCCGCCGACGTGATCCGCCGGCTGCTGACCCGGTTCACCGGCTCCGGCTCGACCGTGCTGTTCTCCAGCCACGTCATGGAACTGGTCGAGCAGGTCTGCGATCATGTCGCGATCATCAACAAGGGCCGGATCGTGGCCACCGGCACCACCGAGGAGGTGCGCGGCGGCAAGACCCTGCAGCAGGCGTTCATCGACCTGGTGGGGGCCCGGGCGGCCGGGGAGGAGGGACTGACATGGCTTGGCTCCTCGTCCAGCTGAAGCTGCGCCTGCTGCGCAACGCGCTGCGCGCCTCCACCGGGGCCAAGGTCGCCTTCATCCTCAGCACGATCGCCGCCGCCCTCGTCGCGGTCGGCGTCTTCGTCCTGCTGGCCGCCCTGCGCGGCCACGCCGCGGCGGTCGACCTGACCACGGTGATCTTCACCGTGTTCGCGTTCGGCTGGCTGATCCTGCCGCTGATCGTGTTCGGCCTGGACAGTACCCTGGACCCGGCCACGCTGGCGCTGTACCCGCTGCGCACCCGCCCGCTGGCGGTGGGGCTGCTGGCCGCCTCGGCGGCCGGCGCCTGGCCGCTGGCCAACGTGCTCGGCCTGCTCGGGGCGACCGTCGGGCTGGCCCACGGCGCGCTCGGCCTGCTGGTCGCGGTGCTCGCGGTGCTGCTGCAGGTGCTGTTCTGCATCACGCTGGCCCGGTTCGTGACCACCGCCCTCGCCGGGTTGCTGCGGTCGCGCCGCGGCCGGGACCTGGCCGCCTTGCTGATCATCCCGATCTTCGCCCTGTACGAGGGCTTCACGCAGGTCGTGCCGAAGCTGACCGCCGAGCACAAGCTGACCGCGGCCAGCTTCGCCGGCGTCGACTCGTGGCTGCGCTGGCTGCCGCCCGGCCTGGCCGCGCACGCGATCCAGGACGCCTCGGATGGCCACCCGGGCGCCGCGGGGCTGCGCCTGGCGCTGCTGGCCGCCGTCATCGTCGCCCTCGGCTGGCTGTGGATCCGCGCGCTGGGCCGGGCCCTGGTGACGGCCGACACCAGCACGCAGCCGGCGGCGGTGCGCGGCAAGGGAGGTCGGCCGGGGCGGGCCGGGAGGTCGGTCGGGGCTGGTTGGTTGGGGAAGGACAGCCGGGCGAGCACTGGGCTGCCGTTCGCCCGGTACGGCCTGACCGGCACGGTGGCCGCCCGGTTCTGGCTCTACCAGCGCCGCGATCCCTCCTCGTTCATCATCTGGGCCATCACCGCGGTGATCATGGCGGTCGTGTCGATCAGTACCATCCGCACCCCGCACTACTTCAGCGCCCTGTTCACCAGCGCGTTGTTCGGCGGCGTGTTCGTCGGCATCTTCCACGCCAACTCCATCGGGATGGCCGGACCCGGCTTCGGCCTCGACGCCATGGCGCTGGCCGGCCGTCGCGCGCTGCGCGCCTGGTTCTGCGGCCTGGACCTCGCGCTGGCCCTGATCGCGGTGCCGCTGCTCGCACTGATCTCGTTCAGCCTGGCCGCCGTGGCCGGGCACCCGGCGGACGGGTTCTTCGGCCTGGCCACCGATCTGGCCGGGATCGGCGCGGGCCTGGCCCTGGCCGACGTCTTCTCGGTGAGCCTGGCCTACCCGGCGGAAAAACGGCCCGGCTCGCCCACCCCGCGGGCCGCCGGCGGGTACACGGGCCGGTCGATCGCCGCGACCTTCTGCACCTTGTTCGCCGCGGCGCTGCTCGTCTCGCCGGTGGTCGTCGTCGCGGTGCTCACCCGGCACGACTCGCCGGACACCTGGCGGTCGGCGCTGGTGCTGTGCGCCGCCTGCTACGGCTTCGCGCTGGCCTGGGCCGGCGTCCGGATCGCCGCCACGCTGGCCGAGCCGAAGGTGCCCGAGCTCTACCAGATCGCCGCCCGCAGCAAGCTGTAGCCCGGCTCAGCTCCGGGCCAGCGCGGCCAGGTAGGTCGCCGACGCGGCGTACGCGCGCTCGATGCTGAGGCCCACCCGGGTCCGGTCCCGGTACCGGAACTGCGACCGGCCGGGCGGGAGCCGGTCCCCGCCGGTCGGCAGCACGTGCACCCGGACGTTCTCCGGCAGCGCGGACATCTCCTCGTGGAACCGGTGCCGCCGGGCGATCTCGAAGGCGACCAGGCCCACCTCCCACGGCCGCTTCGGCACCGCCAGCGGGCTCTCGATCCGGCCCACCTGCAGCACGTAGATGACGTCGGCGCCGAGCGCCCGCGCCCGCCCGACCGGGATCGAGTCCACCAGGCCGCCGTCGACGTAGTGCACGCCGTCGACCTCGACCGGCGGCAGCAGCCCGGGTACCGCGCACGAGGCCAACACCGCGGGCACCACCGGGCCGGCCGAGAACCAGCGCGCCGACGCCCCCTCGATGCTGGCCGCCACGCACTGGAACGGCAGCTCCAGGTCGGAAAAATCGGTGCCGGGCAGCGCGCCGGCCAGCACCCGGCGCAGCGGCTCCAGCGAGTGCAGGTGGGTGCCAGACCGCAGTAGCCGGATCGCCCGTCCCCACAGCTTCTCGCTGAATGCGGCCCGCAGCTCCTCGCCCTGCCACATCCGGCTCAGCCGGTCCGCCGCGCCCGCCGGGTCGGCCGCCACAAGCACGCCGTTCAGCGCGCCGATGGAGGTGCCCACCACCAGGTCGGGCCGGACACCCGCCCCGGCGAGCGCGCGCAGCATGCCGACCTCGTGAGCGCCGAGCAGGCCGCCGCCCCCGAGGACGAACGCCGTGCTCATGACCGCAGCCTAGCCAGCTCGTTCGGTCCAAGGCACGGCCTCAGCCGCGGCGGACGGTCAGCCCGAGCGAGGCGAACTGCTCGAAGGGATGGTGGTAGCCGCGCTCGATGTGCTGGATCCCGCGCAGCACCGAGGGCCGGTCGGCGACCGCCGCGGCCAGCACGGCGGAGAACCCGGCCCGCACGTCGGGCAGCGTGACGTCGGCGCCGCGCAGCTTGGACACGCCGCGGATCACCGCCGAGTGCACCGCGTTGGTGTCGTGGTAGCGGCACGCGGGGCCGCCCAGGCAGGCCGCGAACGTCTCGATCTCGCACCCCATCTTCTGCAGCGCGGGCACGTACACCAGGCGGTTCTCGAACACCGTCTCGTGCAGCACGGACATCCCGTCGGCCTGGGTGAACAGCACCATCAGCGGCTGCTGCCAGTCGGTCATGAAGCCGGGGTGGGTGTCGGTGTGGACGGCGGCCGGGCGCAGCCCGAACGGCGCCGACGCGGTGATCCACTCGTCGGTGATGTCGATCTGCGCGCCCATCCGGGCCAGCGTGGTGATCGCGGTGACCAGCCGGTCCTGCGGGCAGCCGTGCACCCGCACCTCGCCCCGCGTGATCAGCCCGGCGACCAGGTAGGAGAACGCTTCGAGCCGGTCGCCGGCCAGCCACCGGGACGCGCCGCGCAGCCGCGGCACGCCCTCGATCACGACCCGGCGGTCCGGGCTGAGCTCGATGTGCGCGCCCATCCGCTGCAGGAACAGGGCGAGCTCGACCACCTCGGGTTCGGTGGCCGCGTTGCGCAGCACCGTCTTGCCCTCGGCGAGCACCGCGGACAGCAGCACCGTCTCGGTCGCGCCCACGCTCGGGTAGGGCAGGTCGATGCGCGCGCCGTACAGCCGGGACGCCCGGGCGGTGATCCCGGCCGGGCCCGCCTCGACCTCGGCGCCGAGCGCGCGCAGCGCGTTGACGTGGAAATCCACCGGCCGCCGCCCGATCGGGTCGCCGCCGACCAGCGGCACGAACGCCTCCCCGGTCAGGTGCAGCAGCGGGCCGAGCATCAGGATCGGGATCCGGTTGAGCCCGGTGAACGCCTCGGGCACCCGCGGCTCGACCGCGCTGCCCGCCGCGACCGTGACGTCGCCGCAGGACCGGTCCACCGCGTACCCGATGGCCTCCAGCATCGCGGCCGTGATGTCGACGTCGCCGACCTCGGGCGCGTTGCGGATCACGCTCGGCTGCTCGCCGAGCATCGCCGCGACCATGTGCTTGCTTACCGCGTTCTTCGACCCGCGCACGCTGATGTCGCCGCGCAGCGGGCCGGACGGTTCCACCTGCCAGGTATCGCTCACGCAGACCACTGTAGGGGCACGGCGGCGGTCCCCGCCGCCGGTTCCGCACGGGCAGAACCGGCGCCAAAGGTAACAGTGGGGAAACTTCGGTCACGGATGGCACGCGAGTTCGCTAGCTTGGTTCCGGCCCGGAGGGGGGCATGGGGCGAGTTCAGCCTGGCATGGTGCTCCCGAGCGGCCCGCGGATCGCACCCGGTGACTCCCGCGGATTGCACCCAGTGACTAAGGAGAAGGACACGCCCATGGCCGCCACGCTTCAGGACCTGCTGCTCGCGCCGCAGACCGAGCCGGATGTCGTCGCCGATTGCCTCAAGCTGATCCAGCAGGAGGTCGCGGGCAAGTCCGGGGTCTCCGGCACCGCGGTTAAGCTCGCCTACAAGACCGCGAACGCGTTCGCGTCGGGTTACCTGCAGCACACGGTGGAATCGCTGCTGCCCGAGATGGTGACCGAGCTCGAGCCGTACTGGGCGGAGTTCAGCGCCTCCGGTGCC
>Ga0335076_10002618_pt1 | contig 17917 bp, 19 predicted proteins | sample Lox_Sample_25_FD_206717 | JGI IMG/M metagenome (GOLD analysis project Ga0335076, IMG submission 206717) | Soil microbial communities from Loxahatchee National Wildlife Refuge, Florida, United States - Lox_Sample_2.5 | ecosystem: Environmental > Terrestrial > Soil > Wetlands | place: USA... | reverse complement strand
CGGTCGATGAAACCGGCGTACAGCGACGCGATCATCGCCTGGTTGAGCGGAGTCTCGCGGTTGAGCCACGGCGCCTCGGCCAGCGAGGCGTCCCCGAGCAGCGGGCCGTGCAGCCGTCCCAGCTCGACGACGCCGAGACGGGCTTGTTCGGGTGTGGCGCCCGCGATTTCGTCGCCGACGACCGCGGGCCCGGCGTCGCCGAGCAACAGATCGAACACGCCCGTCGCGGTGTCGACGGCGGCGTGGTAACAGGGCGCTACCGGCCCGCCCAGGCGCGGCGCGATGTCGCCGTAGAAGCGGACCTCACGCTCGTAGAGACCCAGAGCCGAGCCGGTCTGCCGGCTCACCGGATCGGAGGCGGCCACCTTCAGCACCACCGATTCCGGCCCCTCGGCATCGGGGTCGGCATAGGTGAGCCGGACGCGGTAGCACTCGCTCATCTGCCCGGTGCCGATGCGCTCCACGGCGAAGTCGGCAATGGGTCCGGTGCCGATCGCCGCGGCCAACCAGGAGGCAGTGAGATCGCCGGGTCGCTCGATGACTTGCTCGGTGTCGGCGTGCATGAGGGTCAGCGTGCCAGGTCAACGCGCCAGTGAGAAGCCGTCCCATGCCATCCGGCGGTGCGGATGCGGGTCGAACTCGACGCGGCTCTTGCGGTCAAACACCATCACGGCGCGATCGGCTGTCGTGTAGGTGGGCCAGTCGTCGCCCGGAACCCCGGTGTGGCTGAACGACCGCCAACGCCGTTGTACCTGGTTACTGACGCGCAACGCTGCTCGACGGTCGGCGGCGGCGGTCAGCAATGCACCGAATCTGGTGCGATAGACGTCGAAGACCGCGAGCAACTCGGTGGCGTGTGTGGCGCCGAAACCGGACCAGCGCAGAGTGCGCGGAGCATAGTCATACCGGTAGAGGTAGGTGGGCGCATGCGTCCCGTGGGCTTCGGCGATCTGCCAGGCCGCCGAGCCGAACGCGAAGTCGCCGCCGAGCTGGATGCAGGCCGACCGCTCGGGATAGTCCGGGTATGCGGCGGTAATGCGTTCGCGGGCAGCGGGTTCGGCGTCGGCAAGCAGCTCTTCGACCATCGATTTGGTGGTCGGCAGCATTGCCAGGAAGCGGGTGAACAACCGCCCCTCTTCGGCATTGGTTCCCACGATGAGAGGTACCCGGTGCGCCCTACCGCGCCGCATCGCCTCGACGGGATCCATCGGCAAAACGTCGTCGCCGAAGACGGGGCCAATCGGGAAGGCGCCCAACCTGTTCTGCATGCCCTCGTCGATCAGTCGGTGTTAGGTTTCGACCAGTTGGGCCGCGGACGCCTGCAGCAGCGCATTGGCGGCGTCCTGCCTGCGCGCCCCGAGCAGGTTGGCGAACCGGTTCGCGAACTCGGCGGCGACCTCTTTGGATCGCACTAGGCCCGACGCCGGGCTTTCCGAGATCGCCCGGGCGAAAAGCCCTTCGGCGGCGGGCACCGCCAACAATGTGGAGGTGATGCACGCGCCCGCGCTCTCGCCAAAGATCGTGACGTTATCCGGGTCACCGCCGAATCCGGCGATGTTGTCCCGGACCCACTGCAATGCCATCACCAGGTCGCGCAGGTACAGGTTGCTGTCGATGGTGATATCGGGCCCAGACTTAGACGAGAGCGACGACAGGTCCAGACATCCCAGCGCGCCCAGCCGGTAGTTGACTGAGACGTACGCACAGCCGCGGCGTGCCAGCGGCGCACCGTCATACAGGGGCGTGGCCGAGCTGCCCAGGAAGTACCCGCCGCCGTGAATGAAGACCATTACCGGTAACGGCTTGTCGGCGGCGCCCTCGGGCGTGACGACGTTAAGGGTGAGGCAGTCCTCGCTCATCGGCTGGTAGCGGCCTCCGAAACCCGATAGGCCGAGCATCGTGTAGCGGCGCTGTTGGGGTGCGCAGTTGGTGAAGCCGTGGCAGTGGCGTACACCCGACCACGGCAGTGCCGGTTGCGGCGCCCGGAAGCGCAGGCGTCCCACGGGCGGCCGGGCGTACGGGACGGATCGCCAGCGGTTCACGCCATCGCGCGTGAAACCTTCGACGATGCCGGTGGTCGTGCGGGCGCGAATGGTGCGCTCATGCATAACAGTGACGGTAGCCGACACTACGGTCGTGTAGCGGTCGAATCCGGGGGCGTGGCGGTTAGCCTGACGTATGCGAATCGCCGCGCTGGTCGCAGTGTCATTGCTGGTTGCCGGATGCTCGCATACGGTCGGCGGCAACTCGGGGCAGCCACTAACCACCAGCCAGACATCGGCGGGAACGTCCGCGACAACGGCCGGACCGTCGGGCGGCAAACCGCCCGCGCCGTCCAGCGCACCGGCGGCCGGCGCCGCGATCTCCGACGTCATCGTGTGGATCGAGGCAGGCCACGCCGCTGATCCGGGCCGCTACCACAACGCGACTCGCGACGGCGCCGTCACGGCGCTGCGTGGCGACATCGCGCTGACAACTCAATCCGCCAAGGTGTCGTGCATGACGGATTCCAAGCACACCGGCGGCGCGCTGGCGTGCCTGGTGGACCTGACCAGTCCCCCGCCCCGCCCCGACACGGCCTACGGCGAATGGAAGGGCGGCTGGATCGACTTCGACGGCACGAACCTGCACGTCGGGTCGTCGCGTGCCGATCCCGGTCCGTTCATCAACGGCAATGGACCCGAGCTGGCAAACGGGGATTCGTTGGCATTCGGCGACTACCGGTGCCGAGCGGATCAAGCGGGCCTGTTCTGCGTGAATTACGCCCGTCAGTCGGCGGTGCGTTTCGCCACCGCCGGCATCCAGCCGTTCGGGTGCCTGCGGTCGGTGCCGCCGCCGGACGGCGTCGGCACCGCGTTCAGCTGCTGAGCTTCGTCCTTAACCAGCCCTGAATTTGCTACACCCGCGATTCCGGCGTGGGACTATTTGCCGATGGACCCCGGTGATCCCGAACAACGCATCGCTGACCTGGAACGTCAGCTTGCCGAGCAGAAGCGCATCGCTGAGCTGGAACGTCAACTGGCCGAGGCCAAGGCGGCCGCTAGTCAGAACCACGTGGAGGAACAGCCGCCCCGATTCTCTGCCGCACAAGCGGACGCGGCGCAGGGTGCCGACGACCGCGCACGCCGGTACGCGGAATCCTTATGGGAGGGTTTGCGCTCCGGTGGGCCTGCGGGGCCGGGCGGGCCTTCCGAACCCGAGATGGCTCAGCATCGAGAGGCGTTCATGCAAGCCGCGGCCCAGGCGGGTTTGTCGCAGGAACAGATCGACAACATCTTCAAGCACGGCAAAGCGACGTTCAAGGTGGGGCACTCGGTCGTGTACTCGGGGCAAGGTGCCGCGCCGGACTACAGCGGGGTGGCCGGTTTCGGGGCCAGCACGGCACCGTCACCCGGATTTCCGCGACAGGTCGGCTCGAAACGCCAAGCGGCGCAGGGCCGCCGACGGCCGTGGGGCTTGCGTGGGTGGCCCGACCGTATCGGGGCCGCCTTGGGGGCCATCGGCATCTGCACCGGGGCCGCCGCGTCATTGACCGCAACGATGCCGGCGAGCGCGCTGTGGACGAGCCCCTTCGTGTGCGATAGCGGATACCAGCTGGCGTACAACACCACCAACTACAGCTACAAACCCGGGCAGTCGGGGACCAGCGTGAGCTTCCAGTGCGTCGGCGATGCCGGTTCGTATGAGCCCAGCTGGATCGCGATCGACGCGTTCCAGACCTTGCTGGTCACCCTGGTGCTAGGCGCCGCCGTCGCCGTCGGCTTCATGATCTGGCGCGGCTTCCGCAAGGCGAGCTGATCGTTAGTCGGGCCAGTTGCCGACGGTTGCGAACAGCTCGCTCATCTCGTCGGCGGGCCCGCCCGGAACGGTGTAGCCGGCTTCGTCGCGGATCTCGCCGAGATGGTCGCGCACGTCCTCGATGGACAGCCCGGGAAGGTAGAAACCCTTTGTCCTGCCGATGAAGAAGCGTGCGACATGCCCGGCGCCGACCGTGTAGATCTCTCCGGAAACCGGACAACCCTGGTGTGTCAGGAAGGCCGCCACCGGAGCCACCAATGCCGGGTCCAGCTGTTGAAGGTATTGGGCGACAAGGTCATCCAATATCACCTGCGCCGCCGCCGTATTTTCGACGGCCTGCTGGCCGGCTGCGCCATCGACGGAGTGCGCCAGCATCCGGGTGTATGCGATCGGGGCGATCGCATTGACCTTGATGTTGTGGCCGGCCCCTTCGGCGGCCAGGACGCGGGTGAACCCGATCAACCCGGTTTTGGCCGCGCCGTAGTTGCTCATCCGTTCGGCGCCAAGAATTCCGGCGGCCGAGCAGGTGCTGAGTATCCGGCCGTAGCGTCGCTCGCGCATGACCGTCCATGCGGGCCGCGTCACGTAGAAGGCGCCCCTCAAGTGGACATCGACGAGGGGCTCGAGCCGATCGGCGGTCATGTCCTCGAAGGGCGAGTCGCCGACGATTCCCGCGTTGTTGATCACGATGTCCACTCGCCCCCAGGCGCGAAGGGCGGTGTCGATGATCGCCTGCCCGCCTTCGGGGGTGGTCACGCTGTGGGTGTCGGCGACGGCCTGTCCGCCCTGCCCGCGGATTTCCTCTGCCGCAGCGTGCGCCGCCCCCACGTCCGAGCCGTCGCCGGTCACCGACCCACCCGTGTCGTTGACCACGATGCGCGCGCCGCGCGAGGCGAGAAGCAGCGCGTATTGCCTGCCCAACCCGCCGCCGGCGCCGGTGATTACGGCAACCTGCTCGTCGAATCGCAGTTCGTCGGTCACCAGCTGACCGGCAGTTCTTTCATGCCGTAAATATTGGAGACCTTGAACCTCAGCTCACCCGGTGCTACAGCCAACGTCAGCCCGGGCAGCCGCCGCGCCAGCGTCGCAAACGCGACCTGCATTTCGACGCGGGCCAGGTTTGCCCCGATGCATTGGTGCACGCCATAGCCAAAGCCTAAGTGCCCGCGCGTGTTTCGGTCGACATCAAAGGCTTCCGGGTTTTCGACAAAGTCTGCGTCCCAGTTGCCGGCGGGTAGGTTCATCATGACGAATTCTCCGGCGCGGATCACCTGACCACCGATCGTGAGGTTTTCAGTCGCCACGCGATCGACCTGGCTGTGCACGATGGTGAGGTAGCGCATCAACTCCTCGACGAGGTTCGCGATGACGGCAGGATCGTCGGTTCGTCCGAGCCGCTCGAACACATCGGGATGCTGCAGCAGCGCAACCGTTCCCAACGAGATCATGTTGGCGGTGGTCTCGTGGCCGGCCTGCATCATGATCACGCTGTTCATCGCCGTCGTCGCATTGTCGAGTTGGCCCGTCGCCACGTATTCCGTAACGAGGCGGCTGATCAAATCATCGCCGGGTTCGCGCCCTTTGCGCTCCACCAACTCCTCGATATAAGCGTACATGGCCCCGAAGGCCTGCGCCTTCTCCTCGTCGGACGAACGGACGTCCAGCCCAATGGTGGTATGGCGTTGGAAGAGCCCGAGATCTTCGGGCGGCACCCCCAGCAGCAGCGCAATCACCAGCGACGGCACCGGCAAGGCAAAATCGCGCACCAAGTCCGCCGGCGGCCCGTGGCTGATCATCTCCCCGAGATAATGGTCGACCATTTCCTGGATTTGCGGCCGCATGGCTTCGCAACGCCTGAAGGTGAAGTTGCCGGTCATCATGCGCCGCAACCGATGATGCTCGGGATCGTCAGTCCGGGCGAACATCACCGGGATGTTGTTGTCCGCGTCCGACGGCATGATGGCGTCCGGAATCGTCTTCGCGGACAGGCGCGGATCGACCAGCGCAGCCCTGATGTCCTGATAGCGGCTCACCACCCAGATCGGATTGCCCTGGAACGTCGCCCGTCGGAGCCCGGGCTCGTCTCGCCACTGCGCAAATTCGGCAGGGGGCGCAAGCGGGCAGTGCGTGGCCCGCGGAACGGGGAGCACAGGAAGATCGACGTCGGAGCAGGAACCGGAAGTTTCGGAAGTTATTGGCATCACCGGCGTTTCCCGTTAAGTGGCAGATAGCTGTCAAATGAGAGCGTAGAACCGACCTAACTGACAGTCAACCGTCAGTTACGCTGTCATGGTGACAGCGGTTGAAGACCGGCCGTTGCGAGCCGACGCTGCGCGCAACGCCGCGCGAATCCTGCGCGCCGCGCGCGATGTCTACGGCGAGCTTGGGCCAGACGCGCCCGTCGAAGCCATCGCCCGCCGCGCAGGAGTCGGTGAACGAACGCTCTACCGCAGGTTTCCGACCAAGTCCGACCTGATCCGAGCCGCCCTGGACCAAAGCATCGCCGAGAATCTCACACCGGCGATCGAAGACGCCCGGCACAGGGACGATCCGGTGCGGGGCCTCACCCAATTGATCGAAGTGGCGATAGGGCTCGGTGCCCGTGAACGCCACCTTCTGACCGCTGCACAACGGGCCGGGTCACTGACCCTTGATATTTCCGACTCGCTTGATGAGGCGCTCAACGATCTGGTCCGCCGAGGCCAGCAGGCCGGCCGCATTCGGTCCGAACTGGTCGCCGATGACCTACCGCGCCTGATCGCGATGCTCTATGGCGTGCTGTCGACGATGGACTCGAACAGCGATGGCTGGCGACGCTACGTCGCCCTCATTGTCGACGCGATCTCGACCGATGAACGTCGGCCGCTGCCTCCCGCGGCTGCTCTCCGTTTTTCGGAACCCAGCAGCTGGCGCGTCTGAGCTGCCGTAACGCTTCGGGCGCTTGCCGGTTTAATTGATCGTCACGCCCGCATCGACCTTGAACTGCAGGCCCGTCACGTATCGGGACTCATCGGACAGCAGGAACAGGACTGCGTTGCTGACGTCAGCGGGCTCCACGGCCGGCGTGGGCATCGCGTTGACGAAGATCGGGATCAGGTCGGACCGTTGCTCACCCAGGAGGGCTCCGAACGACGGCGGAACCATCCCGGTGGGGACACCGGTAGGAAGCACGGTGTTGACGCGCACATTCTTTGCCGCCAGCTCATTGGCCAATCCCAGCGTCAACCCGACCACGCCGTACTTCGCCGCCGTGTAGGGCAGCTGCAGCGGAAAGCCTTTAATGGCACCGGCAGAGCTGACGTTGACTAGGCTGCCGCCCCCCTGGTCGAGCAAGTGGGGTATCGCGGCCGCGCAGGTGTTCCACACTCCGATGAGATTCACGTCGACCACGGTGCGCCACTGATCAGCAGTCGTCGTGTCCCATGACGCCACCGTTAGCACACCGGCGTTGGCCACCGCACCGTCGAGACCTCCCAGCACGCTGACGCCGTCAGCGACTGCCGCGCGCAACTGCTCGTCGTTACGAACATCGACGATGTGACTGACGCAGCCGCGGCCAAGATCGGCGACCAGCTGCGCCGTCTCGGCGAGGTCATCCGCTGTAGCCAAGGGGTACTCGATCTGCGGGAGGGACTGGCAGATGTCGACCAGAATGAGGTCGGCCCCTTCCGCGGCAAGCCGCAACGCATGACTGCGACCCATGCCGCGGGCAGCGCCGGTAATCAGAATGCGTTTACCGGCAACGCGTCCCGCGCGCGGTGTCGTCGATGTCATGTGCCCCCGCTCAGCGGTCAAAAGCCGAAAGACGGCGATCCGCCGACCGCGTCTCCGACTTTTCAGGTCGGTATATCTAGGGCTCGCTCCACATTAGACCGCGCATCGTCGCGGATAGCGGAATGTCCTCCACGGCGATCAAGCCTTTGCGTGCGCGACACACCCACTCGATCGCATTGATCACCCGAGCGGCCGTCGAGATGCACCCCGCATCGGTGGAATCCAGGACCGGATGAGAAACGTGCGCGTTTATTTCCACACGCGGTTCACCCTCCACGACCACCCGATGCACCCCGGTGTGACCCTCGGGCGGGAACTCCCAGTCGGGCGCCGCGGCGGAGGTGAGCCTCGTAACGTGCTCGAGCGTGATCACCGGCTCGCCGTCACGCACACCCTCGGTGGCGAACCGAACCGCAGCCATCTGTCCCGGCTCGACCGTCATCATCGTGCAGTCGATGCGCTCTGGCGTGAACCAGCGTTCGGCGCGCTGGCGCACTTCGTCGAGTTTGATATCGAGATTGTCCGCCAAGCTGCGCACCTGACCGCCCCACATCGACACAATGACTGCAGGTAGGAACAGCATCGGCGGGTCGTCGTCCGCTGTTGATCCGAACCCCATTGCGGCACCCGTGAACTCGGCATCATCGTAGCCTCCGTAGTCGAAGATCTCCTGCACGGTGATCGAAGACACGCGAGTGGTCAGGCTGACTGCGGAATGCACCAACGAATCGCCGGAAAAGCCCGGGTCTATTCCGTTGACGTACAGGGAGGTGTTTCCGGCCTCGCAGGCTTGTTCCAACGGCACCCGCAGCCAGTCTTCGGCATGGCGGGGAGCCACCAGCCAGACCATCGAGGTGCCAACGACATTGCTGCCCGCCGCCAAGAACTTGGCCATCTGTTCGATGGCGTCCATCGGGCGTGTCTCGCCCTGAGACGTGTAGACGACGCAGTCGGCGCCAAGGCCTACCAGAGCGTCGAGATCGTCGGTGGCGATCACGCCGGTCGGCTTGTCCAGCCCGCACAGCTCGGCCGCGTCCCGACCGACCTTTGCGGGACTGGCGGCGTGTACGCCAACCAGTTCCAGATCCGGCCGCCCGATGAGAGCCCGCAACGAATGCCGACCCACGTTGCCGGTGGAGAATTGGATTACTCTGCGCATTGTCGCCTCCGGATTCGCCTCTGACACAGGCGAACTCTATCTCGGTAATCAGTAGTCGGGTATCGGCAGCGGCGAATTGTTCGAGTCGATACCGCCATCGACGTGGAACGTCGCATTGGTGGCGTAACAGTCGCGGGTGCATAGATACACGACGAGCCGCCCGAGGTCCTCGACATCGCCGAGCCGATGCAGCGGAGTGACCTGCTTCATCTTCTCCAGTGACCCGGGCATCAGATCCAGGCTGCTCTGCAGACCGTCCGTGGCGAACGAACCGAGTGCGATCGCGTTAACGCGGATCTTCGGCGCGAGTTCCTGGGCCATGGCACGGGTGAGCGCTTCGAGGGCGCCCTTGGCGACGCAATACGCCGTCAACGCGCGAATGCCAAACCGGGCGGAACCCGACGAGATGTTGACGATGGAACCGCGTCCGGCACTGAGCATGTGCGGCGCCGCGAGCTGACTCATGATGAATGCGGAGGTCACACACCAGTCGAACATGTGCCGGAAATCTTCATCGGTGATGTCCAAAAACCGTGCATACGTGGACCCGCCGACGTTGTTGACGAGAACATCAATGCGTCCGAAGCGCTCGATCGTCGTGTTCACGACGCGCTCGCCATCAGGACGGCTCATCGCGTCCGCGACGAGCGCCAGCCCCTTGCCACCGGTGTCCTCAATGCGCGCAACTGTGCCGACAATTTCAGACTCGGTACGTGCGGTGCCGACAACCGTCGCACCTGCCTCCGCCAGCACCCGCGCGATACCGGCCCCGACACCGCGTCCGGCGCCCGTGACGATCGCCACCTGGCCATCCAGCCGGAACTGCTCCAACGCCATGCTGGCTCCTTTGATCTAGCGTGCCTGCTGCGCGGTTCAATCTAAGGATGGGGTCTGACTAAAGTCAATGAATATGCGGGCCGACGATCGAGTTCAGGCGAGCGCACCGCGGTAAGGCATCCGCTGTTGCATGTCTTTCTGACGTCCAAGCAACATAATATTTGGGTTATCCTCGAAACTTCTGGGTGAGTCAGGTCAACTTTAAGGAAAGACATGGCGGTGACGGAACGGCTGTCGGCGCGTGAGGCAAAGCGCTTGCAGACCAGGGAGCGGTTGATGGGCGCCGCGGTCGCGGAGTTCACCAGGGCCGGCATGGCCGAGGCCGATGTCAGTGCAATTGTCGCCGCCGCGGGAGTAGCTCACGGAACCTTCTTCTTCCACTTTCCGACCAAGGAGCATGTGCTACTCGAGCTGGAGCGACGGGAAGAGGAGCGCATGGCCAAACAGCTGGCGCAATTCTTGCGGTCCGAGCACGATCTCGCGTCCACCCTGAACGAGGCTGTCCGCATGGTCGTCGGGTTGGAACGTCGGTTGGGCGATCTGTTATTCAAAGACTTTCTGGCGCTGCACTTCTCCCAAACCCGTCCGCCCGCCGAAGACGAGAGGGATCATCCGTTGATCGTTGCTGTCGCCCAGGAGATCGCGCGGGCCCAAGAGCGCGGTCAGACGGATCCCGAAGTCAATCCCATGAACAGTGCGGTGTTCTTCTTACTCGGTCTCTACGCCCTGTTGGTCACCACAAACGAATGGCCGACGGGCCACGCCCTGCTCGAAGACTATGTCGCGAGGACGTTGCGGAGTTTGGCGCCCTGAAGCGCCCGGCGTGTCCCCAGGCCACGCTTTTGCGCCGCCTCCCTAAGGGCGCACGAGGCCGCGCAGCGACACAAGCCCGAGTTCCTTATGGGTGAGAAAACCCGGCGCGGCGTCGCACACGGCCGGAATCGTGTTGGCGGGGCCCATCGCGGTCCAGGTGTAACCGGGCTTCGGGTAGTTGCCCTCTGGGTCCGGGGGCGCTTGCAGGATCAGCTCGGTGGGTTCATCGCCCCGGATCACGATGCGATAGTGATAGTGACCGCCCCAATCAGGCTGCGGCTCAATGGCATCGTATTCATCCATCGTGTACATCTCGTGGAAGGTGAGCAAGGGCTTGTTGTCCACCCACGTCGTCCACTTGTGATGCTGCGACGCGACCATGCCTTTCTCGATCACGCCCTTGAATCCCGGCATATCGCTCGTCGGCCCTCCCTCGTAGGGGATGTCGCGGGTGGCCGTCCCTAGCTCTACCTCCGTCGTGTATTTGTCCACGGCTTTCCCGAGCCCCTCGACCACCATTGCCATCGACTGCGCGAACAACGGCCATGCGTTGCCGAGGAGATTGGGTCCGGCCAGGAATTCTTCGGGGTCACTCCCCATTCCCATCTCGTGCAGGTACTTCAGGGTGTCCTTGCCGAAATTCACCACCTCGTAGATGTCGATGGCGTCGATCCGGCTGACGATTCGGGCCAGCGTCAGGACGAGCAGGTCTCCGGCAAAACCCGGATTGACACCACCCGCGTGGAATGACGTACCGCCCTCGCGGCACGCCGCGTCGATCTTGTCGATATCCGCCCTGCTGTGTTCTGTCCGGTACCACCACGCCCCACCCGAGGCGACGACATTCTTGCCGCCGTGCAAAAGACGGCAGACCTCATCGGGATCAGACCAAAGCGGCGCGTAGAACACGCAATCAGCGTCAAGCGCTTCGATGGCCGCCTTGTCGGTTGTCGCGAGCACACCGATCGGGGCGGTTCCGACGAGCTCACCGGCATCCTTACCGACCTTTTCGGGACGATTGCAGAGCACACCGACCACCTCAAACGCGGGGTTGTCGATGAAATGCCGGAGCGCCACCGTTCCGACATTGCCCACGCCCCACTGGATAACGCGATACCTGCGGTCGGACGGCGATTCGAAAGGCATTGCCACTCCTTGGCTTTCATTGCGGCATTGCGACGAACGAGGGGCTCTGGTCAAGCAGCAGCACACCGCGCTGGCGAAAAAGCCAGTTCGCCGGCGCCAGACCTGGGCGGCTGAGCGCTCGCTCAGAGTAGGCGCGCCGCTGAGGCCGTGTCAACGATCATATGTTGACTGCCGTCAGTAATATTGCGCGCCAGACTCCTGGCAGCGCTGCTCATCGATTAAGCAACCTAAGTGAAAGAACTGTCGTTGCGCCGCTATTCCTTCCCGCCTCTTGATGACTATAGTCAGTTTGTTAGGTTGTCGGACGCTCGACCCACCTGCAGCGGTGCCCCGGCCCGACGCCGCTCAAGCGGCCTCGATGACGAGGAGGGTTTGTGAATCTGCCGCAGCGCAATGCCGGCACGACCACAACGGCCGCGCCAGGCGGCCCTTCCGCGCCGGGGCTGGCATTCGACGATCACATGGAAAGCTCGGCGATCGCGCAGCGGCAGGCCGACAAATGGCTCATCTCCGGCAGCCTCTTGATCGGCACGGCGGCCTTGGGCGTGTTCGGCCTGCCACTGTTCCTACGCGGTGTGTGGCTACTGCGCCGGGCGCAACGGGATGGGCTTTCGGTGCGGCCGATGCTCGTTACGTTGCTCGGCTATCTGGTCATCATCGACGCCGCCATCAACACCGTCGGGTGGGCGCTTGACCTGGTGGCAAACCACACTCTGCTGGCGCGTGTCTTGCTGAACGGCTGGGGCAACATGTTCGACGCCGGCTACTTCTGGCACTACAACGAGTTATGGATCGGCGGTGCCGCAGGCCCTGGCGAAAAAGCCTGGGAGGTCGGACTCATCCTCACCGTCTTCACGATGCGGATCGCCGCTGCGATCGGCTTTCTGCAGATGAAGCGGTGGGGCCATCAGTGGATGGTCATCACCTGCTGGATGGGCGCGGTCATCTGGATCGGCTACGTCTTCAACATGACGATGTTCGCCGACGTGCGCTTCGCGGGTGTCGTCCTGCCGGTCGTGGGCTGGTGGCTCTACGACATCTTTTACATCACCCCCTTCCTCGCAATCCCATATCTGCACAGCGTCAATCGCGAAATTTTCTCCGACTGACCACGGCATTGCACATGAATTCGAGGACCGTCATAACAGCGAGGAGGTCGGATCGTGGGTTATCTCTGGGAGATCTGTCGCTACGTCGCGGCTTGGGGCGGCACCGGACTGATTATCTGGTTCTGGTACTGGCTCTTTTCCAACATCGGCACGTTTTGAGCGATGCCTGCGGATCGGGCCCCCGCGATCGGTCGGGTTCGGACCATGGCTGAATGCTCGGATACCAATGCCCTCGCGATCGAGCGAAGTTGCGCGGTGACGGCGGTCGTGATGAGCGAACAACGTCGCGAAGGCGTCCGGCTGGTCACGGGTGACCGGCGGATCTTCGGGTTGAACGGGCAACTCACGTTCGTTCATGTTCCGTATCCCGCAATGCGTGACTGGACGCGCCGCACACTGACATGCGGCGTGGCCATCCAATGTTCGCCATCAAAGGAGCGCATCACCGAATATCGGCTGAATGAGTTGTCCGCTCGCGAACTCCGTGCGCTCACACTTGTCGAAGCCGGCGTCGCCCTCGGTTGGATCGCGCACCGTTGGCCGGGTCTGCTGCCCGAAGTGCGACGTGTGCTACCGGACCTGCCCGCCGAATCCCCCGACATGGACGCCTTGCAGATGCTTAACCGGGCAATTTCGCTGGCGGACACGGGGCGCGCGTTGACGGTTCATCCCCTGCTTGGACGCCTTCCGGCCGCCCATACGACGCCACGGGGATTGGCCGACAAGCTGCGGCGCGGCTTTGGCAGGATGCCCTGGACCACAACGCAAAAGCGCATTCCGCGACCGTACTCGGTTCCCGTCGGCGGTGAAGGGGGGGTCCGCAATCCTAATCTCCCACCACCGAGCCGCCCGCAGGACAATGACCTTGACATCACTCCCGAGCACAGGCCCGGCATCCCGTATCCCGAATGGAACACGTGGACACAACGTTTCATCCGCGACCATGTCGCCGTCCTCGAGCGGGCAGACACTCGCAACGCTCGCCATCCCGTGCCGGTCGCAGTCGACGTACGCAAGTGGTTTGAGGAGCACACGCATCGGGCCATGACGAACCGCCTCGAAGACGGTTCGGAGCTCGACGTCGACGAATATGTGCGCCATTACCTCGATCTGGGAACCGGCGAGGCCGGTGAGCCGAGGATCTTTCGCGAACTGCTGCCCAGCGGCCGCGACGTCACCACGGCGGTGCTACTCGACGGCAGCTTGTCGCTGGGAGTGCACGGCGGCAAAATATTTCGGCTTGAATTGGCTTGCGCCGATGCGCTTTCACGCGCAATGACACTCGCCCGCGAGCGCCACGGCGTCTTCGTGTTCACGGGCAACACTCGTCACCGAGTCGAAGTGCGCTGCCTGAAGGACTTCGAGGACCGCCGATTCGTGCCGCCGAGCGGGCTCGGCCTGTCCGCAAGCGGATACACGAGGCTCGGTGCGCCGCTTCGCCATCTGACGAGCCGGCTGCTGGCGCAGCCCTCCGAGCGCCGCCTGCTGATCGTCATCGGTGACGGCCTTCTATCCGATGAAGGCTACGAGGGCCGTTACGCCTGGGCCGATGCCGCACATGCCGTCGAGGAGGCCGACGACGCGGGCGTGTCCGTGTACTACCTCGGCGTCGGACCCACGCGGGTCGATCCCCTCCCCGAGGTGTTCGGGCCCCGTCGTTCGCAGCGCATCCGCCGCGTGGAGGAGCTTCCGCGGGTGTTGGCCCACGTCCATCGCGAACTCGTCGCCGCATGACCGCCGAGCATCAGAAGGAAAAGATGATCTCAGACACCTATCTCGCCAACGGAAATGAAGTCCAGCTGTTCGAGCAGGCCTTCCATCAGCGCCTGCCCGTGATGCTCACCGGCCCTACCGGGTGCGGCAAGACACGTTTCGTCGAGCACATGGGCCTGCTGCTGCAGCGGCCCGTCGTCACCATCAGCTGCCATGACGACTTGACCAGCTCCGACCTCGTCGGCCGGTTCATGGTGACCGGCGGCGACGTGGTCTGGACCGACGGCCCGTTGACCCGGGCCGTCAAAGCCGGCGCGATCTGCTACCTGGACGAGGTCGTGGAGGCCCGTCACGACTCCCTGGCCATCCTGCATTCGCTGACCGATCACCGCCGGTCGTTGTACCTGGACCGGGCCGGCGAGGTCGTCGAAGCGCCGGACACGTTCATGCTCGTATGCTCTTACAATCCGGTTTACCGCAGCTCGCTCAAGGAGCTCAAACCGTCCTTCCGGCAGCGGTTCGTCACGCTTCCGATGACGTATTTGTCGCCCGACCGGGAGGCCGAAGTGATCGTCGCCGAGGCGGCGATCCCCATGGCCACCGCGCAGCGGCTGGTGCAGTGTGCGGTCGCGATCCGCACCGCCGATGACGCCTTTCATTTCGAGCCGCCATCGACGCGGGTGCTCGTCACCGCCGCACAGTTGATCGCCGCTGGTGCAGGCGAATTCGAAGCGGCCGACGCCTGCTTACTTGCGCCGCTTAGCAGCGACGGCGCGGTCACCGACGGTTTACGTGAAGTCGTGGCGGCCAGTCTGGTCGCTATCACCACATCGAACCCGCAGGGCTAGGAAGGAGCCGATCCGGATGGATCAAAAAGAACAGAAGCGCAAGAGAGCGCTCATCGTCATCCAACTTCTCGTATACGGCTACCTGCTGGCGATGTTCCTCATCCAGCTCTACATGTCATTCGCGCGAGGGTGGTGGGATCTGTGAATCTGCCGCTACTCAAACGTGATTCAGCGGGCGCGGGCAATCCGGCTACCGAGCCCGGCGGCTCGATCGGTCTCGAGGATCACGACGAGCGGTCGCGCCGGGCGCAACGCGGGGCCGATAAATGGATGATCATCGGTGCCGCCCTGATGGGAATGTGGGCGCCGGGGCTGATCGGTTTTCCCATCTTCATGCGCGGGGTTTGGCTGCAGCGCCAAGCGCTGCGGGCCGGCTTGTCGGTTCGGCCGATGATCGTGACCCTGATCGGTTACCTCGTCCTGATCGACGGGTGCCTGAACAGCCTTGGCTGGGCCCTCGACCTGGTCGCCAACCACACCCTGATCAACCGGGTGCTCATGGTCGGTTGGGGCAACATGTTCGATGGCGGGTACTTCTGGCACTACAACGAATTGTGGGTGGGCGGTTCGGCCGGGCCGGGCGAGAAAGCCTGGGTTTTCGGATTGATCTTCACCGTGTTCTCGATGCGGGTCGCCGCGGCAATCGGGTTCCTGCAGATGAAGCGATGGGGCCACCAGTGGATGATCGTCACCTGCTGGATGGGCGTCGTCATCTGGATCGGTTACGTCTTCAACATGACCATGTTCGCCGACGTGCGCTATGCCGGCGTCGTATTCCCGGTCGTCGGCTGGTGGCTGTACGACATCTTCTACATCACGCCCTTCCTCGCCATTCCCTACCTGCACACCGTCAACCGCGAAATCTTCACCGACTGAACAGATTCGAGGACCACCGTGACTACCACCTCATCCACCGACGAACGGCAACCGGCCGACGATCTCCCACCGGGCACCACGCCGTACTACGCGCGGATGCACAAATGGATCAAGCGGGCGGTGTTGGTGTGCCTGGTCGCCCTGGTCATCGAAGGGGCATTCACCTTGCCCTTCATGGCGGTGTACTACGGCTACCCCACGCTCAGCCTCACCGAGATCTGCAGCGAGCTGCTGAAGATTCGATACTCCAACGACACCCTGGAGTGCAAGTACCCATATCCGCCCTTCGGACCGCCCGAGGGAGCCGAGGGGAAGGCCACCGCGCAGGACGTTTGGGGAATCCAGCCGATACCGAAATACCACCGGCTTGGCTTCCGCGAGCTCGTCAGGATCCACAACGAGCGACTCGCCCGCCAAGCCGCCGCGCAGCAGCACGCGGTACCGCATCCATGACGAGAACGCGTTGAGCCGTCGGGCATTGCAGCCGCAGACGACGTTGACGCGTTGTTGGCCCTGCTGCCGGACTGTGCGGTCTGCCGCGAGATCCTCGCACACCGTATGCCGAACCCTGGCGCGTCGGATCCGCGCCGTGCAAGCCGTTGCGGGGCATGCGCGGGCCGACCAGTTTGCACCTCGAGTTCGACAGCTCAGCGGTTCTGGGTGCTAATTGCGACGATCGCTCGCCGGAATCGCCCGGCCGTCGTCGGAAGCCAGTCCGAGCACGTGGATCTCGCCCGTGGCGCCGTCGACCTCGACGAGCGCTCCGGGCGGCAAGGAGCGGGTGGCCCCCTGAACGTCCACCACACAGGGGAATCCGAACTCGCGGGCCACCACGGCCGCGTGTGACATCGGACCGCCCAGCTCGGTCACTACGGCCGCGGCGTAGCAAAACGCGGCGGTGTAGCCGACGTCGGTGACCTCGGCGACGAGGATCTCGCCCGGTTGCAGGTCGTCGATGGTCTCGGGCCGCACGATCCGCACCCGACCGCGTACCCGTCCGCCGCACACGCCGACCCCGCGCAGGGTGTCCCCGCTGGCGAGCGTCGCTGACGACGGTATGGACGGTTGCCAGCTCCCGCTGAACACCGTCGGCGGCACGACGCCGGCCAGCCTGCGCTGTTCGGCCCGCCGCTCGGACACCAGCTTCGCGACGTCTACCGGAAGTCCGGACGGTACGTCGAGCTCGTCGACCAGCAGATAGAACACGTCGTCGGCGGAGTCGAAGATCCCGGCATCGGTCAACCTGCGCCCGTACTCGCGCAGCAGACCGCGCAGCACCCAGATGGCCCGCACCATTTTGTCGCGCCGAACCTCGCGGTCTCGCAACTGGCGCGCGGCCAGAAGCGCTACGGGCTTGGCCCGCAATGGGATGCGCGCGTGTTGGGGCTGCGGCGCGGGCGGCGCATCGAGCGCTCGCGTCACCATGCGAACCAGCAACTCGGGATCGTCGGCGTAGCTGGTCGAGAGCATCTCGACCTCCGCCGGGCCGCGGTGGCCGATCAGCGCAAGCTCCGATCGCACCGCCGCGTGAAACTCCGGTGCCCCGACGGCCAGCGCATCGAGGCGCTTGCCGGGATCGGCCAGCAGCCGAGTTACCTTCGGATCGGTCCGCGCGGCGGTCACCAGCCGCTGCACGGCCTCCACCGATCGTGCGCTGACCAACTCCGGCCCGGCCGGCGGCGCGGTGTCGCGCCCGCACAGTCCGCGCAACAACACGTTGAATGCGGCGCAGAGCATGAACGACCCCGACGCCAGCACCCAACCGTGGACCACGTGGTCGCGCGCCAACAGGATCATGCTGAGCAGCCGGCGATCGTCGAGTTGGGTGAGGTCGCCGCCGGCGA
>Ga0335076_10002617_pt1 | contig 17921 bp, 12 predicted proteins | sample Lox_Sample_25_FD_206717 | JGI IMG/M metagenome (GOLD analysis project Ga0335076, IMG submission 206717) | Soil microbial communities from Loxahatchee National Wildlife Refuge, Florida, United States - Lox_Sample_2.5 | ecosystem: Environmental > Terrestrial > Soil > Wetlands | place: USA... | reverse complement strand
GTCCAACGGCTCGCCGACGTCGACCGCCCGCTGCTCGAGCGTCATCTGGCCTGGGTGGCCTCCCAGCCCGGCGGATCCGGTGCCAGGAAAACCCGGATCGGCGGGCTGAACCTGTTCTTCCAGGCCACCCGGCAGCACCGCTGGGACGATACCCTGCCGGGCACCGCGGCGTTCTACCCCGGCGACACCCCGCCGGTCCCCGCGCTGGTCTCCCGCCAGCTGGCCGAGTACGTCATGGCCCAAGTCGAGTCACCAGCCAGCCTGGACCGCTGGCCTAGTCCCGCGGGCCGGCTGGTCACCGTCATCCTCACCCGCTGCGGCCTGCGGATCTCCAGCGCCCTCGCCCTGGACTTCGACTGCCTCCTCCATGACGGCCAGGGCGCCCCCTACCTGCGGTACTTCAACACCAAGATGAAACGCGAGGCCGCCGTCCCTATCGACGAAGAGCTCGAAGCCGGTATCCGCGGCCAGCAGCGCCGTGTCCTGGACCGCTGGCCAGACGGCGCCACCTGCCTGTTCCCCCGGCCGCACGCGAACGTCCCGGGGAACCTCCCGCTGTCCGACAGCAGCTACCGGCGCATGCTGGGCCGGTGGCTGGCAACATGCAACATCCGCGACGAGCACGGCAGGCCCGTGCACCTGACACCGCATCAATGGCGTCATACCTTCGCCTGCCGGCTGATCAACCGGGACGTCCCGCAAGAAGTGGTCCGCGTCCTTCTCGACCACGAGTCACACCGGATGACCTCGCACTACGCGAAGATCACCGACCAGACAGTGCGACGCCGCTGGGAGCAGGCCACCAAGGTCAACATCAAGGGTGAACGCGTCACCCTTGACCCGGACGGTCCGCTTGGGCAGGCTCAATGGGCCAAGACCCGGTACGGCATGGCCACCCAGACCCTGGCCAACGGCTACTGCGGGCTTCCCGTGCAGAAGAGCTGCCCGCATGCCAACGCATGCCTCACCTGCCCGGTCTTCCTCTCCGGACCGGAGTTCCTGCCCGAACTACGCGAGCAACGTCACCGCACGCTCACCTTGATCGAGATCTCCGCCAGCAAGGGCCAGGCCCGCATGGCGGAGATGAACCAGCAGGTCCTTACCAACCTGGACCGCATGATCGCCGAGATCGCCAAGGACGAGAAAAGCGAGACCGCCGATGCGGGCTGACAACTCTCGCCACGTCATCGCCGCCGCCCGCCGGCGAGCCGACCAGACACGCGAACGCGCCACCGCCGTGCTGCGGCGCATGGATGCCACCGGCCAGCGCATCACCTTCGACTCCGTCAGCCGCGCGGCTGGCGTCTCCCGGTCCTGGCTTTACGCCCAGCAGGACCTGCGCGCCGAGATCCAGCGGCTCCGACAGCGGCACCCGGCCACCCCGCCTTCGCAGGTTCCTCCACAGCGGCAGCGCGCATCGGACACCTCGCTGCTGCGCCGCCTCGAGGCGGCCACCGCCCGCATCCGCCGCCTGGAAACAGACAACCAGCAACTCCGCGACGCCCTCGCCCGCGCGCTCGGCGAACGCCGGGCCATCGAAGTTCTCGGCCCGGTGAACAGTCGCGACACGCCGAAGAAGAACTCGCCGAAAATCATCGGGCCGTGCTGAGCAACAGCTCATGCCGTCCCGTCAAGGACACGTCCACATCGCATCGTCGCAGGTCAAAACCATGATCGAAAGCTGGGCTCAAGATAACGCCCGTTGATCTTCTTGCCCGCATCGAAGCCGCGGCCGGATCCCGCGACGGTCTCGGCGGCCTTCACCGACTGGGAGTCGATGACCGCCGCCGGGCCGGGCCGGGCCGGCGCCCGGCCGCGACCCGGCACTGCTCGCGCAGCCCGGCGTGCATGCTCTCGGTTGCACCGGACTTCTCCCAGCTGTCCAGCACGCCATAGACGGTCTGGCAGGGCGGGAAGTCACACGGCATCACCCGCCACCGGATGCCCTCGGCGACCAGGTACCGGATCGCGCCGGCGATGTCGCGGCGGCACCATTCCGCCGGGCGCCCGCCCCTGCCAGCCCGCCACGCGGGCGCCGGCAGGGCCGTGGTGCTCCGGCACGAGAACACGGTCCTGCGGCGGCATGCCGGCCACGCCGGCCGGGTGCGGTATGAGCCGGCGGATCGGACGTGGTGATGGTTGGCTTGCCGGGTGCTGTTCAAGATCATCTACGTGCTCACGAAGCGTGTCGGGGAAAGCAAAGGTCAGCGAGCCAATCGAGTATTCGAGCGGTACACTGCCGGGTACTCGACCTGGTCGTCCTGGTGTTCCGCGGTGACCTGGCGAAGGATGCTGAGCTGCTGGCTACGGTACGAGCCTGCCGACCGGGCCTGGCTCGCCTCGCTGACGCGGCTTATACCGCGCAGGCGCTGGGCCGAGGTCTTCCCGGTGACGCCAGCGACGCTGCTGGCCTGGCACCGCAGGCTGGCGGCGAGGAAGTACGACGCGAGCAAGCAACGCAAGCCAGGACGCCCGCCGGCAAACCCAGGCATCGCCCGCCTTGTCGTCCGCCTGGCGAGGGAGAATCCGCTGTGGGGACACCGCCGGATCCACGGCGAACTGGCCAAGCTCGGCGTGATGATCGCGCCGTCCACCGTGTGGGAGATCCTGCATGCTGCGGGCATCGATCCGGCGCCTCGCCGGTCCGGCCCGACGTGGCGGCAGTTTTTGACGGCCCAGGCCGCCGGGATCCTCGCGGTCGATTTTCTGCACGTGGACACCGTGCTGCTGAAGCGCATCTATGTGCTGGTGTTCATCGAGCACGGTACCCGCCGGATGCACCTGGGCGGCGTCACCACGCACCCAACCGGGGACTGGACGGTTCAGCAGGCCCGCAACCTCGCTCTCAGTCTCGGCGAGCGGTTCGAGGACATCAGGTTCTTGATCCGCGATCGCGGATCGAACTTCACTGCCTCGTTCGACGCCGTCTTCCAGGCCGCCGGCACCAGGATCGTGCGCGCGTCCGTCCAGGCTCCGCGGATGAACGCGATCTGCGAGCGCCTGGTCGGCACCCTGCGCCGTGAGCTCCTGGACCGCGTGCTGATCCTCGGCGAGGCGCACCTGCGCACCGTCTTGGCTGAATACCAGGCGCACTACAACACGGCCCGGCCGCACCAGGGCATCGGCCAGCGCATCCCCGACGGCGAACATGACGGTGGCCACATCACAGTTGCCGATCTCGGCGACGGACGTATCCACCGAAAACCCGTCCTGGGCGGCCTGATCAACGAATACTCACGAGCCGCCTGACATCCGAAGAAGCGCAGGTCACAACACGGGTGCTATTTTCGAGCGCCACAGGGTGACGAAGCAACCGCTGCCACTGCCGGCCAGACAGGCGGCACTGTGCAAGGCCCTCGACACTGTCGTCCTCCTCGGCTTTCCAGAGTGGTCCATTTGGGACATCCCGCTGGTCGGTCACGAGATCGGACTGGCGTACGCGAACGACCAGAACAACAGAGGGCTGATCGAGATCGTGCAGGGGTTCACATCCAACGGGTCATCTGGCAGGCCGGAAAAACACACACGGCCCGCTCAAGAGAGTGTTCACGAGTTGCTGGCTGACGCGTTCGGGGCGTACACGCTCGGTCTTGCCTACGCTTGCGCGGCTCTGCTGCTGCGACTAAACCCAGTCTACGGCGAGCAGCCGGATTATGGCCGACCACGAGACATCGACCGAGCCCAAGTGATCATGACAACGCTCATGGTTGAGGCTCAGAAGGCGTCAATGGGCGGCGGGACGTTCACCGATGCCGTGGAGCTCCTGCGCGAGACCTGGCAGGCGGCGGTGCGGGCGCATGCGGGACCCGCCTTGGAAGAGAAGCCGGTGGAGGAAGGCTGGATACAAGACCTCAGCCAGCAGGCGGTCGACCACTTCGACAGTATGTTCACGATCCGCCCGTACGACTGGCCACTCAGAGCCTCGAGCCATTCGCCCGAGGCCCTCCACCGCTCGCTGCCGCGAGAGCCCGACATTCCCGCCCTTGACGCGGCGCGGATGTCGTCAGTCATCCGACCCGAGCCCGACGCGAGCGTGGCCGACCTGGTATCCCGTGCAGCTGCCGCGGCGAATGCCGGGGAGGACGTGACCGCGGAAGGGCTCCTCCGGGAGGTCCGTCGCTGACCCTGAGTCCGCCGGGCTTCCGGGCCCGACCGAGCGGGTGCTGGCGGACCTAGGGTCATTTCCCACGCTCCCTTCGCAGCGTGGCCCACCGCATTGTGACAGCATTTGCCAGTTCGTCGGGCTTTGCCCCGTCGACGAGGCGCAAGCGCCACGCGGCGGTCAGGATGTCCGGCACCGCGTCGTCGACCTGGGCCCAACTCGGATCAGACCCGCAGCCGCGGGTCATCTATACCCTGCGCCGCACGGTCCAGGTCGGCGGTTGCGGCGTCGTAGTCCCCGAGTACCGCGTGCGTGAGCCCCGCTAAACCGATCCGCCCAGGTGTTGCTCGGCGGTGAACCGGCCCGTCGACGCACGCACGGTGCTCGACCAGGCCAATCAGCTGGCCCCGGAGGACGTGGACATCCATCGCACGCGGGACGTCCTTGCGGGGCGAGGTCGCCCGGCTGCGTGGCGAGCCTCACGCCGCGCTTGAGTTCTTCGACTCGCTCGACGAGGACGCGGAGCCCTTGGTGAGCTCGTTGCGGGGCGCGGCCCTGGTAGCCCTGGGGAACCGGGACGGGGCCAGGGCGGCGTACGAGCGGGCGTTGGAACGTGACCCCGACGACGTCGTCGCACTGCGCGGACTCGGCGAGATCGAGTTGGAACGCGGCGCCGACGAGGGCATCGCCCGCGCCGAGACCTGGCTCCGGCGAGCGATCGACCTCGATCCGGATAGCGCCCTCGCGCACGCACTGCTGGCCGAGGTGCTGCGGAGGACCGACCGACTGGGGGAGGCAGTGGCCGCCTTCGACCGTGCGCTGTCCCTCAGACCGCGCTACAGCTATGCGCTGGCGAGCAAGGGACAGACGCTGATCGAGCTGGGCGACCGGGACGCTGGCGTCGCGGTTATGCGGGAGGCCGTCCGCGAGGCGCCAGCGAAGACCTGGATCCTCGACGAGCTGGTGAAGGAGCTAGAAGCCGACTCCTATGACGAGGTCGACAACATTTTGTGCGCCGCGCAGCGGGACATCCGTGATCGGGGCGGCAACCTCCTGCCCGTACTGGTCCACCGGGCCCGACTCGCCAGGAAGCACCGTCGCATGACGGAGGCCGAGCGGCTCTTCCGGAAGGCGCGCGAGCTCGCCCCCGCCGAGCGCGACCTGGCCTACGAGCACGTGGATGTTCTGGGGGAGCTCGGCCGCCTGGAGGAGGCGCTGGCTGTCCTCGACGACCTCCCACGACCGGTCGGCGAGGTGTCGGAGCTGGACTGGAAGCGGATGGACATCCTATGGCGGCTGCAGCGGTGGCCCGAGATCCGCAGCGAGCTCGCGCGCCTTCCGGTAGGGGATCTGGTCCGGTCCGAGCAGTTGCCGACGCTGGCCTGGGCCGCGCTTGGCGAGCTCTACCGCATGGAGGGCCGACGGCCGGAGGCGCGGCAGCTGCTGAAGAAGGCGCAGGAACAGGAGGAGAACCACGCGTACACGCTCGCATCCCTGGGCGCGTTGGAGACCTGCGAGGGGAACCTATCAGCGGCTCGCTCGTACCTGAAGCGGGCGACGGAGCTTCAGCATGGATATCCATTCGCGCTCACCACGCTGATCAGGCTCGAGCTCGAGGATGGGCGCACGGACAGGGTAGCCGAGCTCCTCGACGACCTGCGCGACGCCGATCCGGCCGATCGGGAGCTCGCGCGCGTCCGAGCGATGGGGCTATACGGCCTTGGCAACTACTCGTCTGCGCGGGACGTCCTGGAGGCCTGCCTCGTGGAGGCCGGCGATGACGCGTCCGTCCTTCGTGCTCGTGGCTGGGTCGAGATCGGGCTCGGCCAGTCTCGCGCGGCCGCGCGCAGTTTCTGCACCGCTGCCGAGCTGCCGGACACCCCGTTGGCGCTGGTGGACACGGCCATCACCCTCACCCGCGTGGACCTGTGGGACGAAGCCCTTCACCTGGCAGCGCGGGCGAGAGAGTCGGGTAACCCGTTTGCCGACACCGCGCTCGTCGTGGTCTGGTTGCAGGCCGGTGCGTGGGCAGCCGCGGAGCAGCGCTCCATTTCTGGCCTGGAACGCACACCGCAGCACCAAGTCAGCGCCCTTTACGCTGCCTCCTCGCTCCGCCTGGCCGGCAAGCCGCACGACGCAGTGCGGACTGCACAAGATGCCTTTGACCGCTGGCCGAACGACTGGGACATCATGGCCGAGCTGGGCGAGTGCCTGCTAGAGGCGGGCGACCGCGACAAGGCGACGGCAACGTTCGAGGACCTGCTCGCCCGCTCGCGTCGGCTTGCACGCCCCGATGCGGACTACCTCCAGGTGCAGGGCCGGTGCCTGCTCCGGCTCGGCCGGACGCAGGAGGCGGCGCACGTCTTTCTCCGGGCTCTGAGCCCAACCGACCAGACGGCGCGAGTTTTGTTGAATATGATACTCGTGAGCCTGCTGGACGATGACCAGCCCCAGGTCGTCGCCCTGGTGAATCGATTCTGGGAGGAACTCGACCTCCTGTCCTCGCCGACTAGACGAGGAGTGATCGCCCTCGCGATCCACGACCTCGCGACCGTCGACGCACAGCTGCCGACTGGAGTACGGTCAGAGGCCGGTAGTCTCGACGCGGAGCTCGGTTCTCGACAAACGCAGCTCGACCCGAAGCTCGCTGAGGCGAGCGGACGTCTCTTGTTGGGCTGGTGATGTACCAGTCGGAGAGCGCCTTCCAGAAGCGTGTGAGGTGCCAGAAGTCAGCCTGGCCTGTGAGCTGCAGCGATGGGCCGGGGCCAGCCATGGGGCATGATGATCATCCGTGCCTCTCCGATTGCTCTACCTCATCTTCGTCCGGCTCTGCGGCTGGCTTGTCCTGCCCGGCCGCTCATCGGCCTCCAAGGACGCCGAGCTGCTCTTGGTCGTGCCGATGCCGTTGTAGGTGCCGAAAACTTGAGTCACCTGGGCGGATGCTCTGCAGAGCGCGGTTCGGCGTCCAGTGCCGCGCGAGCCGGCCTCTAGTCGTCCGGACGTGCGATGATCTTCGGCTTGTGGGCTTGAAGCTGATCTTCCTGACCGTATCTAGCGCCATGTCGTTGCTCAGACCCGAATCCACGAATACAGCGGCGGACGTTATCCACAGCCGAGTGGATGATCTTGGAGTGAGGTCCCCCGGCGTGCGGGCATGATAATGGCCCGGGTGTCGCGCCGGGTTCGCGGGTCCGGGGCCTTTCCCTGGTGCGGGGCCTTGGCGGCCGTTTCCTGGGACGGGTGCCTGCGAAGGCGTGGCGGGCGGGGTGGTGCCGGGCTGCGGCGGCTAGCCAGCGGGGGCGGGCAGGGCGCGGATGGCGGCGAGGATGCCGGGCAGCAAGTGCTCGCCGGGGGCCAGCCGCATGAGAAGCTGCCCGCCGTGGCGGACCAGCCGGGCGGGGACGGCGATCAAGACCCTGCGCAAGGTGGCGATCATCGCCTTGCCGCCGCGGGTGCCGTGGCCTTCGACCAGCTCGCCGCCGTCGATGAGCCCGGTGAGCTGGTGCAGCCAGGCGGCGATGGCCGCGGCGAGCAGCGACGCCCACATCCACGCGGTATTGATCTCCGGGCAGCCGGACGGCAGGTGCCGCAGCGCGGCACCGTGCTTGGAGTCGCGGAAGATGTTCTCGGCGCTGGTGCGGTGCCGGTACCAGTGCTTGGCCGCGGCGGCCTTGGACGGGGTGGACACATCAAGGTTGGTGCAGATGAAGCTGTAGGCGTAGATGGCCGGCTCGGCGGCCAGTTCGGGGAACAGCATGGCCCGCTGATCCGGGTGCAGGGTGCGGCGGCGGCGCGACCGGGGGTCGGCGGAGACCTGGTCGGGGTCCAGCCTGACCCGGCGGATCAGCAGCACCGTGTCCTCCGGTCAGTCCGCGGGCCGGTACGGGGACACGGCGACCTGCGCGTTGTCCATGTCGATCGTGGCTGGCGGCGGTTTTCACGGTGAGGCGGCGGCCGGAGGGCAGGGTCACCATGTAGTTGGAGCGGACGGCCAGGACGTAGGCGGTGCCGCGTTCCCGGATGCTCTTGCGCAGGTCAAGGCCGCCGTACACCTCGTCGCCGATGGTGAATCCGGCGCGGATGCCCCGGTCATGGGCGTACTGCAGGAGGTCGCCGGCGAGCTGCGGCTTCGTGGCGAACATGACCTCGTCGGGGACTCCGGCGAGCTCGCGGCGCTCCTCGTCAGCGGCCCAGTCCGCGGGAAGATAGAGCGCGCGGCCGATCAGTGCGTGCCCGGCCGGGGACGCGCAGGTCAGGGTGACCGCGACCTGGCACATCGCGATGCCGCCGACGGTGCCGCTGTACTGGCGGGCCGCCCCGGCGCAGTCGGAGGAGGACTTCTCGTCGGCGGTCTCGTCCACGATGAGCATCACGTCATCCTCGTCCTGGCCTGCAGTGATGTGCGCGGCAGCCCAGTCCGCGGCGGCGTCCAGCAGCTGCCGGTCATCGACGCGGGCGCGGGACAGCAGGTGCTGCATCCGGTACGGGCTGGCGTGCCCGGCGGCTTCGGCCAGCGTCCAGCAGTTATGGTCATCGAGTTCGGAAAGCAGGCCGTTCACCATGTCACGGCAGGTCAGCCGGGTTTCCCGGCGAGCGAAGCACGGAGCTATCCGGGCCATCAGGTCATCGAGCAGGTCGGCATGCGCGGCATGATCTACGCTGGCAGCAGCGGCTGCCGGGTCGTTGTTGTATTCCTGTGGGTGCCGAGAATGATGTCACAGCCGCTGACCTGGTCATTGGATGAGTTAGCGAATCAGCTGAATCAGCACCTGCGCGGCTGGGAGCTCGAACAGGTTGTACGCGGCGGCGGCCAGAGCTGAGGTCCGCTCCGGCCGGGTGGTCAGCCGCATCGGATCCACCGAGTGGATGCGGAACGGCTAAATGATCGTGCGGAACGGCTGATCGTCGCCGGTCAGCTCCATCTTCGGTACCAGCGGAGGGTTCGGCACCTCACCGGCCTACCACGCGGCCAAGGGCGCGGTCCGCACGCTGACGAAGAACATCGCGCTGCACTGGGCCGATCGGGTGTCCGCGTGAACTCGTCACATCCCGGGTTCATCGATACCCCGCTTCTCGACCAGGACAAGGGCACGCCGATTGAGCAGGCGATGCTGGACGTGACCCCCATGGGACGCCTGGGGTATGGCGTAGCGTCGCCTGCAGTCACATTCTGTGATCGGGATGCAGAGGAGACTTGCCGAAGCATCCTCATAATCCAGCCGATGGATAGCCGCGCTCGCCGCGTGAACGGCTAAGCGATCGGCCTCGACGCCGACCCAGCCGTCGATCCGACAGGTCCGAGTTCCCGGACGGCGCGAGTGATGGCAGCAGGGGCAGGCGGAGTTCGTCAGCCCTCCCCTCAGCCTGCGCTTCGTCTCGCACGTGCGGTTGCAATGGTGAGGGCGCTGGTCGGCCGGAAGGATCCCGGCGTGGCGCAGGCGCTGCTGGAGGCGCGCCGCCGCCATCACGCCCTGCGCCGTCATCTTCGGCGCGGAAGGCCGCGCCGGGCTGCCAGCAGGCCAAGTGCATCGTCAAGCCGATCAGCTTTGCCGCCGCCGTGGTCAACGCCGACTCCGGAATCGCCGACCGGATCAAGGTCGTGCTCCTCCGGCTACAACATCTCGGTCGTCGAGGTCGTGATGGCCGTCGGCAATGTCTCGGAGCAGATCTCGCTGTCGGCAAGGAGGCCTCCAGCAGCAGCAGCGTGCAGCTCGACATCTGGCACCCAGCGCGTACCCTCACGTGACTAGCCAGTCAGGGGACCACGTGATTGCCCGTAAGGGACCTTCTTCCCTAGCCCATCCCAGGCGCGCCGACTCATGCTCTGCCCGCAGGCCAATTGCGGAGGTGCACCGATGAGCCATCCGCCACGTGATCTTACGCCGCTGCCAGACTTGCTGCATGACGCCGCACTGGCGGGCCCGGTACGAACTCGCAGGCCGCTCTACGGTGACCTGCTCCCGCCCTGCAATAATGCCTGCCCGGCCGGGGAGAACGTCCAGGCCTGGCTGGCCAGCACCCGGGCCGGCGAGCATGAACGGGCCTGGCGGCAGCTTGTCGCCGATAACCCGTTCCCGGCCATCCAAGGACGGGTCTGCTATCACCCGTGCGAGGACGCTTGCAACCGGGCCGAGCTGGACACCTCGGTGTCGATCCACTCGGTCGAGCGGTTCCTCGGCGATCTCGCGCTCGACCGCGGATGGCGGTTCGACCCGCCGCCGTCGGCTACCGGCAGGCAGGTGCTTGTCATCGGGGCGGGCCCGAGCGGCCTGTCGGCGGCCTATCACCTGGCCCGCCGGGGCCATGAGGTGGAGATCCGTGACGCTGGCGCCGAACCGGGCGGGATGATGCGCTACGGTATTCCCGCCTACCGGCTGCCCCGCGATGTGCTGGCGGGCGAGCTGGCCAGGATCGAGGCGCTGGGCGTGCGGATAACCTGCGGTCACCGCGTGACCGATCTGGCCGCGGAGCGGGCGGCGGGACGGTTCGACGCGGTGTTCGTCGCGGTCGGCGCGCACCTGTCCAAGCACGTGGACATCCCGGCCAGGGATGCGAGCCGGATCATCGACGCGGTGCCGTTCCTGCGGGATGTCGCCGCCGGCGAGCGTCCGGTGATCGGCCGCCGGGTCGCGGTGTACGGCGGCGGCAACACGGCGATGGACGCGGCCCGGGTGGCCAGGCGGCTGGGGGCCCGGGACACGATGATCGTCTACCGGCGCTCCCGGGAGCGGATGCCCGCGCACGAGGAGGAGGCCGCGGACGCCGAGCGGGAGGGCGTGCGCATCAACTGGCTGCGCACGATCGCCGCCTTCGAGGGGCCGGAGCTGACTGTCGAGGTGATGGAGCTGGACGATTCGGGGTGGCCGCATCCGACCGGGCGGCTGGAGACGCTCGCCGCCGACACGGTCATCATGGCGGTGGGACAGGACGCCGACACCGCGTTCCTGCGGCAGGTCCCCGGCGTCGAATTCAAGCGGGACGGGACCGTCATCGTGTCACCGTCGATGATGACGGGCTGCCCGGGCGTGTTCGCCGGCGGGGACATGGTGCCGGCCGAGCGGACGGTCACCGTCGGTGTCGGGCACGGGAAGAAGGCCGCGCGCTTCATCGACGCCTACCTGCGGGGCGAGGCCATCATGCCGGCCAAGAACGACCTGGCCAGCTTCGACAAGCTGCATCCGTGGTACTTCTCCGACGCCGAGCGCCGCCACCAGCCCGAGCGCGAGCCCGGCGAGCGGGTCGCCGACTTCACCGAGGTGGTCGCCGGCCTGTCCGGAGACCAGGCGGTGTACGAGGCGGGCCGCTGCCTGTCGTGCGGGAACTGCTTCGAGTGCGACGGCTGTTTCGGCTCCTGCCCGGAGGATGCGATCATCAAGGTCCGCCCCAGCCGTCCCGCGGGCCATGAGCACGGGGCAGAGTACGCCTACGTGTTCGATTATGGCCGGTGCACCGGCTGCGCGATCTGCTACGAACAGTGCCCGGTGCACGCCATCGAGATGATCCCCGAGAGTGCAGGTGAGCCGTGATGCGCGTCACCGTCGACGGCAACGAGGCGGCGGCCTCGGCCGCCTACCGGCTCAACGAGGTGTGCTGCATCTACCCGATCACGCCGTCGTCCCCGATGGCGGAGCTGGCCGACGAGTGGTCCAGCCAGGGGCGGCCGAACGTGCCGGCCGTGGTGGAGATGCAAAGCGAGGGCGGCGCCGCGGGTGCGCTGCACGGCGCGCTGCAGAGCGGGGCCCTGACCACGACGTTCACCGCCTCGCAGGGCCTGCTGCTGATGATCCCGAACATGTACAAGATCGCCGGGGAGCTGACCCCCACGGTGTTCCAGGTGGCCGCCCGGTCGCTGGCCGCGCAGGGCCTGTCCATCTTCGGCGATCATTCCGACGTGATGGCGGTCCGCCAGACCGGGTTCGCGCTGCTGGCCTCGGCCAGCGTCCAGGAAGCGCACGACCTGGCCGTGGTGGCGCAGGCCGCCACGCTGGCCACGCGGATCCCGTTCGTGCACTTCTTCGACGGGTTCCGCACCTCGCACGAGGTGAACACCGTCGACCTGCTCTCCGACGGCGACCTGCGGGCGCTGGTGCCGGAGGAGCTGATCCGGGCGCATCGCGGCCGGGCGCTGTCTCCGGAGCATCCGGTCATCCGCGGCACGGCGCAGAATCCGGACGTGTACTTCCAGGCCAGGGAGACCGTCAACCCGTTCTACGCGCGGGTTCCCGGCGCGGTCAGCGACGCGATGGACGCCTTCGCCGCGGCGACCGGCCGCCGGTACCGTCTCGCGGACTATACCGGTGACCCGGAGGCGGAGCGGGTGGTCGTGGTCATGGGCTCGGGCGGGCAGACCGCGGCCGAGACGGCCGCCTACCTGGCCGGGCACGGGGAGAAGGCCGGGGTGGTCCAGGTGCGGCTGTTCCGGCCCTTCCCGGCGGCGGCGGTCCTGGCCGCGATCCCGGCGACCGCGCGGCGGGTGGCCGTGCTGGACCGGACCAAGGAGCCCGGCTCGCTGGGCGAGCCGCTGTTCCTCGACGTGCTCGCGGCGCTGGCGGAGGCGCACGGCCGTGGGGAGCGGCCGGTCATGCCGCTGGTGACCGGCGGCCGGTACGGGCTGTCGTCGAAGGAGTTCACTCCGGGCATGGTGGCCGGGATCTTCACCGAGCTGGCCGCCGGCCGGCCCCGGCCGCGGTTCACGGTCGGCATCACCGACGACGTGTCCGGCATGAGCCTGCCGTATGATCCGGCGCTGGACATCGAGCCGGCCGAGACGGTGCGGGCGGTGTTCTTCGGGCTGGGCGCGGACGGGACCGTGGGGGCGAACAAGAACAGCGTCAAGATCCTCGGCGAGGAGCCGGCACGGCATGCCCAGGCGTATTTCGTGTACGACTCGAAGAAGTCCGGGTCGGAGACGGTCTCGCACCTGCGGTTCGGGCCGGCCCCGATCAAGGCGCCCTACCTCATCGGCCAGGCGGGTTTCGTCGGCTGCCACCAGGCGCGGATGATCGGGCGGCACGAGGTGCTCGAGCGGGCCGCGCCCGGCGCGACGGTGCTGCTCAATACGCCGCATCCGGCCGATGGGGTGTGGGACTCGCTCCCGCGCGAGGCGCAGGAGCAGATCCTGGCCAAGCAGATCACCCTCTACGCCATCGACGCCGGCAAGGTTGCCCGCGAGGCCGGGCTCGGTAAACGGGTGAACACCGTGCTGCAGACCTGCTTCTTCGCCATCTCCGGGGTCATGCCGCGGGACGAGGCGATCAAGTCGATCAAGGAAAGGATCGCCAAGACCTACGGCCGGCGCGGCCCCGAGGTCGTCGCCCGCAACGAGGCCGCCGTGGACGCGTCCCTGGCCGGACTGCACCAGGTTGAGATCCCGGGCCGGGTGACTGTCGGCCGCGGCATGCCGCCGGTCGTCCCGGCGGACGCGCCGGAGTTCGTCCGCACCGTGACCGCGCAGATGATGGACGGCCGCGGCGACGACCTGCCGGTCAGCGCGCTGCCGGCCGACGGCACCTACCCCACCGGGACGGCGGCGTACGAAAAGCGGAATATCTCCGACGAGGTGGCCGCGTGGGACCCGGACCTGTGCATCCAGTGCGGCAACTGCACCTTCGTCTGCCCGCACAGCGTGATCCGCTCCAAGTTCTACGACGCCGGCCAGCTCGCTGGTGCCCCCGAGGGGTTCCAGGCCATGCAGCTGGACGCGGTGGGGTTGCCGGGCTCCCGGTATACCCTGCAGGTCTACGCCGAGGACTGCACCGGCTGCGGGCTGTGCGTCGAGGCCTGCCCGGCATCGGCGCCCGGCGACCCCGCCCGGAAGGCGATCAATCTCGCCGCCCGGGAGCCGCTGGTGGACGGCGCGCGGCGCAACATCGCGTTCTTCGAGACGATCCCGGTCAACGACCGGTCACGGGTCGACTTCGGCACCGTCCGCGGCACCCAGTTCCTGCAGCCGCTGTTCGAGTTCTCCGGCGCATGTGCGGGCTGTGGCGAGACGCCCTACCTCCGGCTGGTGTCCCAGCTGTTCGGCGACCGGCTGATGATCGCCAACGCGACCGGCTGCTCGTCGATCTACGGCGGCAACTTGCCCACCACCCCGTGGACCACCGACCAGGCGGGACGCGGCCCGGCCTGGTCCAACTCGCTGTTCGAGGACAACGCCGAGTTCGGGCTCGGTTTCCGGCTCGCCGCCGACCAGCACGCCGGCCTGGCCCGCCGCCGGCTGGCGGAACTCAAGGACGCGCTCGGCCCCGGCGGACCGGAGCTTGCGGAGGCGATCCTGACCGCCCCGCAGCGGCGCGAAGCCGAGTACGCGGCCCAGCGCGAACGGGTCACCGAGCTCAAGCGCCGCCTGGCGGCGCTGGACCAGGCGAACCCGGCCGTGGCGGACCTGACCAGCGTGGTGGATAACCTGGTCCGCCGCAGCGTATGGATCGTCGGCGGCGACGGCTGGGCCTACGACATCGGCGCCGGCGGGCTCGATCACGTGCTGGCCAGCGGCCGCGACGTCAACGTGCTGGTGCTGGACACCGAGGTGTACTCCAACACCGGCGGGCAGGCATCGAAGTCGACACCGCCCGGCGCAGTGGCCAAGTTCGCCGCGGCCGGCAAGAACGTCCCGAAGAAGGACCTGGCCCTGCAGGCGATCGCCTACGGCAACGTGTACGTGGCCCGGGTGGCGATGGGCGCCGACCCGCAGCAGACGCTGCGGGCGCTCCGCGAGGCGGAGGCCTACCCGGGGACCTCGCTGGTGCTCGCCTACAGCCACTGCATCGCCCACGGCATCGAAAAGGACGGCATGCCGCTCCGCAACGGATGGACCAGCAGTACCGCGCCGTGGCCAGCGGCTACTGGCCACTGATCCGCTACGATCCGGTGCTGCGCGAAGCCGGGCACAACCCGTTCCTGCTCGACTCGCATCGGCCGAGGATGCCGCTGGCCGCCTACACCGGGCAGGAGCTGCGTTACCGCATCCTCGAACGCACCAATCCAGCAGCGGCCGAGCGCCTGCACAGGCTGGCCGAGGAGCAGGTCAGCCAGCGATGGGCTACATACGAGGAGATGGCCGCCCGCGGCGCGGAACGATTCCCAGGCGGCATCGACACCAGCATCCAGGCGGCCGCCGCCAAGGGCGGCGTGACAACGGCGGCGGGAGAGCCCGATGAATCTTGACACCAGCTACCTCGGCCTGAAGCTGCGCAACCCGCTGGTCGCCTCGCCGGGCCCGATGACTGCGACCGCCGGCGGGATCGCGCGGCTCGCCGAGGCGGGCGTGGGCGCCGTCGTGCTGCCGTCGCTGTTCGAGGAGCAGATCCGGGCCGAGGCCGAACGGGACGAGCGCCTGGCCGAGGTCAACGCGGACAGCTTCGCCGAGGCCACAACCTTCCTGGTCGACCCGGGCGCGAGCACCCGGCCGCGCCAGTACCTCAGCCTGATCGAGCGCGCCGCCGGATCGGGCGTGCCGGTGATCGCCAGCCTCAACGGCAGCACCACTGGCGGATGGACCGAGTACGCGCGGGCCATGCAGGACGCGGGCGCGGCCGCCGTCGAGCTGAACATCTACTACCTCCCAGAGGAGATGCTCACCCCCGCACGTGACGCCGAGCAGCGGTTCATCGACATCCTGGGCGAGGTCAAGGCCGTGGTGAGCGTCCCGGTCGCGGTCAAGCTGACCCCGTACTTCAGCTCGTTCGGCGAGATGGCGGTCCGCCTCGACCGGGCGGGCGCGGACGGGCTCGTGCTGTTCAACCGCTTCATGCAGGCCGACGTCAACCCGGACACGCTCACCGTCAGCACCGGATTCAGGCTGTCGAGCCCGGCCGAGGCGACGGCGGCCCGGTCCTGGATCGCCCGGCTGCGCGGCCAGGTCCGCGCCAGCCTCGCCGCGAGCACCGGCGTGGAAACCGGCGATGACGTGGCCGCCTACCTGCTGGCCGGCGCGGACGTGGTGATGACGACGTCGTCGCTGCTGCGGCATGGCCCGGCGCACGCGGCGGTGCTGCTCGACGGGCTGACGGCCTGGATGCAGCGCAAGGGATTCGGCGGCGTGGCGGATTTCCGCGGGATGCTCGCCGCGACGGCCGGCGCCGCCGGGCCCGGCTACGGGCGCAGCGGCTACCTCAGCGCCGTCGCGCAGGCTACCCGGGCCTACGCGCTGCGGTAAGGCGGCGCCTTCTCATGCCGGGGCCTGCGCGTCACATGCCCGGACGGTATCGGTAAGAACCACGCCATGAACACCGCCAGCGTGTCCACTTTGCTGAATACTGCAGGTGGGACAGGCTGAGTGCATGCAGATCGCGGAGCGGACGGCCACGTGGCGATGTGAAGGCCGGGTGCTGCTGCGGGTGTCGCGGGCGGCGTGGCGGCTGGGTCAGGCCGGACGGGAGCGCAGCTGGGCGCTGGCGTCGGCGCGCGCCGAGGGAGTGTCCATTCGCGCGCTCGCCGCCGCGGCCGGGCTCCGTCCTCCCGGGTGCACCAGATCGTTGCCGCCACCGGCCTCGATGAGCTGGACTCACGCTGGGTGAGCTGCGGGCGGGGGGCTGGCCGGCCCCGAAGACCCCATTCGCATGCCTGATCTTCCCGTCCACCATTTCCAAGGCGGTGGCGGTACCAAGCGCCTACAGCGAAGCGGGCCCGCCGTGAGTGCCTGGACCCGATGCTGATCGCCGGTGAACGGCACCTGCAGCTGGTCCTGAGCGAGTATGTCGATGCGGCCTTCTCATCGGCCGCACCGGACATTACTGCAGAGAGGGGTATACAGCTTGGCGGAGTAACTCCCAGATGTTGCGGTTAGACCCGCGTTCAGCCACAAGGTGTTGAGCCTGGAACGACTCGGCTCCGGTTAACTGTATAGCCCGGACTGCAGAATCCGCCCGACGGCCGAGCGCAGCCACCCATGCGCCACGTCGGCATGCGCGTCCTGCGCCGCAGTCGGCTCGGCGGCCTGATCCACGAGTATGCCCAGGTCGCATAGGGGTGACACGGTTTCCGGCACCCCCACCCCGCAGCGGCAGCCCGCCCACGCCGTCGATATCGCCGCCAGGGTCGAGCGAAGGCAGGTTCCCGGCGATCTCATCAGCGAATACCGCAGAGTGGCCTAGCGCGTGAAACGCCAGGTCAGCGGCTGTGTGAGAGTTGTGGCACGGCACAAGGCCTGATCAACGAATACTCACGCGCCGCCTGACATCCCGAAGAACCGCAGGTCACGACACGGATCCTATTTTCGAGCGGGTCAGGTTCCGGGCTGGCTGCCCGCCGCCATCCCGTGGCTGCAGAACGCCCTCGCCAGTCACTGGAATAGCCAGTACTACCAGTCGCTGCTGCCCGTCCCCACCGACTCCCGGGCCCCTTACGACCCGGTCATCGACATCGTTATGGCGGCGATCTACGGCGCCGTTCCGGTCACCGACACCAGGCTCCTGGCGACCGCGGCGCTGCTGCGCAGCCAGTGGGCCGACCCGTCCTCGCCGGACTATTACCCGATCAACGGCGCCGACCAGGAGCGCGGGATCGGCCCCATGCTCGGGCGCTACCCAGGGGACACCTACGACGGTGACACTGCCGATGCGCCGACGCGTGATACGCCGCGGAGCTTCGCGAGCAGGTCCTCCTCGCCCATGCTGGCGGCGTGCGAGCGCAGCGGCCTCGCGTTCTGCTCCAGCTGGCGGCGGATGGCCTCATCGCTGCGGGCTTCCATCGATACAATCCGGTCGAGGGTGACCCAGGACATCTTCACGCCGGTCAACGAGGAAACCCCGCTTCGTCGAGGCGGCTCTGCAAGCCGGGCCTGGTGGGGTACTGGGCACGCAGATCCAGCACGCGC
>Ga0335076_10002616_pt1 | contig 17926 bp, 16 predicted proteins | sample Lox_Sample_25_FD_206717 | JGI IMG/M metagenome (GOLD analysis project Ga0335076, IMG submission 206717) | Soil microbial communities from Loxahatchee National Wildlife Refuge, Florida, United States - Lox_Sample_2.5 | ecosystem: Environmental > Terrestrial > Soil > Wetlands | place: USA... | reverse complement strand
CGGCTGCGGCGCCTTTATCCCCCTTATGTCGCGATGCTGGCTCTGTACCTGGCGCTCTCGGCGGTCTTTCCCGTCGAATCGAAGATTCCCCCCGGCCACGCCTTCTCGTACCTCATCGGCAATTTGCTGATGGTCTCCCCCCGGCCCATGATCATCGTGTCGTGGACCATTGGAACGCTGCTGGCCTTGTATACCATCGTGCCGCTGTTCTGGACCACCGTGCGATTCGAACGGTGGCAGCCACCGTACCGCATCGCCTTCATCCTGGCGTCACTCGTGATCTGGTACTCCGTCCCAAGAGCCAATCCCATTCTGGATTCGCGGGTGGCATACCTATTTGTCGGCTTCGCTCTGCACGAGGCGTTCTGTGCCGGGGCGGCGTTCGAAGCTGGCGGAGAGGTTCCGGGGCTTGCCTTATTGGGCTTCGGGTATCTGCTGGGTTACGCCAACGACCGCGGATGGATGATGTTTCTTACTTGCCACGCTCGATGAACTACTACGCTTATCTGGCGCCGGGACTCTTCTACGTCTGCGGGCACATCCTCAGCAACCGGGGCCGCCTGGCGGCCTGCCTGGAGCGGGCCGGTTTGCCGCGCCTGGGTAGGATGAGTTACTCCTACTATCTCAGCCACGGAATGATCGTCAAGGGACTGTTCTTCCTGGTGGCGTCTCTCGGGATTCGCTCTCACAACCCGGCAATTTTCTGGGTCAGTCTGCCGATCGCGTATGCCTGCACACTCTTAGCAGCCTGGACGTGGTTCCGAGCGGTGGAAGGCCCCCTGGCCGGATTCCTGAGCTCCAGCCGAATCCAACTGCCCGGCCGTGGGATCCGCGTGAATCCCTGTCCATCCGTGGTTAATTCCTAAGACACGCCTGATACAGACGTTCGTATTGCCGTCCCATCTCCTCGATGCCGTAGCGCTCGAACGCCAGGCGGCGCGCACGCTCCCCGCGCTGCCGCAAGTCCGCACTGTCCGCCGCCCGAAGCATCGCCCCGGCCAAAGCCGAAGCATCCCCCGGCGGACACAACCAGCCCACCGATTCCGGCAGGATCTCCGGAACGCCGCCCACAGACGTGCTCACCACGGGCAATCCGGACGCCATGGCCTCCAGAATCACCAGCGGGAGCCCTTCGTTGACCGACGAAAAGACAAACACATCCAGGCTTCGCAAAACGCCCGGTGTGTCGTTCGTGCGCCCTTCCAGGCGCACGCGCCCCTCCACCCCCAAACGCGCAATCTGGGCGGCCATTTGGCTTTCCAAATCGCCATAGCCGTAGATGCTGAGGACCGCCTCGGGCACCCGCGGCGCAATCTGGCTGAATGCCTCGATCAGGATCGCATGCCCTTTGGCGGGAACCAGGCGGCCGACCGTGCCGAAGCGGATCGCCGGCCGCCGCGAGCCCGGCGCGGCAGCTTCCCCGGCAAACCGCTCCAGCGGGATCCCGTTGATGATCACCGAGCAGAGTTCCGCCGGATATTGCAGGCGCGGCTGGAGCGCCCGCTGCACGAAATCGCAGTCGAAGATGACGTGGCTGGTGAGCGGTCTGACCCAGCGGAAGTAGCGTTCCTGGTAAGGCAAACCGTGAGAAGTGGTGGCGCTGTGGCGCGTATTGACGCAGACCGGAACGCCCGCCAGCCGCGCCGCCAGCGCCGCGTAATGATGGACGCCGGGATTGTGCCCGTGAATCACGTCCGCCCGGTCGTGGCGCAGCCGGCGCGCCATGGCCAGGACGGCGCCGAACGAAAAACCGGGTGCCTTGCGGAACGTGACGATCGGAATTGCGGCGCTTTCCAGCTTCTCGGCCAGCGCCCCGGCCCCGAACAGGCAATAGACCAGCACTTCGTGTCCCTGCTGCTTCTGGGACAATGCCAGGTTCACGGCGAGCGATTCCAGTCCGCCTACATCCAGGTTCTCGATCAGTTGAACGATTCGCAAAACAGGCTACCAGCCTAGCTCCTTTTCCTTTTCGTGGAAATTGGGAGAGAGGGTTTCTCTCTGGATGCTTCATTGAGGAAAGCCCGGTAGCAGGCCGGGCCTTCCAATCGAAGCGGAAAGGAGGACCATCCCTAGGGCCCTAGTGCTGATAGAGTTCGTCCGTAAGTGCTTCGGGCGGATCACGGTACTGATCCTATGGCCTCGTAAGAGCCACAGGTAGGTACCGCGAGGCCGGATCTCGCAACTCCGGTCGGCCCTATCAGCATAATCTGTCCGGCCGTCTCCGGCAAGCCTTAATCAACGGTAGAAGGCGCGGATCAACTCGCACACGTAAGCGATGTCCTGCTCTGCCAGCGCGGAATGCACGGGCAGTGCCAGGACCTCCGCGGCCGCCTTCTCGCTCTCGGGGAAATCGCCTTCCTGGTAGCCGAGATATGCGAAGCACACCTGCTGGTGGAGAGACAACGGATAGTAAATCTCGCTGCCCACGCCGTTCTCCTGCAGGAAGGTCTTCAACCCGTCGCGGCGCGGCGCCCGGATCACGAACTGGTTGTAGATGTGCCGGGTCTGGTACGACGCGGCCTGCGGCAGCGTAATCGGAAGGCCGGCGCCGCCGAGCAGCGCGCGGTAGCGGTCGGCATTCGCCTGGCGGCCGGCAGTCTCGCCATCCAGGTGCTTCAGCTTCACCCGCAGGATCGCCGCCTGCAGCGTGTCGAGGCGCGAGTTAATCCCCACCCAATCGTGGAAGTATTTCTTGGGAGCTCCGTGTACCCGCAAGGCGGCCAGCTTCTTGGCCAGTGCCTCGTCGCGAGTCACTACCATGCCGCCGTCTCCGAACGCCCCCAGGTTCTTGCTGGGGAAAAAGCTGATGCAACCCATCTCGCCGATGGATTGCGCCGCGATACCTTTGTATTCCGCGCCGATGGATTGCGCCCCGTCTTCGATCACCAGGCAGCCGTACTGGCGGGCAATCGCCATGATCGGATCCATATCCGCGCAGGCGCCGAACAGGTGCACCGGCATGATCGCCTTCGCATCGGGGTGACGTTCGATGACCTTCGCCAGGGCCTGCGGATCGATGTTGAACGTGGCCGGGTCGATGTCCACAAATACCGGGATGGCGCCGATGCGCGCAATCGAGCCGGCGGTGGCGAAAAACGAAAACGGGGTGGTCAGCACCTTGTCGCCGTGCCCGATGCCGGCGGCCATCAGCGCCAGCAGCAGCGCATCCGAGCCGGAAGCGCAGCCCACGGCAAACGGCACGTGGCAGTACGCCGCAATCGCCTTCTCCAGCAGCTTGACGTCCTCGCCCATGATGAAGGCGTTGGCGTCGATCACCCGGGTCATTTCGGCGATCACTTCCTCGCGAATCGGCCGGTGGAGCGATTTCAGGTCCAGCAAGGGGATCTTGCGTTTTTCCGCTATAGGGGTCATTCAGGTTCCTCCGAAAATCGAGCTTGTTTTTCTATTTGGCCAGGGCCTTGTCTTCGTCCCAATCGAGGCAGCGGAGCACGCCCGGCTCCGTCTCCCGGTAGCGCCACCCGCTTTCCGGGCAAACCAGCTCGCCGTCCGCATTGACGGTCTTCAGGGTGTGGCCATGGCGGCTCATCCACGCCTTGCGGCGCGCCGGGACTCCCATCATCAGGGCATAGTCCGGCACGTCGCTGGTCACCACCGCGCCCGCGGCGATGAAGGCGTAGCGTCCGATGGTAGTCCCGCAAACGATGGTGGCGTTCGCGCCGATCGATGCCCCGCGGCGCACCAGCGTTTTTTCGTAGAGGTGGTGCCGCACGATCTGCGACCGCGGGTTGCCGACGTTGGTAAACACGCAGGAAGGACCGCAGAAGACATCGTCTTCCAGGACGGTGCCCGTGTAGATCGAAACGTTATTCTGGAGCTTGCAGTTATTCCCGATGACCACGTCGGGGGCAATCGAGACATTCTGACCGAGATTGCAACTGGCGCCAATCCGGCAGTTTTTCATGACATGGGAAAAGTGCCAGATTTTGGTTCCAGGACCGATCTCACAAGGCTCGTCCACATAAGAAGACTCATGAACAAAATAGTCCATTCTTTTTGAGTTTATAACATCCGCCCTTCCGGCCCCCGTATTAGCTTTGGTATCCAAAACCTGGTCGGCCTTCCGGTGACCTCACCGTCACCTCAGAGGCACAATCAGTCTTTTACCGCGGGAGAAGGGCGAAACCCGGTAGGTGACGCAACGCGAATGACGGCGGGTGCTTTCTTGAGAGCAGTATCACCAGGAACGTCACACCGCACCGGTGGAGGGCAAGCGTTGCAGGCGGATTACCACCACCCGGGATTTATGCCGAAACCTGGCACCGGCGCCTTCGCCAACGGCCGGCGATCAGTCCAGCGGCGCCGATACCAGCCAGAACGAAACTGGCCGGTTCGGGCACCACGGATGCTCCTCCTTCCGTCCCTGTAAACACGGGCCCGAAATAGGGGCCAACACCAAATACATCGATGGTGGGAAAACTCGTGTTGGCGGTGAAGGATGCCCGACTGGCGCCGAACGTGATATTCGGGTCGGAGGATACGGCGCTCACGCCGCAGCAGGCCACCTGCGCGGTGGAACCAAGATCAGCCACGATATCGTACGTCGTGCCCGCGGTGAGAACCAGGGGAGTGGTCAACACAACGTACTGATACCTCCCGCTCCCATCCGTCGGATCGCTTCCCAAAATAGGCTGTACCAACAGGTTGACCGATGTCCCGTCCTGATAAATCCGCACATCCTGGCCGCTCGGAGGCGCCAGCACATCCAAACCGACACCGGTAACCGTGAAGGGTTGCGCGCCTACGGTAAATGAATATCCGAGGGACAGGAGACTGCCCGTGGGGGCACTGCCGCTGCCAGTGAAATCAATAATAGCCACGAAACTAGCCCTGGCGGGTGTGGCGAGCGACAGCAAGGCGCCCAACAGCGACATTCCGACCCAGCCGAATATACGGTTGCCCTTCATTCACACGGCCTCCTTGGCCGTAGACCCAATCCGCAAGGAGCGACCAGTGCGGTGGATCACTCTGCGCAACCTTACCACGCGGCCGAAGCACCCCATCAGTTGCCATAAGTAGAGTCGGTAACAGGAATAGCCGGATACTTACTGCCACCCCAAAAGGGGGGGGCGCTCTGATATCCCTCGGGATATGGACACGTGAATTTTGACATAGCGTCCATTCATCGAAAGTGGAACCGGCCTCGAAAGCCGGTGATTTGCATTATCTTTCCTGCGAGATGGATTCGTGTTCAGCAGATCCCGGCAGGGCTTGACTCGAGCCCCTTTTTCCGCTGCCACAGTCAGGCATGATCGCGTTCGAGGCTCGGCCTTACCGAGAAGGCCCGCGACACCGCGTTCGCCAAAGGCACGGGCCATCGCGGCTAATCCTCGTCCAGCAATAGCAGCTTCAGGCCAGTTTGTCATCTGTCTGAACTTCGCGCAGCCAGCCTTCGAGATCTCGAAGGCTTACGATCTTCGCATGTTAATCTGGCCGGTCTTCGCGAAGTACTGGGCGGCAAGCAGCATCGGGTCATCGCGATTGCTGTCTATCGCCAGGGTGATTGAGGGGTGGGTCCCGTTGTTAAACGTGTGATCGTGGCCGGAGAGTCCGGCAACGCGATGTCCCCAGGAGTCCCGTGGCCACCCCGGTTATTGCTCTGACCCTGGGTTCATAAGTTGAAGAAAAGCGAATGCGTCCGTGTTGGAGCCGTGAAGGAGTAGTACCGTCTGCAGCGTGATCGTCCACGGAGCCAATCCAGGACGTTCAGACGGCTCGTAATTCCAGTCAGAACGGCTGTGCTGTGGAGCACATTTCGACCGCGCAGTGACTCTGGCAGCCGCACGTTGGAGGAAAACAATGGCGGACCCCGTCGATCAGTCAGTGCCTGAGTTTATGCGCAGATTCTCTCGTGACCTGAACTCACCACGGCGTGACCCATATTCCGTATTGCCAACCGGCAAAGACCAGCTCGGGCCGGTCGAGTGGACACCCAAGAAACTCAACTGGTTCATGTTCCAGTCGAGGCCCGATCCCAAATCGAAGTTCGACGCGTTTACCGTAAGCGCTCCCGTATTGAAATCGTCCCAAGAGGCCGACCCGCAAACCCAGAAGGTGGCGTTCGGGCAATGCCAGAATCCCACGCACTTTCAGCGCGTGATCAATGGCAACGAAGCGGGCCCGCCGGAGGAAGTCAAATGCGACGGCAAGTGTGCGGCCGGGGGAAAGCCTGTCAACACCTACTGGGAAGCCACGGCGTCCATGAAGGAATTCCGCTTTGTGGCAACCTTCTATCCTTCGAAATCCTGGGTAAGGCGGGGGATCCGCCTGCCGGACGGCACTTTTCGCCATACCACACCGGAGGGAACCGCCACCCTGCTGGCGCATGAGCAGGGCCACTTCGATTTGACCTATATCTGCGCCAGGTCTCTGACCAACGCCGTTCTGAAACTGCAGGTGAAGGGATACAGTTGCACGCCCGAGACTGCGAGCGGCAAAGCGCTGCGCGCCCTCCGCAAGCAGGTTCAGGATCTCATCAAAACGCATCAGGAAAAATGGAAAACGGACGACCAGCAATACGAGTCCGACACGGAGCACGGAACCACCGAAAAACAACCGCAATGGCAGGCAAAGATAGCCACCGAGATCGCCAAACTGGGGCAATGATGCCCCTGGGATCCGCGTTCGGCCGGTAACGCTTATTCGATGGTCACTACCTGATAGCCGCTCGAAGGCGAAATTCCCGTATCGGCAATGCTGGTGGCCGCCTGCAATTTGGCTCCCCCCTGGAAGTTCAGATCGTACGCCACCAGTGCCATCTTGGTGCCAGTTGTCTGGGTGCCGTTGTTGATGATCAGCGTAGAGGTTGGGAAGTACAACGAACCGGAGAGACTCATCGTGGCGCCGCCGGCGATGGTGCTGCTCCCCGGAGTATAGTGACGGTCGGAATAGAACAGAATCCCTTCATAGCTTCCGGACGATTCCGCGGAGAGGGTCACGGTCGTTCCGTTCGCGATATTGGCGGTGGCGCCGTTGGTGAGGAAGATCATCACCCCGCCGCTGGCGGTGAGCGGACCGCTTTGAATACTGAAGGTACCGCCGTTAATGATGTAAGTTCCCGGCCCCATTACGGCCGAATTGCCGTTGGACAGGGTGAACCCGTTGCAATAAGTGCCCGCCGATGGAGTGTATGGATGGTTCTGCCAGGCTGTCATGTTGCCGGCGCTGGAAGGCAGGCAGGATCCCAGAGAAGGGGTCGGAAGATTGGCGAGAGGATCCGCCACGGGGCTTCCGGTATTCTGATTCAAAGTGCCGCCATGACTCCCGTTGTTGTCTTCTTTCTCGCTGCCCACCACGTTAATCGATCCGCTGGTGACGGTGAGTTTGGCACTGCCGGTGATGTACATCGCCTCCTTGGCCGGATTCACGGCTTTCCCGTCCGAGTTCACGTAGACGCCGCATCCGCTCGTAATCTGCGCGTTGTTTCCGGCTTCAAAGGCATCCTGGCCATGAGGGTCGAGCACGTAGATGCAGCCCCCGCCGCCGCTCCCTTGAATTAAAGCCACGGTGGAACGCGCGCTGGCGACCAGCGGGTTTCCACTCATACGGCCAAACAGTGCGATGGGGCTCTCGTTAACCCGCGCCGTAACCCAATACGAGACCGTCGTGCCGGGCACCGTGGGAGCTGTGCTGGTGGTGTTGGCCTGGATCGTGACACTTTGCCGCCCGGCGGTGACGAAGCCGTTGGCGCCGGCCATGGCGCAGGCGTTGTCAAAATCGGTGTTGATCGTGGTCGGAGCGGTGGACGGGCAGGCGGCGGCGGTTCCAGCCGGGCTTCCACACCAGATCGTGCCCGTACCGCAAACCAGCCCGGAAGAAGAATTGGCGGAAGCGGCTTTCGCGGCGGCAATCGCGGCAGCGTCCGCCGCGGCTTGCGCGGCCTCACGCCGATAGTATGCCCAGCCCACATCTACAGACAGTCCCAACAACCCGATCATCAGGACGATGGCCATCGTCACCATGACTACTGCTTGTCCGCCGGTTTTCTGTCTGCGGTTCATATCAATACACCACCATCTGGGTCGAGGTGGCCGAGAGTGTCACCCCGGAAAACACCACACTGCGCATCCGGGCAAAAATAGGAGGCCTGTACGAGGCCGTGACCGTGACATCCGTGGTTCCCGCCTGGCTGGCGCTGAACGTGGGCCAGGCTGTCGCACTGCTGGTGCAGGAAGTGATGGGTGTGCACGTCGAGGTACCGCCGGCGGAGGTCAGCGTGACATTCAAGCTGCCTGTGGGTATGCCGATGGCTTTGCTGGCGAGCAGGGTTGCCGCCGTGCCGGCCGTCCAGGCGCAACTCTTACCGACGCAGTCCGCTCCATGCGCCGATGCCTCGCGGGCGGTATAGTTCACCGCCTCCGCCAGAGTGTGATAGTTCCACATCACGATGCCGAGCGAAGCGATGGATGTGATCACGAAGATCAGCGGGACGGCGCACAGGGTGAATTCCAGGAGCGCCCCGCCGCGCCGGGGGTTTCGATGCATACGAGGTTTGGGCATGGGCAGGTTCCTTAGCTCACGATCTTACGGTGAGAATGACGGTTCGGGAACAATTGAGCCTGCTGGCCAGAATCCCTGGAAACGGGATCATGCTCACCGAATAATTCACGGTTACGGAAACGGCCGGCTGTCCATCGGCCCCGGTTGCCGACGATGTGGATACAGAAACCGGTGAGGAGCCTCCGCACGAGGTGGTTCCGCTGCCGACACCCGGCGCGTTGCGCAGTTCCGCGAGCGCGTAGGAGCAAGCCTTGGTGGAAAAATTGGAACTGGCTGCATTGGCCGAAGAGTACGAGCCCCAAACCGCACCGGCCCGCGCTGCGCTTTGAGTGGAAATCAGAGCGTACGAGCCTACACCCATGTCGTATGCCCCCACGAAGGAGAGCACGAGCCAGGGGAGCAGCAGGGCCGTTTCGATGGTCGCCTGCCCACGGAGCCGCTTACGCTTCCCGGAGACGGGCGGAACTGTCATAAGGGACATACCTTTCCAGCGGGTTGTTGTCATTGGCCACCAGTAAACCGACTGTGGAGACAATCCACAAGTGGCCGGAAGTTAATGATTACTTTCCCGGTTTTCAGGTGAGTACTAACGATGCATCTGGTACTGTAAGAACCTCTAGTACCCGGGCGCGTGTAAGGACGCGGCCCTTGGAAATGTCAGTTCCGTGTCCCGCGGCTTGTCTTAGTCCGCACTGGTCGGGTCTGGTGCCGGAATCTGCTGGAATCAAAGAAGTTTGTCGTGAGCGCCGGTCTCAGATCAAGCCGGCGCGGCGCATCAGATCCTGAAATTGCGGTTCCTCGCGGAGGCTGTCAAAACGCGGATCGGTCTTCAGCCAGGTGATCAGGGACGAGTGCTGCTGAAAGGCCTTCTCGAGCCAGCTAAGGGCGTTTTTCCGGTCGCCCAAGGCGGCATACACCATGGCGATGTAACCGGGGGGAACGGGAGCTTGCCGGGCGAGAGCCAGCAGGCGGTTCAGAATCTGGCGTGCTTCGCCGGTCTTTCCGATCAGGACATCGGCGTAAGCGAGGTCGGGAGACAAACCCGGATCGATCTTGTCGAGGGAGATGCTTTTTTGAATGGCCTCCATACCCTGTTCGTACATTTGCTTGGAGAGGTAGGCCAATCCGAGAGTACTTTGGACGGTGGAGTCATTGGGATGGAGGTCGAGCGCCTTCTGGTATTGCGCGATCGCCTGATCGTAGCGCCGCGCGCTGAGATATACGTCTCCCAGGGTGGAATTGGCGAGTATGGACAAAGGGTCGAGTTCCAGGGCCCGTTTCGCCTGCTCGATGCTTTCTTCGGCTCGCCCGACGTGGCGTAAATACGTGGCGTAATAGATCCGGGCAGTCGAGAAACCGGGGTTGAGTTCAATCGCTTTTTGGACCTCGGTCTCGGACTTTTTCCAATTCCACGAGTTGTAATAAACCGAGCCCATGGCGTTGTGCGCTTCGGCCAGCGAGGGATCGAGGGCCAGCGCACGCGCGGCGGCTTCGCGGGCCTGCGGTATCACCTCTGCGAAAGGGCGCGCCCCTACATAATGGAGGCCGGTCAAGGCTTCGGCGAGCCCCGAGTAAGCGGCTGCGTAAGTGGGATCCAGGCTGACGGCCTGCTGATAATACTCGACACTCTTGACGAGCGGCTCCGGCTCGTACAGGTTCTGGTAATAGCGGCCTTGCAGATATGCCTCCAAAGCGGCCGGAGCGACGGTGTGGCTGCGCGCCAGCCGTCCGGCTTCCTCAGGCGTGACGCGGGCCTGAATCTCGGAGGCAATCGCTTGCGCAACCTCGCCCTGCAACGTGAGGGCATCATCGATTTTACGATCGTAAGACCTGGCCCAGAGTTGCTGGCCGGTGGCACTATCGACTAATTCGGCGGTGATGCGTACCCGCTCGCCGGATCGCGTCACCGAGCCGGTAATGACGGCACTCACGCCGAGATCGCGGGCGATTTCCGGCAGCGGCTTGTTGACACCCTTGAACTGCATGGCCGAGGCGCGCGAGATCACCCGGAGGGAGCCGATCTGGGTGAGGTCGGCAATCAGGATTTCCGTCATGCCGTCGGCAAAATAGTCCTGCGCAGTATCGCCGGAAAAGTTCGCGAGCGGCAGGACGGCGATGCGGGTGATGGCCGGGCCACGCGTTCCCGGCAGCCAACGACGCCACTTCGCGGGAGCAATCGCCCACAGGCCCGTGACGCCTGCAAGAGCCGCAAGGCCGCCGATCAGCAGTACTCGCCGGCGTGACCGCAGAGAGCGGCCGGCGTGCAGCCTCTTCAGGTCCGCCAGAAGTTCTGCCGCGGACCGGTAGCGCCGGCCGCGATCCTTCTCCAGGCATTTTCCGATAACCCGCGACAGGGCCCCTGGAATCCGGGGATTGAGGGACTCGATGGGGGTGGGATCTGCGTGCGCGATCTTCACGATGAGACCGGCCTCGGTTTCGCTCTCGAACGGCAGCCGGCCGGTGCTCATCTCATAAAGGACCACTCCCAGGGAAAACAGATCGCTGCGGTGATCCGCTTCGCTTCCCGCCACCTGTTCGGGGCTCATATAAGGCAGGGTCCCCATGATGATGTGGGGCTTGGTCAGGGATTGCATGCCGGTGGCCGGCGCCGCGGCCTTCCCGGCGGGCTGCGGGCGGTCCAGCTTCGCCAGGCCGAAGTCCAGCAGCTTCACGTGATCGTTGGCAATGAGATGAATATTGGTGGGCTTCAGGTCACGGTGCAGGATACTCTTGGCGTGGGCGGCCGCGAGCGCGTCCGCGATCTGGATGGCCAGGTTGAGAATCGTGGGGGTGTCGAGCGGTTTGCCTCCGATGCGGTCCTTGAGGGTCTGGCCTTCCAGAAGCTCCATGACGATAAAGTGCCTGCTCTGGTGCTCGTCGATTTCATGGACCGTGCAGATGTTGGGATGACTGAGCGCGGAGGCGGCGCGAGCCTCGAACTGGAAGCGCCGGATGGCAGCGTCATCCAGGGCAACGGCCTCGAGTAGGATTTTGATGGCTACGAGACGGCCGAGCTTCAAGTCCTCGCCCTTATAAACGGCGCCCATGCCGCCGGCGCCTATTTTTTCGAGAATGCGGTAATGAGAAATGACTTGGCCGGCGGGTAGGTCATCCGCATACGCCAATCTTTCAGCCAGCGCTTCCAAGGCGGGGGTTTCGAAAAATTCGTCGGCGCGGCCATCCTGGGCGGTCAGCGCTTCGACTTCACCGCGCAGATCGGTATCCCCGGCACAGGCTTCCTCCAAAAAGGAGGCGCGCTCCGCGCCGGAGAGTCGAAGCGCGGCCGTGACCAGGTGTTCGATCTGCCGCCGGCGCGCCGGCAGACGCTCGTCCGGCTGCGGTGATGGGGTATGCCCTTCCGGCGCCATAGACAAAGTCGCTGCTCAGTATACACCGGGCCTGGCGATGATTGGATTCAGGACGCCAACCGTCAGTCTCAGTTTCAGTCTCAGTCTCAGACTCAGTCTCAGACTCAGTCTCAGGGAGCGTTTCGGCGGTAGTGGCGCCGAAATCCCCAAAGCGGTTACGCCTCTGCCGGCGGGCTGATCGGCGGGCTGATCGTAGATCGCCAGTCCGGTTTACGGCTCAACAGGCTCGCCAAGCAGCCGATCGACCTTCTCGAGCCATGCGCGCGCTTCGTCGTTCGTGCGGCCGATGATGACGGCTGGTGCGAACGCTTCCTGAATCACCTCCAACAGGTGGTCGCCATGTTCGTGCAGCAGGCGGCGAATGTCCGCCTGAACGCCAATCCGCTGATACTCCCAGGAGGTCTTTTGAAAGTCCCGCACGATGTCCTCATCGGTATCGCCGAACGTGTAGGCGTCCTGGTGGAAATATCCGCCGAGCAGCCCCGCGAGGTAAGGAAAAGGTTCGAATTGCATAGAATGCCAATTCTAAGGCTCCGGAAAAGCGGTCAGGATGTAGTAGAGCTTGCCTTGATACGCTTCCATTTTCAGAACAAATCTGACTTTGCTCATCTTAACCAGTTGATTGGTGGCCCGGACGACCCCTTGCCCGACCGGGTTCGGCGCATTGTAGAAGAAGGCTTTCCGGGCGCCGGGAGCGGCCGTTTTGGCCCAGGCCTCGATCGCCGAGCGATTCGACTTCAAGCCCTGATAGAGCGTCCTCTCCGCCACCTCGAGCGATTCAAAAGTGGATGCTGCCGGAATTCCCGCCTCCGCCGCCAGCCGCGCCTGCAATTCGGCTTCGGTCTTCCCCACATGTTTCAGGATGGTATGGCCGCCGACCCTGCTTCCCGCCGCCGCCTCGTGTTCGATCAGGCTGATCCGTCCCGCCCGAATCGCAGCCACGCGCGCTGCTCCCACGCCCAGCGTTACCACAATGGGAACGGCGATATCCACGCCGGTTCCGATCTTGTCGGCGGTCGCCGGATCGGCTCCCAGTGCCCGGGCTAAAGCAGCGGCCGACTGATCGGTCAACGTGCGCTGCTTCTTGCCGGTCCACATCTGCCAGAAATTCGTCGAGACCGTATCGATTCCGTGCGCGCCCAGCACCACGCCGCCGGCCTTGGTGACCATGGTCGGCTCTGGAGCCAGGAGCAGCGCCCCCGCTCCCACGATTTCCAGCGTTCCGCCGATCACGCCCAGGCCGGCCCACAATCGATTGGTCCGGGTTTCGGTTGTGTTGATGTCCTGCCCGTTGAGCACCAAAGCCAATTGGGCCGGAGATAAGACCATTGTCAGCCCGTCGTCGTCCGCCATGGGTCGCCTCCTGGGAGAAATCTCAACTCAACGATACGTATTGCGGCCGAAGAAAGGCCGAGAAAATAGTACCGCCCGTGGTGTCTGCCGCACTTCCCCCAGGCAGCCCCGGTAACCTTCCCCCACTTACGCCGTATTCTGTACATGAAGCCAGCGGCGCTGCTCATCATTGCCGCCGTCTGTTTTGGCCAGGAGAAGCCGGCCTTTGAGGTGGCTTCGATCAAGCTGAATCCCGGCGGGCCCGAAAGCGGATTCTCGTTGGATATCGCGCCCGGTGGCCGCGTGACCGCACGCAACATCGACCTGTGGGCCTTGATCCGTCAAGCCTACAATCTTCGCGAGTCTCAAATTTCAGGCGGTCCGGCCTGGATCCAAGACCGCCGCTTCGATCTTCAGGCGCAGCCGGCACAAGCTGATGCCCCGGTTTCGCACCAGCGGGCCATTTCCATGCTGCAGACGCTGATCGAGGAGCGCTTCGGCTTGCGATGGCATCGCGAATCCCGTCCGTCCCGGGGCTATGGGCTGATCATCGCCGGCCATGGGCCCAAACTTCCCCCTGCCCGCCAAGGCCGGGGCCGCACGAGGTTCGGTGATCTGGATGCACCCGGCATGACATTAGAATCCCTTTGCCAGATTCTGGAGTTCGAACTGGGCCGTCCTGTGGTGAACCGGACCGGCCTTTCGGGTCCGTACGCCGTCAGGTTGCAGTGGGCGTCGGAACGCGCTCCTGCGGCGAATCGCGCGGAAGACGCATCTCTGCCGTCGCTGTTCACCGCCCTTCCGGAGCAACTCGGACTCAAGCTGGAATCCGCCAGTGCTTCAGTAGACGTTTTCGTGATCGACAAGGTCGAAATGCCCTCCGGGAACTGAATGAGGGCGGGGGAGCGGGAAGCCCTGTCAAACCTTCCATGGGTCCGCGGCGTCTAACCAGCAACCCCATATGGCACTCGGAGTTCGCCTCTTGACGAAGATCGTAGTGTTTACCTTGCTGGCTGCAACCTTCGGAGCCGCGCAGGAAACCCGGCAACCCAAATTCGACCTCGCGGACGTCCACACCAGCAAGACCGCGCCTGGATTCGTACAGAATTTTGGCGGCGTCCTGCGCGCTGGACGCTACGTGAACCGCGACGTCACCCTCCTCGATCTCATCCAGGCGGCCTACAGCGCGACGGAGGACACCATCTCCGGCGGCCCGGGCTGGCTGGGCTCCGACCTGTTCGACGTGATCGCCAAGGTGCCCGACCACACCAACATGGCCACTGCGAACCTCATGCTGCGATCGCTCCTCGAGGAGCGGTTCCACCTCGTGGTGCGCAACGATACGCGCCCGGTGCCCCGCTATGTCCTCATCGTCGGCAAGCCGGGGTCGAAGCTGAAAGTGGCCGCGGGTTCCGGAAGTGCGCGTTGCGATCCCATCCAACAGGGCGGCGGCGGCCCGGGCGGGCCAGGCGGGCGCGGACCCGTCGACCTGGCGTCTGTACCCAACATCAAAGTCGCCTGCCGCAATTTGACGGCGCCGGATATCGCCGACAATCTGCGGCAGATGGCGGGCGGCTATCTCGACCACGACGTGGTGGATTCCACCGGGCTCGAAGGCTCGTTCGATTTCGATATCGAGTGGACCCCGCGCGCCGCGCTGGAGGCCAAAGGTTCCGATGGTATCTCGATTTTCAACGCCGTGGAGAAGCAACTGGGACTGAAACTCGAGAAGAAAGACGTACCCCTGCCCACGCTGGCCATCGAGAGCGTGAATCGCAAGCCGACCCCCAACCCGCCGGAGGTTGCCACGGTACTGGCATTGTCCCCGGCGCGCTTTGAAGAAGCTTCCATTAAACCCGCGGATCCCGATAAGCCTCCGTTCCAGGGCCTGCTCTACACCGGCGGCAGCCAGATGAGAGCCGGCGGCACCCTTCGGTTTATGATTGCCCTGTCGCTCCAGATCCCGCCCAACCTCGCGAACGACATGGTGGTGGGCGTTCCCAAATCCGCGGACACCCAGCGATGGGAGATCAATGCCAAGGTCCCCATGACCGGTGAGGGCGCTCCGAACGTGGTGAAGGGAAGGCCGCAGCCGCCGCCCTTCAGCGTCGGACTGGAAATGCTGCAAGGCCTGCTCCTCGATCAGTTCGGCCTCAAGACTCACACCGAAGATCGCGAGGTCACGGTGTACGCCCTCACCCTCGGCAGCGGCAAACACAAACTGACCCAGGCCGCCGATTCCGACCGCGTCGGCTGCCGGCCCGATAACACCGCCCCCAAGCCGGTTTCCAACATGGGGCCGATGATCGCCTGCAAGAACACCAGCATGGCCGAACTCGCGCAGAACCTCGAGCGGATGGCCAACGCGTATATCGATCACCCCATCATCGACGCCACCGGCCTGCAAGGGGGATGGAACTTCCTGATCGGCTGGACGCCGCGCGGCATGCTGACGCCCTCGCCCGCCGCGGATACGAATCAGGGGGAAGCCTCCGATCCCAATGGAATCTCGCTTTTCGAAGCGGTGGAAAAAGAACTCGGGTTGAAGCTGGTGAAGCAGAAGCACTCCGTCCCGGTGACCGTCGTGGATCACGTGAACGAAAAGCCCGTCGAGTAATTCGTGCAGACAGTCGCGCTGCGGCCTACACGAAGATCATCTTTTGAGGACCCGGCTCAGTAACTTTATTGCGGCGTCATAAAAGCCCGGAGTCGTTGCGGTACTGGGAAAGCCGGTACAATCTGCTCCATCTGACCGCCGTACGATCGTTGTCCACCCGTGGTTTCCGCTCCAGGACGGGTATCTCCCACTTTGAAACCGGTCCTCGGTTATGAGACGTACTTGACGTTCCCCAAAACAGTACGTACGGAACACGTATTTACTCCAGGATCAAGCCGGGTTATACATCGAAAGGAAACAGTTGAATGCAATCGCTGGATAGCCCCGATCGATTAACCAATGCGGAATCCCGAAAAGGGGAAGGGATTCCGGGGCAAAGAGTGCATCGGCTGGAGATCAGACTGGAAAGGACATCCTCAGTGGAGGACAGAGAACAAATGTTTGCAGCGGCTAATTGCGATTTTACCGGTTGCCCAAAGCATTCCATCCCGGGCGGGATGCGCGGGCCGAAGACTGCGGAGAAGCGTGTCACAGTCCAGCCCGCACGGAAACGGGCCGGCCAAGAGCGCGGCGCGTCGTTTGTCGAGTTCACCCTGATCATGCCGGTCCTGCTTCTCGTCGCGACCGGCATGACGGCTTTCGGGGTCGCCCTGCACAACGACCTGGTGCTCACGAATGCCGTAAACGGCGGCGCCCAACTGGTTTCATTCAGCCGGGGACAGACCACGGACCCGTGCGCTACGGCCTACACGGCGATCAGCAACGCGGCCCCTGGTCTGACCTCCGGTCTGTCGCTCACCTACGTCATTGACGGGTCCACCTATACCACGAACTCATGCCCGGCGGGAGCAGCGAATATGGTGCAAGGCGCAACCCTGCAGGTAACCGGGAGTTACCCTTACTCCCTTGTGATTGTCGGGGAGGAGTTGGGTACCCACAGCTTCAAGGCGCAAGTGTCGGAGGTGATCCAATGAACCGGCACGGCGGCGTTTTCCTGAACCCGGCGCATAAAGCGCGGCGTGGGCAGAGCCTCATCTTCCTTACGTTGTGGCTCCCCATATTCTTCGGAATGGCTGCGTTGGTCGTCGATATCGGCACGATGTATCTTTACCAGAGCGAACTCGACGCTTCCACCCAGGCAGCCGCGCTGGCGGGCGCGGAGGCCATGTCCCAGTCCGGGGCCACCTCCGCCAGCGTCACCACCGCCGTCACGGCGTACAGCAGCGCCAGCGGGAACAAGAACGCCTACAACAATCTTTCGGGCGCCACGATCCTCACGGGCTACCCGAAGTTCAAGTGCCTGAGCACGCTCACCACCGCATTTGGACTCCAGTGTTACGGCCCTTCGGGCTCGAACGCCATCGTGGTGGCGCAACATGTGAAGATGCCGCTGTTCTTTTTCCCGCTGTTTGGCGGCCAATCGATGGTCCTCAGCTCCACGGCGACAGCGGCGATGAAGGGGGCAGGGCCGGGTCCGTACAATGTGGCGATCGTCGTGGACTCGACCGCGTCGATGAACAGCACGGACTCCGACAGCAACTGTCACAGCACCAGAATCTCCTGCGCGCTGGCCGGTGTCCAGATCCTGCTGCAGGGTCTTTCGCCCTGCCAGCCGACGCAATCGAGCTGCGGCATGCCTACCAATGGTAATGTAGCCAACTCGGTCGATCGAGTTTCCCTTTTGACGTTTCCGCCGGTGACCACCGCCACCGTGGCGAATGATTACAACTGCAGCTCCTCCAGTCCTACAATCGTCGGTTACGCGACTCCGTTCCCGGCCACCTCGACTTACCAGGTCGTCAATTTCTCGAGCGATTTCCGCACTTCCGACAGGGCTACCTCGCTGAGTTCCAGCTCCAGCCTGGTGGCTGCCGCCGGCGGAAAAAGCGGCTGCCCCGGCCTGAAAGCCATAGGCGGCGCTGGAACTTACTACGCGCAGGTGATTTACGCGGCGCAAGCCTATCTGGCCGCCGAGCAGCTCTTGTATCCGTCCGCCAGGAACGTCATGATTCTGCTCAGCGATGGCAACGCCAATTCCTCGAACATGCCAGGCGCCTCCACCACATCCGGTGTGTACATGTCTACGCGGCAG
>Ga0335076_10002615_pt1 | contig 17927 bp, 13 predicted proteins | sample Lox_Sample_25_FD_206717 | JGI IMG/M metagenome (GOLD analysis project Ga0335076, IMG submission 206717) | Soil microbial communities from Loxahatchee National Wildlife Refuge, Florida, United States - Lox_Sample_2.5 | ecosystem: Environmental > Terrestrial > Soil > Wetlands | place: USA... | reverse complement strand
CCGACGCCCGGATGCCTTGCAGGACGATGCGAGAGGACGGCACGGTCAGTCCTCGTCGGGATCGGCCCCGAGCAGGGTCGGGTCCGACGGCCGTTCGAGGTACACGCGGACCGGCCCCGTTCGGACGTTGCGATGGCCCTCACGCATGAACTGCCTCCTCAGGAACTCCTGCACGAGGCCGGCGACGGTTCCGCCCGCGTCCTCCGTGACCAGGTGTCCGCAGCCCGGGAGCAGCGCGACCATCGATCCGGCGAGCGCCTCACCGATTCGCTCGGCGAGATCGCAGGACAGGAACGCGTCGTCCTCGCCCCAGATCACGAACGCCGGCGTGTCGAGCTCACCCAGGAGCTCCGCGCTCCGCTCGAGTCCGCGACCGTCGAGGCCCCGGAGTGCCCGCACCAGCGCGCCGGGGTCGGCCCGCCACGGATCGAGGTAGCCGTCCGCCTCCTCGACCGTGAAGGCGCGCTTGGCGCACGCGGCGCGCAGCCACTCCATGACGGCCGCCTCGACCGCCTCGGGAGTCTCCTCGGGAGGGCTCTGCTGCAACACGAGGGTCCCCGGCGACGGCCACGCGTCGAACGCGACGGAGTCGATCAGCCCCAGGGCGCCGACATCCCCCTGGAAGGTCAGCAGCTGGGCGATGCCGCCGCCCATGCCGTGGCCGACGACGGCGTACCGTTCGATGCCAATGCGGCGGAGCAGCTCGCGCACGTACCCGGCCTGGGCGCGCAGCGACAGGTCGGCGTTCGCCGGCTTCTCGCTGTTGCCGTACCCGATCAAGTCGGGCGCGATCACCCTCATGCGGGCGGACAGCGCCGGCGCGATCTCCCGCCACAGGTACGACGACGTCGGATAGCCGTGCAGCAGAACGACCGCAGGCCCTTCGCCCACGTCCAGATACGTCATCTCGCCGGCGGAGACCGTCGCCCGCAGGTACGCGGCGGGGATCATGCCGACGGCTCCGGCGCGCCGGCGCTTCGAATGGCGTCGACCACGCGCACGACGCGAACGGCCTCCCTGGTGTCGTGCACCCGCACGACGTGCACGCCCATGGCGGCGCACCACGCCACCGCGCCTTCGGTGCCCTCGAGCCGATCCTCCACGCCGAGGCCGAGCACCTCGCCGATGAACGACTTGCGCGACGGCCCGGCGAGCACGGGCACGCCGATGTCCAGCAGGGCGTCGACGCGACGCAGCAACAGCAGGCTCTGCTCGGCCGTCTTCGCGAAGCCGAGTCCCGGATCGACGCAGAGCTGCTCGGCGCCGAGCCCCGCGAAGAGCGCGGCCTCCACGCGTTCGCGCAGGTACTCCCGCACCTCGCCGACCACGTCCTCGTAGCTCGTCAGCTCGCGCATCGTCGCGGGGTCGCCCCGCATGTGCATCAGCACGAGCCCGGCGCGCGCGGCGCCGGCGACCTCGAACATCCGCGGGTCGCGCGCTCCCGACACGTCGTTGACCACGGTGGCCCCCGCGTCGAGCGCCGCCCGTGCCACGTCGGGATGGCGCGTGTCGATCGAGACGGGAACGGTCGACTCGGCGGCGAGCCGTTTGATCACGGGAACGACGCGGCTCGTCTCCTCCTCCGCGGAGACGGGGTCGGCGCCGGGACGGGTCGACTCCCCGCCGACGTCGACGATGTCCGCGCCGTCGGCGGCCATCTCGAGCCCCCGAGCAGCAGCGGCGTCCGGGTCCAGAAAGCGCCCGCCGTCGGAGAAGGAGTCGGGGGTCACGTTCAGGATCCCCATGACGAGCGTGCGTCCGCCGCAGACGAGCTCGCGGTCGCCGCATCTCCACAGGAGCCTGGCACTCACGGGGAGCATCGTAGCGGCCCCGCGGGCGCCGGTTCCGCCACATCCGGCCGAGAACGCTCTCACGCCCGTTCCGGCGGTTTCGCGCTCCCCGTCCCTTCGCGATACGCTCCGACCGATGTTGCGCGCCAGGGGGCCCGAAACCGGGTCGCGTTCCGCCGCGTCTAGCTCACGTCGACCTATGAGGGACAACGCAGCGGCTCTCCTCCCGGTGGAACCGGCCGAGGAGCGAGACAAGACATCCGAACGCCCGCATCCCCCCGCGCCGGCCTCCGGCGCGGGGGGGACGCTGGCCGTCATCGTCGAGCCCGTCCTGCGCACGCCCGCCCGCCCGCGACCCACCGAGGACGGCTTCGAGGCCTTCTTCCAAGATCAGTACACGAACCTCCTCCGGGCCATGTACCTGGTCACCGGGAACCGTCACGAGGCGGAGGAGGTCACGCAGGACGCGTTCGTCCGGGCGCTCGAGCGGTGGGAGCGCGTCCGGCGGGCCGACAACCGAGCGGGCTACCTCTACCGGATCGCGCTCAACCTGTATCGCAGCAAGCTCCGGCGCGTCGCGCGCGCGGCCCGCAAGACGGTGAAGCCGGTCCCCGACGCGGATCCCTTCGAAGCCGCCGACGACCGCGACGCGGTCGGCCGGGCGATGACGGAGCTTCCGCCGGGGCAGCGCGAGGCCGTCGTGCTCGTCGAGTGGCTCGGGATGACGGACGACGAGGCCGGGAAGGTACTGGGGATCTCGCCCGTCACCGTGCGCGTCCGGCGCCACCGCGCCCGGGAGAACATGCGCCCGATCCTCGAGCGGGCGCAGCGAGAGGACGTGGTCCGGTGAGCGACGTGCGCGACCTCCGGCCGTACGAGGAGCTCCGGCGGGCGCTCGACGACCGCGCCGCGGCGGTGTGGCCGTCGCGCGACGCGCTGTACCGGGTGCGCACCACCGTTCGGCGACGCCGCCGGCGCCGCCGTGTCGCCATCGGAAGCTGCGCCCTCGTCGCGACCACGGTCGCCTTCGCGTCGGTGGGCGGATCGCTGCACGAGCTCTCCCGGCCGGATCGAGCCGCGATCTCGTCTCCGTCGGCCGGCCGCGACCGCGCCGGCACGCAGGGAGCGGTGGCGCTTCGATCGGTCTACGGGATCGTCGGCACGACCAAGGGCGCCGCCGTACCTGCGAGCACGCTGCCACACGCGGGCAACGCCGGCGGGGCGGGGGTTGGAACGACGCCCGAGCGGGGCGCGTCGTCGACGTCGGTGGCGCCGGGGCATTCGACGATCGCCGTCGTCACGAAGACGCAACAGGTCGTGGTGGAGTCCACGGCGCCGGGAGCGCCGACGACGGTCATCGGCAAGACGAAGTCGGGAGCGCAGGTGTCGTGGGCGCCGGGCGGAACGGCGCTGTTCGCGTTCGTCGGCAGACACTGGGTCCAGGTTCCCTCCGCCGTCGGAACGCAGAACCCGCGCGCGCAGGCCCGGGTGCTTCGCGTCCCACGCGTTCCGGGAGGTCCGAGCTTCATCTCCGTGTCGCCGGACAAGGACGTCGTCGTCCTGTTCGGCCTCACGAAGGCGGGCGACGGGTCGGGTCGCCGTTCTCTGCGGCCGCACGCGTTCATCGGCCGATTCAACGGTGACGGCGTTTCGCACGTCCGGCCGATCCGCGTGCCCGCGGCTGCCGTCCGAGGTCCGCTCGGGTGGCTGGGCGACAACGCGTTCCTCGTCGCCGCCGGCCCCGGCAAGGCGTGGATCGTCCGCGTCCACGGCTCGCACGTCCCGGTGCTCGCGACGATCCCGGACCCCTGTTCGCTGCCCGGTGCCCCGACGCCGTGCACACCCCACGGCCCGCGCCTGCTCGGCACCGACGCGGGCGGGGCGCTGTTGCTGTGGGTGGTCCGGGCCGAGCCGGCGACTCCCGGCGGCGCGACCGCGCCGGGAACGGAGGGAGCCGACGGAGCCGCGCCCGGAACGCAACGCGTCGTCACGTACTTCAGCACGTGGCTCGACGGCAGCCATGCCACGCGGCTGACCGGCTCCGCCGGTACGTACGGGCCGTCGCTCGCGGCCCGCTAGGGCCCCTTCGGGTGGTCGCGCGGAGCTAGCCCCGTCGCACGAGTTCGATCGCCTCGGCGCGCGTCCGCGCGTCGGATCGGAAGATGCCGCGAATCGCCGAGGTCACCGTCAGGGACCCCGGCTTCTTCACGCCGCGCATCGTCATGCACAGGTGCTCGGCCTCGATGAGGACCCAGACACCGCGCGGATCGAGCGCCTCCATCAGCGTGTCGGCGATCTGCGTCGTCAGGCGTTCCTGCACCTGCGGCCGCTTGGACAGGAGGTCGACGACGCGCGCGATCTTCGAGAGCCCCGTGATGCGTCCGTCGCGGTTGGGGATGTACGCGACGTTGGCTCGCCCCATGAACGGGATCAGGTGGTGCTCGCACATCGAGAAGAGAGGGATGTCCCGAATCATGATCATCTCGTCGTGGTCGGCGCCCTTGATCACGGTCACGATCTCGCGAGGGTCGCGGTCGACGCCCTCGAAGATCTCCGCGTACATGTCGGCCACGCGCCCCGGCGTGTCGGCGACGCCCGGCCGCTCGGGGTCGTCGCCGATCCCGGCCAGGATCAGGCGGACGCCCTCCTCGATGCGATCTCGGTCGAAGCTCACGAGACTAGGAAGCCGCGTCGCTGTAGACCTCGGCGCGGAGCGTCCCTACGTAGGGAAGGTTGCGGTAGCGCTCCGCGTAGTCGAGCCCGTAGCCGACGACGAACACGGAAGGGATCTCGAACCCCGGGTACTTGATGTCCAGGGGAACCTCCTGCGCCTCGGGTTTCTGCATCAGGGCGCAGACCTCGAGCGTCGCCGGCTTGCGCGTCCGGAGGTTCTTGAGCAGGTAGTTGAGCGTCAGACCCGAGTCGACGATGTCCTCGACGATCAGGACGTCCCGTCCGGCGATCTCGTGGTCGAGGTCCTTCAGGATGCGGACGACCCCGCTCGTCTGCGTCGCCGCGCCGTAGGAGGACACGGCCATGAAGTCGAACTCGAGCGGCAGATGGATGTGACGCGACAGGTCGGCCATCAACACGAAGGCGCCTTTCAGCACGCCGACCAACAGCAGGTCGCGACCCTCGTAGTCGGACGTGATCTCCGCGCCGAGCGCGCGGATCTTCTCCTGGATCTGCTCCTGGGTGATCAGCACGCTGTCGATGTCGGAGTCGAAGACCGTCACGCTTCCCTGTCCCCGGATCGGTGGAAGAGGCGAACATACTCCCTGTCGCGTCGAGCGAGCAATCCGGCGGCGAGTGTCGCCCGCCGCCCCGGCCTTCCCGCCGCAAGGTCGAGCACGGCCGCGACGTGCGCCGCGTCGCCGGGCGAACCCGCGTCGGCCAGCGCACCGCGCACCACGCGAGACGCCACGGGGGGCGGCAACGCCGACAGCGCGTCCGCGCGGAGCGCCACGCCGTCGGCGGCCGGAACCGGGACCCGGACCGCGGGGGCCGCCTCGGCCGCCAGCGCGTCGAGGAACCGCGCGTCCTCCGCAACGAGCCGCCCCGTTCGTGCCAGCGACTCGGCCACGCCACGTCCGGTCGCGCGCTCGATCTCCGGCAGCACCCGCCGTCGCAGGGCGACGCGGAGGAACGCCGCGTCCTCGTTCATCGGATCACGAAGAGGCCGCAACCCAAGGGCGCCGCAGAAGGCCTCGGTCTCCTCGCGCCGGACGTCGAGCAAGGGGCGGACGACGCCGTCCGCGACCGGGGCGATCCCCGACACGGCGTCGACCCCTCCGCCGCGCAGGCACGCCATCAGGACCGTCTCGGCCTGGTCGTCGAGCGTGTGGCCCGTCGCGATCACCGTCGCGCCCAGCCGCTCGGCCGCGGCCCGAAGCGCGCGGTAGCGCGCGTCCCGCGCCCATGCCTCCACCGAGGAGCCGGAGGGCGGGCGGGAGGGCGCACGGTCCGACGCGAACGCCACGTCCAGCCGCGCGGCCTCGTCACGAACGAATGCGAGATCGCGCTCCGACCCGGCCCGAAGGGCGTGGTCGAAGTGGAAGCACGACACCTCGATTCCCAGGAGCCGGCGAAGCCGCACGAGCGCATGCACGAGACAGAGCGAATCGGGGCCGCCGGAGACGGCCGCGAGCACGAGCGATCCCGGCTCGGCCATCCGGTGCGCACGCACCGTCGCGGCGACGCGGTGCAGGACCCGCGTGACCTCTCGCGAACGCGCCCCGTTCTCCGTGGCCGCCGGCCGGCCGGTCTCCGCCGGGGCGCGCGCCGCCGTCACCGTCTCGCGACGCGAGTGAGCCACTCGTCGGGCCGCCCGAGCTCCTCGAGCGTCGGGAGGTTCTCGGGCCGTTCCCATACGAGGTTGAACCCGTCGACCCCCACCCGCTCGACGACCTGCGACACGAAGCCCTCCCCCGTGTCGTACTGCTTGGCCTTCTGGTCGAACCCGATCGCCCGCTGGAACGCGCGCTCCACCGGCCGCGACTGCCGGCGCGCGCGCAGCGTCCTGCGGAACCGCTCCGAGCCCGGGATCCGCCCGCGCGAGACCTCGTTCATCGTGAAGTTCCCGTGGCCCTCCAGCAGGGTCATGACCGCCTGTGCGTGGGCGAACGTACGCCGCTGCTCGGGCGTCATGAGCAGCGTGACCCACCCCATGCCGCGCCACTCGGCGCGCCCGGCGCGCACCTCCTCGGCCGCCCGCCGCGCCAGCTCGACCAGATAGCGCACGTCGAGGTTCACCGATTTCAGATACCCGTCGAGGAGCCCCGACACGTAGCCCCGCAGCCACGGGACGCCGCCGAACTGCAGCCGGTGCGCCACCTCGTGCGTCGCGATCCACAGTCGGAAGTCGCGTTCGGGGAACTGATGCTGACGTTCGATCCCCGCGATGTTCGGCCCGACGAAGTAGATGGTCCCCTCGTCGTCCGGCGGAACGAAGAGATCGAACTGACCGAGGACGCGCCGCGAGAGGTACCCGACCAGCGCCCCGAGCTCGGTCCCGAGCACCTTGCGACGGAGGGCCGTCCCGCCGCCGTCACCCGACGGTCCGAGCTTCTCCGCGAACGGCGCAAGGACCACCTCGAAGCTCCGAAGGTTCCGGTCGAGCCATTCACTCCGCGACATGACCCACGGGCGGGAAGGATGGCCGTTCGGCGCGAGGCGCGTGACGTCGGCCGCGAGCTTCTCGGCCTCGGGGACGACCTCGGCGAAATCCTCGCGCAGGCGGGCGCGGTCGACCGGTCCGAGCGCGGGGCCCGATCCGGCGACCCGATCGGCGACCTGGCGGGCCACCGACCAGTCGGCGAGGGTGTCGGCGGGGATGTTCACAGTGCCATTCTGCCGCGCCGGAGGCGTTCCGGCGAAACCGGCCCGTCGGGGCCGGGCGCGGCTAGCCGCCGGCGGCCTTGCGCCGGGCGGCCCGGACGGCGGCGGACTTGGCCCTGCCCTCGGCGACGCGGCGGTCCGTCCCCTTGCCGAGCTCCTCCGCGAGCACGCGGTCGTACGTCTCCTGGTCCTGCTCGAGCGGCCCTTCCGGCCGGGGCGCGGGGGCCGGTCGCGCGGCGGCGGCGGGAGCCGTAGGCGCCGGGGCTGCCGGGGGAGCCCCGGCAGCGGGCGCCTCCGCGGCGGGGGCGGCCTCTGCGGCGGGGGCGGCCTCTGCGGCGGGGGCGGCCTCTGTGGCCGGAGTCTCGGGCGCCTGCTCGGCCGCCGGAGCGGGAGCCGGGGCGGCAGGCTTAGGAAGCGGCGGTGCGTCGAGCGCGACGGCCGCGACCGCGCCTCCGGGCCTCGCCTGCGGGCGGACGGGCGGTGCGCCGCCGCCCTCCCCCGCATAGAACCGGGGCGCATAGCGCAGGTAAGCCGCCGCCAGCAGCAGGATCATGAGAGCGCTGAGCGACATGGAGGCCAGGGCCATCTTGAAGGTCCACCCGCCGAAGTCCTTCGTGGGCGAGGCCGACGCGGCCGGGGTGATGATCACCTCCGCGGCGAGCGCCGCCTTCTGGAAAACGACCAGCAGGACCGGCACGAGCGCGGCCGATCGCGCGAGCGTCCTCAGGCGTCGTCTGCCGGTGGGCACGGGGCGGAATTCTATCAGTGGTCGACACTCAACTGCCCGTGGCGCCGCATCCGGCCGATCGGCTGCCATGCGGCTTTCGTCAGATGGACGAAAGTCCAAATCGAGTGAAAACCCCTTGACGGGTCCCCCCGTTCGGGGGGAGCCTTCGCCTGGCTCGTGATTGGGGTTCAGGGAGGCCGGGACGCAGCAGTGGCGTCTTTCGGCCATGCGAGGAGGGGTTGACCGATGCTGTCCGCACCCGGACGAGGTGGCAAGAAGAGATCGCGCCGAACGCACGTCTTCGCGGTCTGGACGATCGCGGCGGTGACCACGTCGATGGTGGGGGGGATACCCTCGATCGCGTCGGGCGAGGCGTCCATTCCCCCGGCCGAGAGCGTCATCACGCTCGCGACGGGAAGCTGCCCCCAGGGGACCTCGTGCAACTCGGACAACACCCCGAGCCCCGGACAGAGCGACCCGAACACCACCTTCGTCATTCAGGGGTCGGGCTCGAACCCGCAACCCGCTGTGGTCGACACAGCCCTCGGGACCGATTACAGCCAGACCTTCAACTACGCCACCGTGTCGGGATCGCAGTGGGTCAGCGTCGCCGACAACGGACCCAACTGCGCGCCCAACCAGGCGAGTGGCAGCGGCGACAACCCGGTGACCACGAGCTACGACTACTCGTTCACCCTCCCCGCGGGCGCATCCGATCCGAGCCTCTCCATCCAGTACTACGCGGACAATGCCGCGACCGTGCTCCTGAACGGCCACCAGATCGGTCAGCAACCGCAGCAGGACGTTCCCACCAACTTCAACGGCGCCGAGGGACCCTCGAGCGCGACCGACGGCAACACATCGGACTTCCAGACCGGGACGAACGTGCTCGAGGTGCAGGACGCCGACTACGGGCTGTGCAACGGCATCGACTACGTCGCGACGGTGACGTACGCGGACCTGTCGATCACCAAGAGCGCGCTCGGCAGTCTTCCCGTGGGCAGCGACTCGCCCGACCTCGTCTACGCCAACGACAACCCGAGCCAGAACACGGCCACGTTCACGATTCAGGTTGCCAACAGCGGACCCGGAGACGCGAGCGATGTCCTCGTCGCCGACGCGCTGCCGTCCCAGCTCACCGGGGCACAGTACTGCCAGGTGACCGACTCCATCCCATGCACCGATGCGAGCCAGTTCTCGTCGTTCGGCGGCACGACACCCGCCATCCAGGTCGCGGCCGGAGACACCGCCACCTGGATCGTGACCGCCCAGGCGCGCGACACGCTCCACGGCGCCGACGCCAACGACTTCACCAACACCGCGTCGGTGACCTCCGACGGCCCCGGAGGGGCCTCGGCGACGAGCGGGACGATCCGGGTTCACACGATCCCCGACCCGCCCTCGCCCATTCCCGGCGTGTCCCCCCTGTCTGGAGATGGGTATGCGACCCTCGAGTGGTATCCCAGCGGAAACGACGGCGGCGAGCCACCGGTCGGCTACACGATCCAGGCCTGCCCCACCGAGGGGGATTGCATCACGATGCCCGACGTCGCGTTCGGGACCGGGATGCTGAACGGTCACGCGATCGACACCTACAAGTTCACGGGACTCACCAACGGCGTGACCTACGACTTCCAAGTCCGGGCCGACAACGAGGTCGGCTCGAGCGCGTTCGTCGACCTCGGGTCCACCACGCCGAGCACGGCGTCGTTCTCGACCGTCATCCCCTCCAGCGGACTCGTCGCGGCCGACAACGGTTTCTCCGGCGGGCCGGCGGCCCCGGGGACCACCGGATGCCCCTCCGGCGACATCACCGATCCCAACTGCAAGAACATCGTGATGAAGTACTCGTTCACCGACCCGAACGACGTCGGGGCTGCGAACGGCTTGGACGTGCTGCCTCGCACCGACCAGACGATGCCGGGAGGCTGCTTCGACGTCTCGCTCGAGCCGTCATCGCCCTCGTACGGCCGGCCAACGCAAGAGGGGACGTGCGGCCCGACCAACAAGGTCTTCCAGTCGACGTATCCGGATCCACCGTCCGCAGCCCACCTCGAGTCCGAGCAGCTGGACGCCTCCGTCATCACGTACGTCAAGGGTGCGATCTGCACCGTTCTCATTTACACCAAGGACAGGAAAGGGCAGCTCACGCCCCAGTGCGCCGCCCCGCCCTTGCTTCCCCTGTACAAGGACCCGGTGACCGGGGACCCGACGAACATGTGTCCGTCCGACTTCACTCAGCCCTACCCGAAGAACAAGAAGGCATTCCTCCTGAAGCCCTGCGCGTTCGTCTCGTACTTCACGGTCAACATCCCGGGTCAGGGGCCGACGCTGATCGGCTCCTCCGTCGCCCCGGGCATCTGGAACGTGAACACGGGCGCCAACATCGTGGCGCCGTGGTGTCCGATCGGACCGGGGAAGAGAGGCGTGCCGTGCGTCCAGAGCTACACGCTGCTGCCCTCCCTCAACGTCCAGGTCAACGACTGGGAATTCGACGATCCGCCGAAGGGCATGGGCTCGGGCTGAGCCCGGCCGCACGTGGGCCGGGGCAGTGGCCCCCGGCCCTCAGGGCTCGGGCAGACTCGCCAGGGCCTCCAGCGTGAGGGCGGCCTCGCGGTCCGCCCCGCGCGAGCGGGCCGCCGCGAGGCTCTCCTCGAACGCCGTCCTCGCATCGTCCGGACGTCCCGTCGCGACCAGCGCCCGGCCGCGGGTTCGCAGGAGCGGTGCCAGCTGTTGCGGCGTGCCCGGGAGGTCCGCCGCTCGCTTCAGGGCGTCATCGACGTCGGCCAGCGCGCGCCCCGGGTCGCCCATCGAGAGGTGGGCCTCCGCGAGGCGGGCGTCGATCTCCAGCACCTGGGACCGGTACCCCACGCGCCCGTAGACGCTCCGAGCCTCGCGCAGACGCCCCTCGGACTCGGCGAAGTCACCGCGAGCGGCGCCGGCGCGCCCGAGCAGCTCGAGCACGAAGGCGAGCGTTATCTGATACCCGCCGGCCCGCGCCGCGCGGAGCGCGTCGGCGAGAAGCGCCTCACCCTCCTCGATCCGACCCTGGTCGAGGAGGATCTCCGCGACGCTCGCCGTGCACATGGTGCTCTCTCCCTCGTCGCCGAGGCGCTCGCGAAGCTCACGTGACCGGTCGTAGAGCTCGATCGCTCGATTCCAGTCACCCGCGTAGTACGCGTCGGCCCCCATGTTGAAGATGACCTCTGCCTCGAAGGAGAGCTCGCCGAGCTGGTCGTAGATCTCGACCGCCTTCTGCGAATATCCGGCCTCCCCGACGCGACCACTGTCCATCAACACGGCGTCGAGCACGTAGTACGCGCGCGCCAGCGCGCTCGGCTCGCCGATCTCGCCGGCCGTGTCGATCAGATGCCGGGACAGCCGCTCGGCCTCGGCGTAGCGGCCCTGCGTGAACCGCATGCCGGCGTAGAACGCCTCGAGCCTGGCCAGCACCCGTCGCGCGTCCGGGCCGGCGACCTCGCCGGCCAGCCGCATGCCGCGCCGCAAGCTCCGGACGGCATCGGAGACCCTCGCGGCCCGGTAGTGCACCCGCGCCTCGCAGTAGAGGAAGTCGGCCACGACGAGCGGATCGTCCTTGGTCAGCCGCCGGCCTTCCGCATAGGCCGTGCGGGCCGACGTGAAGTCGTTCAGGAGCAGATACACGTCTCCGAGCTTCCTGTGCAGAGGCAGGAGATCTCGCGAATCGACCCCGGCTCGGCGGCCGGACCGGAGGGACCGCTCGAGGAAGGCGGCCGCTTCCACGTTCGCGTACCTGGAGAGCGCGCGATCCGCCGCCATCCTGGAATACGACCAGGCAGCTGCCGCGTCGCCTGCTTCCATGAAGTGCAGCGACAGGAGCTCCGCCCTGTCCGAGGGATCCCCCGGCTCTGCCAGGAGCAGGATCCCCGCCTTGGCGTGCAGCTCGCGCCGGCGCCGGTACGGAAGCCCCTCGTATGCCGCGTGGCGCATCAGCGCGTGGCGGTACCGCTGCCGTCCGGGTCCATCCCCGTCGAGGAACTGGCCGAGCCGGGTCCAGACCGCGGCGTCGATGGAGCCCTCGTCCATCAGGCGGGCGACCATCGCCTCGGAGAAGGCGGCTCCGAGCACCGACGCGTGTCGCAGCACCGAGCGCTCGAACGCCGACAGCTGGTCGATCTGTGCGGTGACGAGCGACTCGACCGTCAGCGGAAGGTCTTCGGCCGATCCGGCGCGCTGCGCCGCCGACAGCAGCTGGCCGAGGAAGAGCGGGTTCCCCGCCGATCGCGTCGCGAGCGAGGCGATCTCGTGGATGCGCAGCGGTTGCGCCTCGGTGGCGGCCACGATCAGATGCTCCGTCTCACTCGGGCTGAGCGGCTCCAGCGGCAGCGTGACGCACCGCTCGGCCTCGGGCAGGACGAATCCCGTCGTCTCGTCGCGCCGAGTGACGGCCACCACCCAGGGTGCCTGCCCGACCTCTCGGGTCAGCCGCTCCAGCAGCGCCGAAGAAGCGCCGTCCATCCAGTGCGCGTCCTCGAAGGAGAGGACCGTGGGGGTCGGGAACAGCGCCCTCATGAGCTGGAGGGTGGCCTCCTGGACCTTGGCGCTGCGGAAGTCCTCTCCGAGATCGGCCACCTCACGCGTCATGGGCACCTCGGCGTCGACGACCGCAGCCAGCAGCGGGAGCAACGGAAGGAGCGACGCGTCGAGCTCCTCCACCCGCTTGGCGAGCAGACGCCCGGACTCCTCGGCCGACGCCCGCTTCGGCACGTCGAGCGCCGTCCGAAGGATGGCGCGGAACGGCCGGTACGGGACCTGCCGGTGATACGGTTCGCACAGTGCGCGCAGCGACAAGAGGTCCGGCGCATTCTCCGGCAGCTGCTGCAGCAGGCGGGTCTTGCCGATACCCGCCGGACCGACGATCTCGACGGCGCTTCCGCGCCCCGCTCGGGCTTCCGCGAGCGCCTCACGCAGGCAGGCCACCTCACGCTCGCGGCCCGCGAAGGGCAACTGCGCCTGCTCGGCCTTCGATCCGTAGCGGCGGCCGACGCTCCAGGCCTGAACCGGCCGACGCTTCCCTTTGGCGGCGAACGGCTCGAGAGCAGTGACCGTGTACAGCGCGCTCGCCGGATCGAGCACGCTCGCCGTCGCGAGAAGCTGGCCCGGCTCGGCCTTCGCCATGACGCGCGCGGCCAGATTCACTGCGTCGCCCTTGACCGAGTAGGTCTTCCTGAACTTGGGCCCGAAATACCCGGCGAAGACATGCCCGGCGTTCGTCCCGATGCGGACGGGAAACGGCATGTCGGCCTCGATCACCGCGCGCATCGCCCCGAGCATTCGATCCTCGTCCTCACCCGGGCTCGTCGGCGCGCCGGCGATCAACATGACCCGCCACGCGTTGCGGCCGACATCCGTCTCGAAGAACGCGACCTCGTGCCGAAGCGCCTCGCGCTGCACGACGCGCAAACACTCGTCGATCACTCGGCCGAGAGCAGACGCGCCCTCGCGGGCGTAGAGATCGTCCGAGCCCACGAACTCGAGGAACGCGGCGGTGATCCGCCGGTGCTCGGCGAACCCCTCCCTCGGTTGCGTCAGGTACTCGCGAACTGCGACGGGGACCAGCGTCGCGAGGTCCACGCCCGCGGTGTTTGGTCCCGGCCGAGCCGACAGGAACGGCACCTGCGGCGCGCGCCGCAGCAACGTCGCCGCGTCCTTCGCCGGGCCGAGCAGCGTGGGGTCGACGGCCGCCGCCGTGGCGGCGCTGACGGCCACCTCCCCCGCCTCGGCGATCTGCTCCATGCGGACGGTCTCGGTGACCGCGGGCCCCGCCATCACCAGCTCGCGGTGGATGGTGGGATCGCCCAGCAGGAAGAAGTCGAAGGCGCCGCTGTGGATGCCGACCGACATGCGCAGCGTCGCACGACCCACAGACGTCTGGAGGTGACCGATCCGCCGGATCGTCCGCTGCATGTTGAGGGCGGCCCGGCAGGCTCGGGCAGCGTGGTTCGGACCATCGAACAGCAGGAGAACGGCGTCGCCTCCCCACTTCACGAGGCCTGCGCCGTCGTCGTAGGCGACGGCAAGCAGGTCGGTGAAGAGCCCGTCCAAGATCTCGTGCATCTCTTCCGCGCCGACCTTGCCCTTCCGGGCCAGGCGCTCGGTCATGCTGGTGAACCCGGAGATGTCGACGAACGCGATCGTTCCGTCGACCGCCCGGTGGGGTTCCTCGGGTGATTCGCGGATCCAATCGATCACGAGACGGGGGACGAACGGGACCAACACCGCCGGATCCGCGCGTGCGGCGGCTACCGCCTCGATGCCGTCCATTGATCGGCCCGCCAGCCCATCCACGGCGAGCTCGGCCGTCCCCGAGTTCTCCACAGACCTCCCAGTCCACGCCCACGGTGCCACAAGCCGCGGTGGTCCTCAATGGGGCGTTCGACGGAAATTGGGTCGTCACTGCCTCCGCCCAGCCACCTGCCGATCGCCCGGAACGGGATCAGGATGAACGACGCAGGCGAGGTAGATAGGCCACTCGTTGAGGAGCCTGGACCCGACGACGCGCACCTCTGTGGGGCCGGGCACGACGAGATCCGGACGGGCAGGGTGATGGCGATCGAGAAGACGCCGTCGCGTGGCGCCTCCATCCGCGAGGTTCGCAGGCGGGCGGAGTCCCGGCGAGCCCTCCGGCCCCGCTCTCGATGCCGCACCTCTGCGATGAACCGCTCCCGGGGCTCGTCCGTACGTCTTGGAGACAAAGAAGGGGGCCGGGATGGCCATTCGTGGGCGGTGGAGCCTGTTCGTCTCGTTGCTCGTGCTCGGTCAACTGCTTCCTCCGGCGCCCGCCCATGCCGCCATCGGCGGCGGCGCCAACGGGCCCTCGACCCTGCGGCCGGTCACCGGGCGCAGGGTGGGCCTGGGCGTCGTCCTGTCGACATCCGACGGCGGACAGATCTTCGGATGGGACATCGACGAGGGCGGCACCGACGGGGTCCTGGCCTCGGCGCAGGACGTCCCGAAGGGTGTCCGGATCTCGATGCAGACGTTCGACCAGACGACGGGGGCGATCGTCAGCACGTTCGCCCGCGACTCGGGCCCGAGGAGCTCCTACGGCGTGGACGGCGTCTTCGCGGGCGACGTCGCCCTGGTGACGCACTACGTCGTTCCCCGCCGCTCCATCTACGCGAAGCGCCTGTACGAGGTGATGAACCCGGTCACCGGCGAGGAGTTCACCGGGTCGTGGACGCCGCCCGTCAATGACTTCGACGTCCTCCAGGACGGTGACGACCAGTCGACGACGACGAGCGTGCTGTACGGCATCGAGCTGCACCGCGACGACGACCCCGCGCTGGTCGTGTCCGACATCGCGGCGGACACGAGCACGCTGATCGAGCTCGACTCGAACGTCTACCGCGACGGGACGACCGTGATGGCGCAGGACACCGCGACGAACCAGGCGGTGCTCGCCTCCTCGAACGGCGCGGTCGGCGGGCCGCCGCCGCTCAACTCGATCGTCACCTTGAGGAACGGGCGCATCACGACGTGGGCGGGCCTGAATCTGGGCCCGTACGGCGCCGGCTTCGTCAACGGGATCGCCGTCGACTCGGGCACGGGGATCGCCGCCACCACGACGGAGCTGAACGCGCAGGTGGAGTTCTACGACCTGGCTCGGCGAACGGGATTCGCCGTGCAGCTCCCCGGCACGGGGCCCACGAGCCAGCTGAACAGCGGGACGGAGGTGACGGTCGACTCCAGGCACCACCTGTTCCTCGTGGCCGACCCCTTCTACGCGCCGACCGCTGGTAGCGCGATCGTCGTGTACGACGAGCAGGGGAACGTGGTCGAGGCGATCCCCGGCTTCCACTTCTCGTTCACTCCCGGGCGCATCGCCGTCAACCCGCAGACGCGAACGGGTTGGGCCGACGGCCCCGGCGTGAACCAGCTCCAGCAGTTCTTCTACTGAGGACCGGAATGGGCCGGCCGCGCCGAGACGTGAGGCGGGCCTTCCTGGAGCCGGAGCGCGGAATCGAACCGCGGACCTACGCATTACGAGTGCGTCGCTCTGCCGACTGAGCTACTCCGGCGCACGCCCCATTGTATCGACCGGCCGCAGGGACCCCGACCCGGCGCCCGCGTCGAGGCTCGCTACGACACGTCGACCGAGTACTTCTTCCCGTTCGAGAACGTGAGCGTGTACGACCCGGGCGTGGCGTTCCAGAAGGCCGAGTAGATCCCGTCGGCCGCCTGCAGGTCGCCCTTCTTGCCCTTGTCGGCGAGCTTCAGCGTGACGTTGCCCGGCTTGATCGTCACCGTGACGGCGCCGGCCGGCGCCGCGCAGTCGATGTTCAGCGCCGCGACGGTCAGCTTCCCGGCGGACTCGTTCTCGAGCGGCCGCAGCAGGCCGAACACCTTGGACCCCGAGCACGTGAGCGAGCCGTCCGCGTTGATCCGCTTGCCCGAGACCGTCTTCCCGGCGAGTGAAGAGACGTCGTCACCGCCGGCAATGATCAGGTTCCTGATCTGGTAGATGTTCAGGCTCGGCTCGTCCGCGTGGATCAGTGCCGCGAGCGCCGCGACGTGCGGCGTCGCCATCGAGGTGCCGCTGAACGACGCGTACTGGTTGTTGCGGATCGTGCTCAGCACGTTGACACCCGGCGCCCCCACCATCACCGTCCGGATACCGTAGTCGGAGAATCCCGCGAGGCCGTCGCTGCTGTCGGTGGCCGCGACCGCAATCACGTTCGGCAGGAAGTAGTTCGCCGGATACACGGGGGTGAGGTCGTTGTCGCTGGCGTTGTTGGCCGCGGCCACCGCGAAGAGGATCCCCGCCTTGCCCATCGCCGCGATCCCGTCCATCGTCGCCTGGTCGAAATCGCACGCTTCCGGACACCCGCCGTAGGAGTTGTTGGTCGCGATGATGTCGTAGCCGGCGGCCTTCTCCGTGACCATGTACTGGTAGCACGCGATGATGCTCGCCACCGAGCCGTTGCCCTGCGAGTCGTGCGACTTGCAGGGAAGGATCTGCACCTTCCAGTTGAGCCCCGTGACTCCCGTCTTGTTGTTGCCGACCGCCCCGATGGTGCCTCCCGTGTGCGTGCCGTGGTTGTTGTCGTCCATCGGGTTCGAGTCGCCGTTGATCGTGTCGATGCCGTGGCAGTCGTCGACGTAGCCGTTGCCGTCGTCGTCCACGCCCGGCGTGCCCTTGCACTCGGGCTTGTTCTGCCAGGCATTCGCCTTGATGTCCACGTGGTTGTAGTCCAGGCCCGTGTCGATGTCTCCGACGACGACCGTCTTCTTCCCCGTCGTCAGGTTCCAGGCGGCCGGAGCGTCGATCTTCGGCCAGTCCCACTGGCTCGGGTACATCGGGTCGTTGGGCGTCTTGGTGATCCCGCCCGTCTCCGAGGCGACGTCGATGCGCGAGACCCAGTTGGGCTGCGCGTAGCGCACCTGCGAGAGCCCGGCGAAGGAGGCGACCGCGGTCGGAACCGCCTCGGCGGCCGAACGAAGGCGGAGGAGCTCCAGGCCCGGGACGAAGGGGAACCGTTCGACCGTCTGCGCGCCACCGGCCGCCGCCAGCCGATTCGCCGCCGACGCGTCGACGCCGGCGCGGAAGCGGACCAGGATCTCGTGCGGGACGTACGCGGCGGTTCGGAGAGCCAGGGGCGTGCCTGCCGAGACGGCCGGAACGGCCCCCGGCGACGCGAGCAGCGCCACCGCCACGAATGAGAACAGCGCCCCGGCGCCGATCGATCCATGTCCCCGTCTGCGCATGGCCTCCCCCTTCGGTCACGATGCCGGCGAGGGCGCGCGCGGGCACCCACCGGCGATTCGATGCGAGATTCGCACGCTACCTGTCCGGTCACCGTTTCCGCAATCGGCCGACCGGCCGGGAAATGACCTACCCGGCGGACGGCGCCAGGCGCAGGAAGAGCCGCTCGAGCACGAGCCGGGCGTTCAGGTTCGTCTCGTCCGCGAGCTCGGCGCGGGCCTCCTCGACCGCTCCCATCGCGAGGGCCGCGTGCGGAGCCTCGCCCCCCCGCGACGCGATCTCGTCCGCCCGGTCGATGTTCACCAGCAGGCCGCGGTCACCACCGACC
>Ga0335076_10002613_pt1 | contig 17931 bp, 10 predicted proteins | sample Lox_Sample_25_FD_206717 | JGI IMG/M metagenome (GOLD analysis project Ga0335076, IMG submission 206717) | Soil microbial communities from Loxahatchee National Wildlife Refuge, Florida, United States - Lox_Sample_2.5 | ecosystem: Environmental > Terrestrial > Soil > Wetlands | place: USA... | reverse complement strand
CCGATCTCGCCGCCGCGGCCAGGAGTGACGGCCGGGCCCGGCCAGGGGCGCTCGCCCACGACAGCGACGGAAGCGGCGTGCCGGTAATCGAGGCCCCGACCGCTCCGGGCCTGCTCCGCGACGAGGACTCCCGACTCGAGACTGCCTTCGGCTCGTCGCTCGCGGAGTGCGATGCCCCGGCCGCCGTCCGGGCGATCCTGACCCTCGAGGAGACGATCCAGGCCTGGTCGCACGACACCGATCAGTCCGATGCCCTGGCAACCGCCCGGTCGAGCCTCAGGTCGGCAATCGTGTGTCTGGGCGAGCTGGCGGCGTCGAGCACGAACGATCCGGTCGAGATCGTCCGGCCGTTCGTCGAAGCGCTGCTGGCCGAGCGTCTGCGAGCCCGAACCGGGCGCGATTGGGCCGCCGCCGACGCGATCCGCGATCGGCTGCTGGCCGCCGGGATCGAGCTCCACGACACGCCCGACGGGACGACCTGGGAGCTGCATCCGGCGCAGCCGGTCGGTTGAGAGCGGCCCGGGACACGAGGCCGGGGGGACCCCCGACCGGCTACCATTACCTCCCGTGACCGTCGCGCCGAACGATTTCGTCCACCTCCATCTCCACTCCGAGTTCAGCCTGCTCGACGGGCTGGGACGGATCAACGAGCTTGCCGAGCAGGGCTCGCAGCTCGGCTTCGACGCCATGGCGATCACCGACCACGGGTCGCTCTACGGCGCGGTCGCGTTCAGCCAGGCCGTCGCGGCCAAGGGCATGAAGCCGATCGTCGGGGTCGAGACGTACGTCGCCCGGCGGAGCATGCGCGACAAGGAGGGCAAGGCCGACAGCCAGCCCTTCCACCTGCTGCTCCTGGCCGAGAACTGGGACGGCTACCAGAACCTCTGCCGCCTCGTCACCGACGCTCATATCGAGGGCTACTACTACCGGCCGCGCATCGATCACGACCATCTGGCGAAGTTCTCCAAGGGGCTGATCGGCGGTTCGGCCTGCCTCGGCGGCGAGATCGCCAAGGCGCTAGAGGTCGACGACTGGGAGCAGGCCCGCAAGATCGCCGGCCTGTACAAGGACATCTTCGGGCGGGAGCGGTTCTTCCTTGAGCTGATGGACCATCGCATGCCCGAGCAGATCGCCCTCAACCCCAAGCTGATCAAGCTCGGCAAGGAGGTCGGGCTCGACCCGATCGTCACCAACGACCTGCACTACGTCCGGCGCGACCAGCACGACGCTCACGACGTCCTGCTGTGCATCGGGACGGGCTCGAACCTGGACACCCCCGACCGCTTCCGGTTCGACAGCGACGAGTTCTACCTCAAGTCGGCCGCCGAGATGGCAGCCCTCTTCCCGGACAACCTGGACGCCATCCGGCGCACCAGAACGATCGCCGAGATGGTCGACATGAAGCTGCCCTTCGGCCAGCTCCGGATCCCGACCTTTCCCGTACCCGAGGGCGAGACCATCGAGAGCTGGCTCCGAGAGGAGTGCAACGCCGGGCTGGCGCGGCGCTACGGCACGGTCACGCCCGAGCTGCAGGCGCGGCTCGACTACGAGCTCGACGTCATCTGCCGGATGGGCTACGCGGGCTACTTCCTGATCGTTGCCGACTTCACCAGGTTCGCCCGCGACCAGCACATCGCGATCACCGTCCGCGGCTCGGCGCCCGGCTCGATCGTGACCTACACCCTGGGCATCACGCCGGTCGACCCGATCCACTACCAGCTGCCGTTCGAGCGGTTCCTCAACCCCGACCGGGTGACGATGCCCGATATCGACGTCGACTTCGAGGACGGCCGGCGTGAGGAGGTCATCAACTACGTCAGCCGCAAGTACGGCGCCGACCACGTCGCCCAGATCATCACCTTCGGCACGATGCTGGCCAGGGCGGCCATTCGCGACGTCGCCCGGGTCGTCGGGATGACCTACGGCGAAGGCGACCGGATCGCCAAGGCGGTTCCGAACCAGCTCGGGATCAAGCTCGAGGAGGCGATCGAGACGAGCCTGCCGCTCAAGGAGATGTACGAGAGCGAGCCGCCCGTCCGGCGGGTCATCGAGTTCGCCAGACAGCTGGAGGGCGTGGCCCGCAACGCCTCGACGCATGCCGCCGGCGTGGTCATCAGCCGCGAGCCGCTGACCGAGCTGATGCCGCTGCAAAGGGCTACCAACTCGGACGCGGTCATGACCCAGTACGAGATGCACGCCGTCGACGCCCTGGGACTGCTCAAGTTCGACTTCCTGGGCCTTTCGAACCTGACCATCCTGCGCGTCGCCGTGGACCTGATCCGCGAGCACCGGGGCGTCGAGATCGACCTGGAGAGAATCCCGCTCGACGACAAGAAGACGTTCGATCTGCTCACCACCGGGGAGACCACCGGCGTCTTCCAGCTCGAGTCCGCCGGCATGCGGCGCTATATCCGGGAGCTGCGGCCGAGCACGGTCTTCGATCTCGCGGCCATGGTCGCGCTCTACCGGCCCGGACCGATGGACAACATCCCGGCGTATATCCGGCGCAAGCACGGCGAGGAAAAGGTCACCTACCTGCATCCGCTCCTGGAGCCGTACCTCAACCGGACGTTCGGCGTCTTCGTCTACCAGGAGGACATCATGTCCGCCTCGACGGCGCTGGCCGGCTTCACCGGTCCCGAGGCCGACATGCTCGGCTACGCCATCCGCAAGAAGAAGTCGGCCCTGATGAGCGAGATGCGCGAGAAGTTCGTCCGCCAGGCGGCCGAGCGGGGCGTCAAGCCGGACGTCATCGACGCCGTCTTCGCCGCCTTCCAGCCCTTCGAGCGCTACGGCTTCAACAAAGCCCACGCCACCTGCTACGGGTTGATCGCCTATCAGACCGCGTATCTGAAGGCCAACTACACGGTCGACTACATGACCTCGGTCCTGACCGCCTTCCGCGACAACGAGGAAAAGGTTGCCGCGGCCGTGGCCGAGTGCCGGCGTCTCGGCATCGAGGTCCGGCCGCCGGACATTCACCGCTCCTTCGTCGAGTTCACGGTCGAGGACGACGCCATCAGGTTCGGCTTGCTGGCGGTCAAGAACGTCGGCGAGGGAGCCATCGAGTCGATCATCGCGGCTCGCCAGGACGGCGGCGACTTCGCCTCGCTGACCGACTTCTGCGCTCGAGTCGATCTCCGCCTGGTCAACAAGCGGGTCATGGAGTGCCTGGCCAAGGTCGGGGCGATGAGCCGTTTCGGCCATGCCGCGCAACTGCTCGCGGCGCTCGACGATGCCATGACCGCCGGGCAATCTTCCCAGCGCGACCGGGCGAGCGGTCAGACGTCGCTCTTCGACCTGGGCTCGTCCGAGAACGGACTGGAGAAGCCGCTGCCGCAGATCGCCGAGGCAACGTCGCGAGAACGGCTTCGCTGGGAGAAGGAGCTCCTGGGTCTGTATCTGTCGGAGCACCCGCTCGGGGCGCTGGCGGACCAGATCGCCGGGTTCGTGACCGCCTACTCGGGCGATCTCAACGACGAGTCGCTCGACGGCCAGCGGGTGGTGATGGGCGGCATGGTCACCGGCGTGCGGACGGTCACGACCCGGAACAAGGACACGATGGCCGTGGCCACCCTCGAGGATCTGCAGGGCACCCTGGAAGTCGTCGTCTTCCCCAGGATGTACGCGACAAGCGGCGCCACGTTCGCCGAGGGCGCGATCCTGCTCGTCGCCGGCCGGGTCGACCACCGCGGCGAGGAAGCCTCGCTGCTCGCCGACGCGGTCTGGGTCTGGGAGGACGCGGTCGCCCGGGGCCCGTCAGCGGTCGCCCAGGAGTTCGCCGCGGCCGACAACCGCCGGGGCGGCCGGCGCTGGGGCAACGGAGGCAACGGGGGGAACGGCGGCGGCTACGCCCGACCGATCGCTACGACGGCTGCCCCGGTGCCGGCTGCCCCCGTGCCGGCCGGACCGGAACCGGCTACGGCGAACGCGGCGGTCGCGCCTCGGATCCGGGTTTCGCCGCTTCGCGGCGGGGGAGTGACGGTCCTGGCCGGCCCGGCCGTGGCCGCCGGTGCGACGGCGCCCCTGGACCCGATCGCGTCCGTGCCCGCCCCCGACGACCTGGCGACGTTCGCCCCGGAGCGCGAGGACCCGCCGCTCCCCGACGAGGCTCGGGCCGTAGTGGCGCGAGCCTCGGGAGCCCCGACGGCGCCGCTCGAGGCGCCCCAGGCAGGCATCCTCAACGTCCGGTTCACCCGGGGCGCCGATACCTCCCGCATCGTTGGGGCGATGGAGGAGCTGCGAACCGTCTTCAGGGAGTGGCCCGGGTCGACACGGGTCGTCTTCCACATACCCGCCGAAAAGGGCTCGGCGTTGCCGATGGAGGTCCGCGGCGGCGTCGCCTACGACGCTGAGCTGCTGGCCGAGGTCAGGCGTCGCCTCGGCGACGGGCTGGTCCGATTGGAGCTGTCGACCCGGCCGTAGCGTTCAACCCGCCAAGTGAAGCGTTCTTATGCACTCCTTAGGCTATCCGACGGCTCTTGCGCCAGCCCGGACCGTCCCAACGGAGGTTGATTCCGGTAGGTTCCGGTACAATGCCGAACCGTCGGGGCGACCTTTGGCCGGCCCGCAAACCCCGGGAGGGGTAAGGGAGAACTCACCCAATGCAGTCGTATCTGCGGATGGTCGGGACCTGGCTTCGCAAGCCGGTCGGGGCGGCGTTCCTGTCCTTCCTCTTCCCGGGCCTCGGCCAGGCTGCCGGCGGCCAGCCCAAGCGGGGCGGCATCGTCGCCATCCCGGCCCTGGCCGTGATCGGCGCCTTCCTCCTGATCCTGATCATTGCCCGGGGCTCGGTCCTGAACTCCGCCTTCGACCAGTCCTGGCTGACCAGCCTGCTCATCCTCGACATGGTCGCCTTCATCTATCACCTGTGGGCCGTCGCGGACGCGTACCTGATCGCCGGCAAGTCGCAGTCGAGACAGCGGCGGCGTGGACCTCAGCCCATCAAGTGGGCCTCCGTCGTCGGCGTCATCCTGATCGTGTCGAGCACTGTGATCGTCCACGGGGCCTTCGCCTCGGTCGACATGACCTGGCAGAGCGACGTCAACTGCTGGACCGCCCTCGAGCCCTGTTTCGGCCAGGTCGATTCGACATCGACCATCGCGATCACGACGGACGATCCCGACGATCAGGTCCTTCCGACCGACACGCCCAGCGGGTCGGACGTGGCCGACGCCTCCGCGACCGCCACCGAGGCCGCAGGCACCTTCGATCCCAACTCGCTGCCGTCGTTCGTCGTGCCGCCCGACGCCAAGAACTGGGCCGCCGATGGCCAGCTCAACGTTCTCCTCGTGGGCGTCGACAGCGGCGCGGGCGGCGGGCGCAATCAAGGCCTGCGGCCGGACACGATGATGATCCTCCACGAGGACATCAGCACCGGTAGAGCGGCGCTGATCGGTGTTCCTAGAAACCTGATGTGCGTGCCTCTGCCGCAGGCGATCGCGGCTCACTACGCCAAGGCGCAGAACGGCTGCCCGGCCTACACCTGGCCGTACATGCTGAACTGGCTGGCCGATGACGCCGGCTGGAACCATCCGGGCTACTACCCCTTCGATCAGGGCAGCGGGATGCAGTACACGCGGGCTATCGATGCCACTGTCCAGGCAATCGAAACCCTCACCGGCCTGACGCCCAGCTCAGGCCATCCGATCGATGGCTTCGTCGTCATCAACCTGATGGGCCTCGTCAACCTCATCAACGCCCTGGGCGGCATCGACATCAACGTCCCGACCACCGTTTACGACGAACCTTGCGGTCCGAAGGGCACCTGGGAGGCGTCCTTCAGGGTGTGCTCGCTCAATCCGCCCCACGATGGCTACGGACTGCCCGAGGCCGACGGCAAGGTGCCCCAGCAGATGATCGACGACGGCAAGGCCTCGAACGGCAAGCAGACGATCAGCTGGACCTCGAGCAACGGCTACGACATCGCCTTCACGATCAAGTCCGGTCAGCAGCACATGGACGGCGACTGGGCCCTCGCCTATGCACGGACCCGCATCTACACCAGCGACTACGATCGGATGAAGCGCCAGCAGCTGGTCCTCAAGGCGCTCCGGTCCACCCTCGACCCGTGCACTGTCCTGCCGAGTGTCGGCAACCTCGTCGCCAGCCTCGGCTCGGCATTCTGGACCGACATGCCGCTCAGCGACGCCTCGAAATGGGCCGGCATGGCCAAGTACATCACCGGCGACCACGTGGTCAGCATCACGCTGGCGCCCGGGTCGGGTTCCGGCGCGATCGGGCCAAGCACGTACATCAACACCGCCGAATGGCAGAAGGCCCAGTCGATCGTCGCCCACAGCCTGGACAACGCACCGGTGGCGAACCCCGGCGGCAGCGACGGCGGCGGCTTCAGCTGCTGAGGGAGAAGCCTCGGGGCAGTGGGCGACGCGCCGGGCTCGCCGGGGCGACCGCTGGCTCGGCAGCCTGCCGGTTTGGGACGTTGGTGCCGACGGCGGGAGTTGAACCCGCATGACCTCACGGCCACTCGATTTTGAGTCGAGCGCGTATGCCAGTTCCGCCACGTCGGCACGGTCCGGCGGGCATGGTACAGCCTGCGTCGTCCGCGGGTGAGGCGGGCCCGATCTGTGGCCGTGCTATCCTCGCGCCGCCGCGGCCCGGCCGCGAATCGTATCTGGGGGAGAGGCGCTCGTGGATCATTCAGTCGCGGAGGAGCGAGCCGGTGAGGCGGAGCATGAGGCGCACGCCCGCTCCGATACGGCCGCCCGCGACGCCACGGCTGCCCAGGCGATAGACGCGGCGCTGATCGAAGAAGCCGTCGGTGGCCGTCTCGAGGCTTTCAACCAGCTCGTGACCCGCCACCAGGACCATCTGTTCGCCCTGGTCTATCGCCTCGTGCCCGACCGCGACCAGGCGGCCGACGTAGTCCAGGAAGCTTTCTTCAGCGCCTACCGGAACATGGCCGCGTTCCGCGGCGGCAGCGTCAGGAGCTGGCTGAGCCGGATAGCGGTCAACGGGGCGATGGACCTCCAGAGGTCGCGGAGGCGGCGTCCCAGCCAGCCTTACCCGGAATTCGAGGACGAGAGCTGGCAGCCGCCGGCCGAGCCCGGCATAGAGCCCGAGAACAGGGCTCTCGCAACGGAGAGAGCCGGGCTGCTGGCCAGCGCGCTCGCGGACCTGCCCGACGAGCAGCGCAACTGCATCGTGCTCTACGACGTGGAAGGCTTCGACTACGCCGAGATCGCCGGGATCATGCGGGTCGAGGTCGGAACGGTGAAGTCGCGCATCCACCGCGGCCGGCTGGCCCTCCGCCGCGCCCTGGCGCCGCACCGGGAACTGTTCCGTGGCTGAGATCGTCTAGAGGACCGTGATGGCTCGAAGCACTTCCGCCCCGCACGCCGGTCACGACGAGCAGCTGATCGCCCGCCTCTACGGCGGTGATCTGGAGCCCGCCGAGCGTTCCGTCGCCCTGGCTCTCATCGCCGAGTGCCCCGAGTGCGCGGCCATATATTCCGACCTGGGCGCGCTCGCCCGGGCGACCGCGGGCATGCCGGTCCCGCCGAGGCCGCGTGACTTCAGCCTGACGCCGCGGGATGCCGCGCGGCTCCGGCCGCGGCGGGTTTTCGGGGCCGGTCTCTTCGGCCGGCCGGCGTGGCGAGTCCTGGGCGGGGCGCTGACCGCGCTCGGCCTGACCGGGGTCGTCGTTACCGGCGGTCTGTCGGTCTTCGGCGGCGCGGCGAGCACGGCGCCGAACAGCTCGCTCGTGCAGGCCCGTGTCGGCGGCGGAGCGCCCGAGGCCGTGCCGGGCGCCTCCCTGGCCGACGACTTCGCAGTGACGTCCAGCGCGGCGGCGGCCACGGCGGCCCCTGCCCCTTCCGCCGCGGCTACGGCTGCGCCTGCCCCCGCCGCCTCGCTGGCGGCCATTCCCGAGCCGTCCGCCCCGGTCGCCGGGTCGGGGAGCCAGGCCGGGACCGGGACCACCGGCCAGACGCCCGCCGGCCCCGAGCCGCCGGGGGCGTCCGCTTCCGGGGCGACCAAGGAGCTGGCGGGGCCGACCGGCGCCCTGGGCCTGGGCATCGGCGGCACGACCCCATACCCGGTGACGGAACCATCGGCGCCGCCCCCGCCGGGCAGCCTGGACGCCAGGCTGATCTGGCTGGGTGGCTTCGGGCTGCTCTTCGGCGTCGGGCTCCTCATCCTGATCCTACCGGTCGCGCTCCGCGGGCGAAGGAGCTCGTCGAGGTCCTGATACGACCCGGCCCGGGCTTCGGCCGATCGTTCGCGCCGAGTAGACTTGACCCGCCGGCCACTGACGCCCGCCGGTAGCGTTTCGAGGCCCGCCATGCCCCGTCTGATGCTGCTCGACAGCAACGGCCTGATCTACCGCGGCTACCACGCTCTGCCGCCCCTGACCACCAGCAAGGGCGAGCTGGTCAACGCCGTTTTCGGGTTCTGCAGCATCTTGCTGCGCGGCATCCAGGACGTCCGCCCGGAGTACGTGGCCGCGTGCTTCGACCTCCCCGGCCCGACGTTCCGTCACGAGCAGTTCGCCGAGTACAAGGCTACGAGGACGGCTATGCCCGACGACCTTCGCTCGCAGTTCCCCAAGGTCCGCGAGGTCGTGGCGGCGCTGCGGATCCCCGTCTACGAGATGGCCGGCTACGAGGCCGACGACGTCATCGGCACGATCACTCGCGACCTCGACTCGCGAGGCATCGACACCACCGTTGTCACCGGCGACCTGGACATGCTCCAGATCGTGACCGACCGAACCCGGCTGATGACGACTCGCCAGGGAGTCGACTCGACGATCTATTACGATCCGGCCAGGATCTGGGAGCGGTACGAGCTGCGGCCCGACCAGATGATCGACTACAAGGCCCTCAAGGGCGACTCGAGCGACAACATACCGGGTGTCCCGGGAGTGGGGGAGAAGACCGCAGCCAAGCTCGTCGGTCAGTTCGGATCGCTGGAGGGCATCTACGACCACCTGGCGGAGGTCAAGCCCGACAAGCTGCGCGACGGACTGGTCGAGGCTCGCCAGCAGGTCTTCCGCAGTCGCGAGCTGAGCCGGATCGTGCGCGACCTGCCCATCGCACTGGACCTCGAGGCCGCACGGCTGTCCGACTACGACCGGGCCGAGGTCGTCAGGCTCTTCCGCGAGTTCGAGTTCCGCTCCTTGATCGACCGGCTGCCCCCACTCACAGGGGAGTCGGCCGTCGACGCCGCCGAGGCTCTCCGATCGGTGTCCGGCAGCGTACCCGCCGCCCGAGTTGCCGGCACGGCGGCCGGCGAGGCCGGCAGCTCCGCCGGATCGTGGACCCGGCGTGAAGGTCGCGAGGGTCGCTCGCTGGTCGGCGGCGCCGAGGGACTTCAGCTGAGCATGGACTTCGAGACGTCGGGGCTCGCCGGCGAGGACGTCAGCGGCGGTCAACCTCTGCTCGGGCCGGCCGAGACTGGCGGAACGCCGGACGCCGGCCGCGGGCCACGTTCCGGCCCCCGCGCGGGCCAGGCTGTCGACCCGGTTTCGGCCCTGCGCGCGGCCGTAGCCGACCCGACGCTGCTCGACCGCTTCGACGCCAGCGCGGATGACGCTGCCGACGCCGCGGCCTGGCTGGCCGGTGTTCCGGCGGCGGGGGTGGCGTTGCTGATGGACGATCCCCGTCCGATGCGGGGCGTGCCCGTGGTCCTGGCGGTAGCCGGTCCGGACGGGCGGACGCTGGTGGCCGAGGGTCACGCGGCCGTCGGCTGGCTGGGCGACGTGCTCTTGAAGTCCGGCGCTCGAGTGATCGGCCACGAGACCAAGCCGCTCCTTGTCGCAAACATCGCCGGCGGGGCCGAGGCGCCGCTATCGGTCGGCTTCGACACCCAGATCGCGGCCTACCTGCTCAACGCCTCGCTGCGCAGCCAGACCATCGCCGACGTGGCCCACGAGCGGCTCGACGTGACCCTGCCGCCGTCGGGCGACGTTCCGGCACCGGTCCGGATCGGCCTCGACGCCCTGGCCGCCCTGGCCGCCCGCGAGCCCCTCGAGAAGGCTCTCGTGGAAGCCGGCCTCGATCGTCTCTTCCGCGAGATAGAGCTGCCGCTGATCCCCGTCCTGGCGGACATGGAGGCCGCCGGCGTCGCCATCGACCGCGATGCGCTGGCCCGTCTGGACGTCGAGTTCGGCGGCGAGATGGATCGACTTCAGTCGGAGATCTACCTGGACGTCGGCCACGAGTTCAATCTCGGCTCGCCCAAGCAGCTCGAGCAGATCCTCTTCTACGAGCTCAATCTGCCCAAGGGCAAGAAGACCAAGACCGGTTATTCGACCGACGCCTCCGTCCTCGAGGAGCTAAAGCCGGCTCACCCGATGATCGGCAAGCTCCTCGACTGGCGGTTGTATTCGAAGCTCCGCTCGACCTACATCGAAGCCCTGCCGCAGCTCGTGTCGGACCGCGACGGCCGGTTGCACACGACCTTCCACCAGGCCGTGGCCGCCACCGGGCGGCTCAGCTCGTCGGATCCGAACTTGCAGAACATCCCGATCCGGTCCGACCTGGGCCGGCGGATCCGGCGGGCCTTCGTGGCCGGATCACCTGAGGTCACCCTCCTGGCGGCCGATTATTCGCAGATCGAGCTGCGCATCATCGCCCACGTCTCCGGGGACGAGCACCTCCGCGACGCCTTCGCTCGCGGCGCCGACATCCACCGCGAGACCGCCGCGCGGGTGCTCCACAAGGACCCCGAGGAGGTCACTCATGACGAGCGGTCGATGGCCAAGATGGTCAACTTCGGGCTCGCCTACGGCATGAGCGACTTCGGGCTGTCGAGCCGGGCGGGAATCTCGCGGGCCGAGGCCAAGGCCTTCATCGACAACTACTTCGCCACATATAGCGGCATCAGCTACTACATGCTCCACATCAAGGAGCTGGCCCGCCAGCAGGGCTGGGTCTCGACCTTGCTCGGCCGGCGCCGCTTCATCCCCGAACTGCGGATGTCCAACCCGTCGTTGCGCGGCGCGGGTGAGCGGATGGCCATCAACATGCCGATCCAGGGCACCGCCGCTGACATCGTCAAGATCGCCATGATCCGCCTGCCCGAGCGGCTCGAGGCGGCCGGGCTGAAGGCGCGGATGCTCCTGCAGGTCCACGACGAGCTGGTTCTGGAGGTGCCTCGCGCCGAGGTAGACGCGGCCGCATCCATCCTGCGCGACACCATGGAGGGCGCGCTCAAGCTCGACGTACCCCTGACGGTTGACGTCAAGGTCGGCGACGACTGGGAGTCGATGCGGCCGTTGACCCGCGAGGACGAGGTTCTGGCCGAGCTCGGCGAGGTGCCGGCCGAGATCGCCGCGAGCTAAGGCCGTCACCGGCGACAGGTCGCGTGAGCCCGAGCGGACCGCCTCTCGCGGCGCCGACGGCCGGCCAGGGAAAGGCCCCGACGTCTGGGGCTATCCGGCATCCGATCGGACTGGAGACCGGGCCCAACTGCCCCAGACGCGGGGCCTGAGAGAGCGCAGGAGCGGCTTCGCGCTGGTCGGTGCGCTGTGAGAACACCAGCGCCATCGAGTAGCCTAGCTGGCGCGGCTTGATAAGAGCAAGTCGATGTGTTTGACTTCTAGATCATGAAAGCTGATCAATTGGCCGACGTCGAGCTCCGGCATCTGGTCAGCTTCCGGGCGGTTGCCGAGACGGGCTCGTTCCGTGCCGCGGCCGAGGCTCTGGACTACACCCAATCGGCGGTCAGCCAGCACATTGCCGGGCTCGAATCCGCGCTGGACGTACGGCTGCTCGAGAGGTCGAGGGGCCGGCGGACCGTGAAGGTCACCGAGGCGGGTTCTCTGCTGCTCCGCCACGCGGACGCGATAGCGGCCCGCGTCGAAGCGGCCCGGGCCGATCTGCGCCAGTACGCCGAGGGCCGGACCGGCCGGCTGCGGCTGGGTACGTACCAGAGCGTCAGCTCCAGAGTGCTGCCGGCCACGCTGGGTCGATTCACCGCCCTGTGGGCGAATGTGGAAGTCGGCTTGACGGAGACCAACAGCGACGATGGCCTCCTGGACCTGGTCGAGTCTGGCGAGCTGGACCTCTCGTTCGCGGTCTTCCCGCTGTCGGAGGGACCCTTCGAAGGGGTGGAGCTGTTCCGCGATCCTTACGTCCTGGTCGTGCCCATAGGCTCGGAGCTGGCCCGACTCGATAGGCCCGCAACCCCGCTCGAGATTTCCAGCCTGCCCCTGGTGGGCTTCCGCCACGGCCGGACGGCCGTGCTGGCCGAGGAATACCTGCGGGCCAACGGGGGCGAGCCGAGATGGGCCTTTCGCTCGGACGACAACACCACGGTTCAGGCTCTGGTCAAGGCCGGGCTGGGTGCGGCGGTGGTGCCGCGGCTGACGGTCGACGAGGCCGATCCTCACACGGCCTTCATCCCGACGGCCATCCCGCCGCGAGTTCTGACGCTGGCCTGGCACCGGGATCGGTATCGCTCCGCAGCCCAGACGGCGTTCACCGAACTGGCCTGCCAGGTGTGCCACGAGCTGCAGCTGGAGGTCGCCCCGACGCTGATCCAGGGCTGAGGACCGCCGGCCGCGACGGCCGGTTTAGCCCCCGGCGACGTCAACCTGCCAGCGTTCGTATTCGCCGCCGACCGGTCCGGCGACGCCTTCGAACTCAGTCCGGAGCTTGGTCATCGCCTCGGAAGTGATCACCATCGATTCCCTGACGACGACCAGCCAGTAGCCCGTGCGGGCGGACGTATCGACCTCGACCAGACGCTTCGGGGACTTGAGCAGCCTGGCTACGTTCTGGGCGGCCTTGACGCCGGGCACGTAGATGAAGTGCCGTGTCTCGTGGGGGACCGAGGGGTCCGAACCGGCCCGCCTGATCTGGTCCTGAGCGAGCTTGACCGGGTCGGCCGCGGGCGCGCCACGCTTGCCGCTCTGAACCCGATCCATGACGTTCACCGGACCTCCGCGAATGCAGCCGGGATTGGAGGCGTAACGCCGAGTGCAGTCAGGATACTAGAGGTCGGTATGCCGCCGCGCAGTCCCCGGGACGGGGGGCTCGAACGGCCCGGCCCGGGCGCGGCTGCCGCACGACTGAACGTACTGGCCGGTCACCGGGTCGCCGGCGGGGCGGGCCGGCCCGGCGAGGAACGCAGCCCGGGCACGGCGAGCTCGGCACCGCTAACCTCTTGCTGTGCCCGAGCTGCCTGAAGTCGAAACCATCGCCCACGATCTGCGCGGCCTGGTTGGCGGCGCCCGGATCGTCGCGGCCCGTTCCAACTGGTCGCCGACGCTGCGCAGCCACGAAGCTGCGGCCTTCTCCGACGCCGTCGCCGGTCGCCGGATCGAGGGCGTGGGCCGGCGCGGCAAGCAGCTGCTGATCTGGCTGTCGCCGCGGGAAGGGGCCGGCGACGGCTCGGCCTACGCCCCGGGCGTCCTAACCGTCCACCTCAAGATGACGGGCCAGCTGTTCGTCGTCCCGGCCGAGACGACCCAGGACCGCCATGTCCACCTCGTCCTGGCCCTCGCCGACGGTCGCGAGATCCGGTTCCGCGACATCCGCAAGTTCGGGCGGGTAGGCCTGTACCGGCGTGACGACGTCACCGGGCTACCCGTCGAGGGCGAGGCCGACGGAGTCCTCGCCGGCGGGGCGGAGCCGCTCGCCGCCGACTTCACGGCGAGCCGCTTCGCTTCGATGCTGGCCGGCCGCCGCGGCAGGCTCAAGTCGCTGCTGCTCAACCAGGACTTCCTGGCAGGCGTCGGCAACATCTACGCCGACGAGTCTCTCTGGCGGGCGCGGCTCCACCCCCTCCGCGACGCCCGGACCCTCAAACCGGCCGAGGCCCGGAGACTCCACGAGGCCCTCAGGGGCGTGCTCGCCGAGGCGGTCGAGCGGCGCGGCAGTTCCGTGGACGACTACACGGCGCCTGAAGGCGACGGCTCGATGCAGGAGCACCTGGCGGTCTACCAGCGCGCCGGCGAGCCGTGTCTCCGGTGCGGCCGACCGATCCGGCGGATCGTCGTGGGCGGCCGGGCGACCCACTTCTGCGGCTGGTGCCAGCGGCTGCCGGGACCACGGCACGGATCGTCGGCCAGTCAGGAAGATCGGCACGGCCCTAACCGCCGGCCCGGTCGCGGGCCACGCTGGACAGAGCTGTCGGGCGTGGGCGCCCTGGGCCGGACGGCGGCCGAGGAGGCCGCCGTCGCCGCCCGGAACGAAGCGCGGTGGAGCCGCGTCGCCAGGACCCGGGCTGCCGCCGCGACACGCCGGGCCGCCGCTCGCGCGGGTGCCGCTTCCGAGCCACTCCTCGGAAGACCAGACGAGTTCTCCGAGGGCGCCATCGGCGGCACCCCGGCCGAGTCCTCGGCCACGACACGAGGGGCCGGCTGATGTCGATTGTCCGGCTGGAGAGCGTCGTCCGCGAGGTCGGCGACTTCGTGATCCTCGATCGAGTCGACGCGGCGATAGCGGCCGGCGATCGGATAGGTCTCGTCGGCCCCAATGGCGCCGGCAAGACGACCTTGCTGCGGCTGGTCGCGGGGGTCGACGAGCCCGACGGCGGCGCGGTCCATCGCAAGCGCGGACTGGGTCTGGCAATGCTCTCGCAGGAAGCCCACGTCGACGCCGCGTTCATCGGCTCGCCGAGCCTCCGCCTGGCCGTTCGCAGCGGTGCCGCGCGGCTTGAGCAGCTCGAGCTGAGCCTCCGCCGGCTCGAGCTCGACGGGCGGGTAACCGAACCCGAGTACGAGCTGCTCCAGCACGAATTCGAGGTCAAGGAGGGCTATTCGCTCGACCAGCGCGTCGAAGCCGCCCTCTCCGGCCTGGGCTTCGACCGGGCCGACTGGGATCGGCCGCCGACGAACCTGTCAGGCGGAGAGCAGACCCGAGCGGCACTGGCCCGCCTGCTGCTCGCCGACCGGGAGCTGCTCCTGCTCGACGAGCCCACCAACCACCTCGACCTGGGAGCTCTCGAATGGCTCGAGGAGCACCTCGGCCGCCGCCACGGGACCCTCCTGGTGGCCTCGCACGACCGGACGTTCCTGGACGCGACTGTGACCCGGGTGTGGGAGCTGCGCGATCGGCGGCTGAGCGCTTTCCGGGGTAACTACTCGGCCTATGCCCGCCAGCGCGACGAGCGGGACGTCCGGGAGGCCGAGACGGCCGACGAGAGGGCGGCGGCCATTGCCCGGGAGAAGGAGCTGATCCAGCAATACCGTCATCAGCGCAAGCACACCAAGATGCACGAGCACGAGGCCCGGCTCGAGGCCCTCCAGCCCCTCGAGAAGCGCCGCTCGGAGGCTCGCCTGAGGCTCCCGACCGAGGCCCTGGCGGGGGGAGTGGCCGCTCGTTCGTACGAGTCGGTCGTCCGGGCCGAGAAGCTGGTGGTGGGCTATCGCTCGGGAGACGCGACGCGGAACTTCGGCGTCGAGACGCCCGTCGCCGGGGAGACGCCTGTCGCGACGGTCCCCTGGCTCGAGCTTCGACGAGGCGATCGCGTCGGGATAGTCGGCCCGAACGGCGCGGGCAAGACGACCCTGCTGCGGACCATCGCCGGCGAGCTGCAGCCGCTGGACGGCGCCCTCGACCTGGGCCGCAACGTCCAGCTGACCTACCTGGCCCAGCTGCGTGAAGCCCCGATCCCGGGGACCACCGTTCTCGACGCCCTGCTGGCGGAGATGCCTCTGACCCCGGCCGCGGCACGCGGTCATCTGGCCCGCTTTCTGTTCCGCGGCGACGACGTCCTCAAGGAAGTCTCGGCTCTCTCCGGCGGCGAGAGGTCTCGTCTCGAGCTGGCCCTGATGTTCCTTCTGCCGGCCAACCTGATGCTCCTGGACGAGCCGACCAACCATCTCGACATTCCGGCCCGCGAGGCCCTCGAGGCGTTCATGGCGGGCACCGAGGCCACGCTGCTGATCGTCAGCCACGACCGCAGGCTGCTCGAGAAGGCCTGCGATTCCCTGTGGGTCGTCGACGCCGGTCTGGCCGTCCCCTTCGACGGCGGCTACCGCGCCTGGCGAGCCGCCGTAGCCGAGGGCTGGACGGTGCAGGCTGCCGCCCAAAGAGAGGCCGGCAGGCTGCTTGGCGCCCGGGCGCAGGTGCCCGGGCCGCGTCGCCCGGGGGGCGCGGTCGTCACTTCGAGTCCGGCGGCCGCGGCGCAACGACCCCGCCCCGCGGCTCCTTCCCCGGGGAGTGGCGGGGCTGCTCCCGGGGACGTGGCGGTAGCCGGGAAGAGGCCGGCCGTGGCCCGACTGTCGAAGGACGCCTACCGCCGCCGCAAGGCCCAGATAGACGAGGAGCTCGCCCGCCTCAACGACCGCAAGGCCGCCCTCGAAGCAGCCCTGAGCGATCCCGGCGTCAACGGCAACTTCGTCGAGCTTCGCCGCGTCAGCGGCGATCTCGCGGCCGTCGACGAGGCGCTCGCCACCGTCGAGGAGGCCTGGCTGGAGCTCGAGGAGTCGGCCCCATGACCGGACGCGGGACCCTGGGGACCCGGGCTCCCTTGATCGGCATCATCGGCCCCATCGGGTCGGGTAAGTCGACCGTAGCCGCGCGGCTGGCGGCTCGCGGTGCGGTCGTGGTCGACGCCGACCTGCTGACCCGCGAGCTGATGGCGCCGGGCACGCCGATCACAGCCGCGATCATCGGCCGCTTCGGCGAGGAGTTCCGCGGTCGCGACGGCGCTCTCGATCGGGCCGCGCTGGGGCGGCTGGTGTTTTCGGACCCGGCTCGGCTCGAGGAACTGGAGGCGATCGTCCACCCCGCCGTGGGCGAGCTGGGGCGCCGGACGATCCTGGCCGCGGACGCGACCGATCCGGTGGCCATCGTGATCGAGGCCGTGAAGCTCGTCGAAGCCGGCCAGGCCGTCTGGTGCGACGAGGTCTGGCTCGTCATCTGCGATCCGTCCGCGCAGCTCGAGCGGCTCCGGGGTCGCGGCATGTCGGAGCGGGACGCCCGCCAGCGGATCGCCGCCCAGGCCGCGTCGCTGCCGATCTGGCGGAAGGCCGCGACGCGAACCCTGAGCACCGACGGAAGTCTGGACGACGTCTACGACGCGGTTGATGCCCTGCTGAAAGAGGTACGGTCAGGCCACCTGTCCTAGCCGCCCTGGTAGCTCCCGCGGCGTACGTTCGTCCCGTAGCCGGAAGCTCGAGCCTGCCGTTACGGTGGCCGGGTGGGAGACTCGCACAAGGTTTCTTGGATCGGGCGGCGGCTGACGGCCCGCACGCCCGCGGCGCTCGTGGCTCTGGGAGCGGCAGTAGCCGTGCTCGCCGCAAGCAGCCCGGTCGGCTCAGCGGGCCCTACCGACACCTGGAGCCCGTCGCCGTCGGCGTCATACCGGCAACAGGACGGCACCCTCGTGGCCGGCACCCTGCTGGTCGGCCGGATACTCGACGCCCTGGCGGCCGCGGAGGCGTCCCCGAGCCCGTCGCAATCGGCCGGGCCGACGATGAAGGCGATCGCCGTCGTAACGTCCCCGCCCGGCCCCAAGGCGATTGGCCCCGATCCGAGCCGGCCGCTGGCCGTCCAGCCGAAGATCTGGCTGGCCCTCAAGGCCTCGGGGATGGTCGCACTCGTCGACGGCCAGGTCATCACCCTGGCCGCCGGCACGAACCCGATGATCGTCCCCGCCACCGGCTCCCCGGTGCCGCAGAGCAGGCTGCTCGACGTGTCGTGGACGCGCTGGGTGGTCGAGGTGCTGGGCGTCGGGCACGACGAAACGGGCACTTACTATCGAGATCTGAGCTACTGGGAGCTGTGCGGCGAAGGCGCCATGACGGTCACGCTGTGGTACTGGCAGCAGCTGACCGGTCATCCGGACGTGACCGGGACGGCCGGCTACTTCCTCGACCCGTTCGTAGCCCAGGGCGCCTACTGGCCAAAGTCCGGGCCCCGCGTCGACCTCGACGGCCGCACCCGCCTGGGAACCTACTGGTCCGGGATGGACACGCTCAACGGCTACCTGGCCACCGGCCGCGGCTTCGAGATG
>Ga0335076_10002612_pt1 | contig 17932 bp, 17 predicted proteins | sample Lox_Sample_25_FD_206717 | JGI IMG/M metagenome (GOLD analysis project Ga0335076, IMG submission 206717) | Soil microbial communities from Loxahatchee National Wildlife Refuge, Florida, United States - Lox_Sample_2.5 | ecosystem: Environmental > Terrestrial > Soil > Wetlands | place: USA... | reverse complement strand
CACGTAGCTCCGCGCACGCGCCTCGAAGTGGTCGGGTTGCGTAACCAGGAGGTCGAGATCCCGATCGGACCGCTGAGTCCGGGAGAGCAGTTGGGCCTGTTCGAGACCGAGTTCGCGATCGCCCACGCGATGATCCGGCGGTGCGATACCGACGTGATCCAGTGCGGCTTCGCGTTCCCGACGCTCAACGATTACCCATCGCTGCCGTTCGCAGCCGTCATGGCGGAGCTCAGGCTGCCGCGCGCGCCACGTAATGGACGCGTGGCGGTGGTGTCGCCCGCCGGCAACGAGCAGTCCGCGAGCCGTTACTGGCCGGCCGCGCTCCCCGACGTGATCGGCGTCGCTTCGACCAATCGTCGCGGCGACGGGCGAGCATGGTTCTCGAACTGGGGGAACTGGTGTGACTGCTGCACCCGCGGTGAGTACGTGTATTCCACGTTCGTGTACTGGGACGGGCCGGTCGAGGGAGATCCGCTCACCGATAGCGAGTGCTTCCGCGGGTGGGCGAGGTGGGACGGAACATCGTTCGCCGCCCCGAAGGTGTCGGCTGAGATCGCTCGCCTGCTCATCGAACCCACCCCGGAAATACCGGCGGGAACCCTCCCGGCGGACATCGGGAACATGCTGATCGGCGGGACCGCGGGCGTGCCGGTCGGAGAGGTCATCGACGGCACCCTGTCCGGCGCACCTGGCGTAGCCCTCCCGTACATGCAGATCCGATAGGAGTCGGAGATAATCGCCACCACGCCGAGCCTGGAAGTCTTGATACGCGCCGCGGAGGCTGGGGACGAGGCGGCCTGGGCAGCGATCGTCGATCGCTTCGCCGGCCTCGTATGGGCGACCGCGCGCGCGTATCGGCTGCCGCCGTCCGAGGCCGCCGACGTCTCTCAGACGACGTGGCTGCGGCTGGTGGAGAACCTCGATCGGATCAAGGATCCCGAGCGCCTCGGCGCGTGGCTGGCGACGACCGCGCGGCGTGAGTGCCTCCGCCACATCCGCCTGAGGGGTCGCGAGTTCGCGACGGGAGAGGATGCCCTGTTCGAGGCGCCTTCGGAGGATCACGCCGAGCAGCGTCTGATCACCCGCGAGCGGAACGCCGCCTTCCGCCGGGCGTTCGCGAGGATCAGCGAGCGCTGCCAGGCGTTGCTCCGCCTGCTGGCTGCGCCGGAGCCACTGAGTTACGAGGAGATCGCGGCCGCGCTCGGCATGCCGATCGGCGCGATCGGCCCGACCCGCGGCCGATGCTTGGAACAGCTTCGCCGCACCCCGGAACTGGCCGGGCTCCAGATCGGGTAGGCGCGGGAGATGCACGATGATCCGGACGAGGCATTGATGGCCGACCTGCGAGCGCTCTTCGCCGCGGTCGATCCGGTCCCGCCGTTGGTGACCGAAACGGCGAAGGCGTCCCTCGGGTGGCGACGGCTGGACGCCGATCTCGCCGAGCTCCTCAGCGACTCGGCGTTGGAGCAGGAGCGCTATGCCCTGGCCCGCGGCGGCGAGGCGCCGGCGCGGGCCGTGACTTTCAGCTCAGGCGAGCTGACGATCGACGTCGAGGTTCACGTGGACGACCCGGGCCGAACGCTGCTCGGACAGCTCTCGCCGGCGGCTCCTGCCACGATCGAGATCCAGACGATGGCCGACGCTCCGGTCTCGGCGCAAGCCGATCGCCTCGGTCGCTTCCGGGTGCGGCTGCCCTCCGGTGGCGCGATCCGTCTTCGCGTGCTGGCTGCGGACCGGCGCGCCGGTCCCCCGGTCGAGACGAGCTGGATCACCGTATAGGGTCCGTACGCCATGACGCGAGTTGCGATCATCGGCGGCGGCATCGGTGGTCTGATCGCGGCGCGCGCGCTGCGTCGGCGCGACATCGAGGTAGCCGTGTACGAGGCGGCGCCCGAGTTACGCGAGATCGGTGCAGGCGTCGCCCTCGGACCGAACGCCATGAAGGTGCTCCGATCGCTTGGGCTCGAGGACGAGGTCCGCGCGGTCGCCGGGCGCTGGGACTGGGCGGTCACCCGCCACGGAAAAACCGGCCGGGTGATCTCGAGGACGAGCCGCCAGCAACAGGCGACGTTGTTCGGCAGCGCGGGGGCGACGGCCCATCGCGCCGACCTACTCGACGTCCTCGCCGACTCGCTGCCGACCCGGCTCGTGACGCTCGGAGCGCGGTGCGTCGCGGTCGAGCCGGACGGCGAGGTCGCGGTCGCAAGATTCGAGGACGGCACGGAGGTCGAAGCCGACCTGCTCATCGGCGCCGACGGGATCCACTCGGCCGTGCGAGCGTCGCTGTTCGGCCCTGACGCCCCGCGTTTCACCGGCAAGATCTGCTACCGGAGCGTGGTGCCGGTCGCCGCCGTCCCCGGCGGACCGCCACCGAACGAGAACGTCCAGTGGTTAGGGCCGCACGGCACCATCGTCTTGTACCCGGTGCGGCGAGACGAGCTGATCAACGTCGTCTGTCACTACGACGACGAGGGTTACCGGCACGAGTCCTGGGTGTCTCGTTGCGAGCGCGCGGAGGTGCTCGAGCGCTACAACGGCTGGCACGAGTCGCTGCTGCGGATCTTTTCGGCGGGAGAGATCTGGTACAAGTGGGCGCTGTACGACCGGGACCCGATCCCGCAGTGGACCCGGGGTCGCGTCGCCGTGCTCGGCGATGCTGCGCACCCGATGCTGCCGTACCTCGGGCAGGGTGCGTGTCAGGCGATCGAGGACGGCTGCGTCCTTGCCGCCGCGCTGGCCGCGGAACCTCGTGATCCGCTAGCGGCCCTCGGCAGGTACGAGCGGACGCGGCGCCCCCGAGCCAGCCAGGTCGTCCTCGCCTCCCGCGAGCGCGGCGTCAGCAACCATCTCGCGTCGCGGTGGGCGGCGCTAAGGCGGGACCTCTCGATCGCGGTACGCCGGCGCCTCGGGCGCGACCCGGACGGGCGTGGCACGGGATGGATCCCCGAGTACGACGCGAGCTCCCCCAACGTGCTCGCCACCTGAGCCTACGCGCCCAGCTCTTCGAGCCGCACTCGTAGCTGCGCCGAGTCGCGCGCCACCGCGTCCGCGGCGGCAAGCTCGGCAGCACCGTACTGCCCGGTCGTGACGGCCACACACCGGACCCCGTCCGCCCGCGCGCAGGCGATGTCACGCGGGGTGTCGCCGATCACGATCGTGTCCTCGCGCCGGACATGCCCGGAGCGGCGGCGTGCGATCGCCGGCAACGCCGCGCGGTCCTCGGAATCGGACCCGAACGCTCCCTTGCCCGCCGCGAACCATCGCCCGATCCGGGCGCGCGCGAGTTTCAGTCGCGCCACCGGCTCGAAGTTGCCGGTGAGGAGCCCGAGCGTCACGCCATCCCGTCCGTCCAGCCACGGCAGCAGCTCGGCGATCCCCGGAATCACGTGGCGGCTCAGATCCGGCGGGCAGATACCGGCGTAGATCCGGCAGCACGCATCGCGGACCTCGTCCCTGCGTTCGTCGATACAGAGCGCTGAGATGCCGGCCTCGAGCAACGTCAGCCGCGCGATCTCGCCGTCGGTCCGGCCGGCCGGCGCGACCCGGTCACGGTGTCTGTGGGTGTCGATCGCGTGAACCTCCAGGATGGCCGCCTCGAGCGCCTGCCGGTGTGCGTCGGTGGCGCCCGCCAGCAGCGTCCCGTCGATGTCGAACAGCAGCAGCACGCCCACTGGCGTTCAGCGCTCGAACGAAACTCCGGGGTCGAGCCGGCGCGCAAACGCCGCGATCAATCGCGCGGCAGCATCGATGTCCTCGAGCGACGCCATTTCGATCGGGGAGTGCATGTAGCGGCACGGGACCGAGACGAGACCGGTCGGCACGCCGGCGCGGCTCAGGTGGATCGCGTCCGCATCGGTGCCCGTCCCCTTGCCGAGCGACTCGAGCGTGAACGGGATCCCCTCGGCCTCGCCAGCCTCGTACAGCAGCTCGAACACGAGCGGGTGCAGCGAGGTGCCGCGGGCGATCACCGGCCCCGAGTCGAGCGGGTGCTTGGTGATCTGTCCGAGTTCGACCCCGGGCTGGTCGGTGGCGAACGTCAGGTCGACCACGATCGCGAGGCCGGGTTCGTGGGCGAACGTACTCGTGCGCGCGCCGGCGAACGTGGTCTCCTCCTGGGTCACCGCGAGCGCGAGGACGTCACCGGGGGCGCCACCGTTCTCCGCCACGAGCCTCGCGGCCTCGGCGGCGACGTAGCAGCCCACGCGGTTGTCGAGTGACCGCGAGACGACCCGTCCGTGCCGGAAGTCGATCGGCTCGGCGTCGATCACCGCCACGTCGCCGATCCGGACCAGCTCGCGGGCTTCGTCGCCGTCCTTTGCGCCGATGTCGATGTGGAGATCTTTGGTCTCGGGAACCTTCTTGCGATCGTCGTCTTTCAGCAGGTGGACCGGTTTGCGGCCGATCAGCCCGAGGACGTCTCCACCCCGGGTGTGCAGCTTGACGCGTTGGCCGATCAGCACGCCGGCGTCCCAACCACCCACCTGGCCGAACCGGAGGAAGCCGTCATCCTCGATATGCGAGACGTGGAGGCCGATCTCGTCGATGTGGCCGACGACCGCCAGGGTCGGGCCGTCCGATCTTCCCCGTACGCGGGCGAACGATGAGCCGACCCGGTCGCCGCCCACATCCGAGGTGAATCGCGAGCAGTACTCGCGCCAGACCTGAGCGGGCGCCGTCTCGTGCCCCGATGGGCCAGCGGCCGTCAAGAGCTTTTCGAGAAGTTCGGGGACCGCCATGTGAACGAAGGCTATTGGCTGACGCGCTCGATTGCGGACTGCGCGTTCCCGCCGGCGGTTGGAGGTGTTGTACTCGCCCGCCGCGGGTAGAAATCGAGGGCATGGCAATGGAGGTAGGGATTCACGGCCGCGAGGCGGACCTCGGGTCGATCCGCGAGCTGCTCGCCGACCGTGGGATCGAGATCCACGGGGAGCGGCCCGACGTCGATCGCGACCCCGGACCCCCGCGGACCGAGCCGACGATGGACTCGATGTCGCTATTCATGGCCGAGGTGCGCCGCCATCGCCTGCTCGACCGGGATGACGAGGTCGAGCTCGCCCGGAGGATCGAGCGGGGAGATCTCGCGGCCAAGGAGCGGCTGGTCAACTCCAACCTGCGCCTCGTGGTCTCGAACGCGCGCAGCTACGAGGGCCACGATCTTCCGCTGATGGATCTGATCCAGGAGGGGATCCTGGGCCTGATCCGGGCCACCGAGAAGTTCGACTGGCGCAAGGGATACAAGTTCTCGACCTACGCGACCTTCTGGATCCGGGAGTCGATCCAGCGTGCGATCGCCAACCGGGCCCGCCCGATCCGGATCCCGGTCCATATCGGCCAGCGCGAGCGGCGAATAGGGCGCGCCCGTGCCGATCTCGCCGCGAAGCTCGGACGCGAGCCGACCGACGAGGAAACCGCGGCGGCCGCCGAGCTGGACGTGCGCGAGGTCCGCGCCGCTCAGGACATTGCGCGCGTCGTCACGAGCCTCGACCGCCCCGTCGGCACCGAGGAGGACACCACGCTCGGGGCGCTGCTCGCGAGCGACGCGAGCGCTCCCCACGAGGAAGTCGAGATCGCCGCACGCGACGATGCGCTTCGCCGGGCGGTCGAGCGACTGCCCGAGGCCGAGCGCAACGTCGTGATGCTGCGCTACGGGATCGACAGCAACCAGCCGACGCCGCTGCGCGAGGCGGGCAGGCTGCTCGGGATCTCCTCCGACGCGGTTCGCAAGCTGGAGCGCAAGGCGCTCGCCGAGCTGGCCTCGAGCCGCGAGCTCGAGGCGCTCAGCCCCGCCGCCTGACCCGGCCGATGGCGATTCGGCTACCAAATACGTAGCCGCATCGCCAAAGTCCGGCTACCGGAGCAGCGACCGCAAGACGTATTGCAGGATGCCGCCGTGCTGGTAGTAGAGCTGTTCCTTCGGAGTATCGATCCGGACGGTCACTCCGAACTCCTTGTTATCCGCGCGCACAGTGAGCTCCCGCGGGATCGGGTCGGCGCCGGCAATGCCCTCGATCGTGAATGTCTCACGGCCGGTCAACCCCAAGGACGAAACCGACTCGCCGGCCGCGAACTGCAGCGGCAGCACGCCCATGCCGACCAGGTTCGAACGGTGGATCCGCTCGAAGCTCTCCGCGATCACCGCTCGCACGCCGAGCAGGCGGGTTCCCTTGGCGGCCCAGTCGCGGGAGGATCCGGAGCCGTATTCCTTGCCGGCGAGGACGATCAGCGGGATGTCGGCGTCCATGTACTTCATCGCCGCGTCGTAGATCGACATCCCGTCATCGCTGCCGTCGGCGCCGAGATACACCGTGACCCCACCCTCGGTGCCCGGAGCGAGCTGGTTGCGCAGGCGAATGTTTGCGAACGTGCCGCGCATCATCACCTCGTGGTTCCCTCGCCGCGCGCCGTATGAGTTGAAGTCCCGTGACTCCACCCGGTTCTCGTTCAGGTACTGGGCCGCCGGGCCGTCGCGCTTGATCGACCCCGCCGGGGAGATGTGATCCGTGGTCACACTGTCGCCGAGCACGGCCAGGACTCGCGCCCGTTCGATGTCCTCCATTGGCACCGGCTCACGCGGCATCTCCTCGAAGAACGGCGGACGGCGTACATACGTCGAGCGCTCGTCCCATTCGAACAGCTCACCGGTCGGCACCTCGAGCGAGTTCCAGCGCTCATCGCCGTCGAACACCTCGCCGTAGCTCTTGCGGAACATGTCGGACTGCACCGCCTCCTCGACGGTCGCCGCGACCTCCGCCGCCGAGGGCCAGATGTCCTTCAGGTACACGGGCTCGCCGTGCCGGTCCTCGCCGAGCGGCTCCTCGTAGAGGTCGATGTCCATCGTCCCGGCGATCGCGTAGGCGACGCACAGCGGCGGCGACGCGAGGTAGTTCATCTTCACGTCGGGATTGATCCGGCCTTCGAAGTTGCGGTTGCCCGACAGCACCGAGACCACCGCGAGGTCGTTGTCTGCGACCACCGCCGAGATCTCCGCCGGAAGCGGCCCGCTGTTGCCGATGCACGTCGTGCACCCATACCCGACGAGCTGGTAGCCGAGCTCGTCGAGGTACTCGGTCAGTCCGGCGCGGTCGAGGTACTCGGTCACGACCTTCGACCCGGGAGCCAGCGAGGTCTTGACCCACGGCTTCACCTTGAGTCCTTTTTGAACGGCGTTCCGCGCGAGGATGCCCGCGCCGATCATCACCGACGGGTTAGAGGTGTTAGTGCAGCTCGTGATCGCCGCGATCACGACGTGCCCGTGATCGAGCTCAGTCTCGGTCCCGTCGTCGAGCGTGACCGGCACGCGGGCGGCGCGCCGCTCGGCGACCCGGGCGCCAACGCTCCCCGGCTCGTGGCCGACGCCGTTCGGGACGTGAGTCGACACCGAATCGCTCGCCGGGAAGCTCTCGGCAATGGCCTCGTCCTCCGAATCCTCCTCCGGCAGGTAGCCCTCGAGCGCAGTCTGGAACGCGGGCTTGGACTCGGTCAGCGACACCCGGTCCTGGGGGCGTTTCGGCCCCGCGATGCTCGGCACCACGCTGGAGAGGTCGAGCTCGAGCTTGTCGGTGAACGTCGGCTCGTCCGAGTCCTCGTCGTGCCACAGCCCCTGCTCCTTGGAATACGCCTCGACCAGGTCGATCAGCTCCTTCGGCCGCCCCGAGAACTCCAGGTAGCGCAGCGTCTCGGCGTCGATCGGGAAGATCGCGCACGTCGAGCCGAACTCGGGCGACATGTTGCCGATCGTCGCGCGGTCCGCCAGCGGCAACTTCGCCAGGCCCTCGCCGTAGAACTCGACGAACTTGCCGACGACTCCTCGCTGGCGCAGCATCTCGGTGACGGTCAGCACCAGGTCGGTCGCGGTCGCCCCCTCCTGCAGCGCGCCCGTCAGCTTGAACCCGAGCACCTGCGGGATCAGCATCGACATCGGCTGGCCGAGCATCGCGGCCTCGGCCTCGATCCCGCCGACGCCCCAGCCGAGCACACCGAGCCCGTTGATCATCGTCGTATGCGAGTCGGTGCCGACGAGGGTGTCGGGGTACGCCTGCCCGAGCTCTTCATTTACGAACACGACCCGCGCCAGGTACTCGAGGTTGACCTGGTGGACGATCCCGGTATCGGGAGGGACCACCGAGAAGTTCTGGAAGGCGCCCTGGCCCCAGCGCAGGAACGCATAGCGCTCCCGGTTGCGCTCGAACTCGAGCTCGGCGTTGCGCGCGAACGCGAGGCTCGACCCGAACACGTCGACCTGCACTGAGTGGTCGATCACGAGCTCGGCAGGCGCGAGCGGGTTGATCTTGGCCGGGTCGCCACCCATCGCGCGCATCGCGTCGCGCATCGCGGCCAGGTCCACGACCGCCGGCACCCCGGTGAAGTCCTGCATGATCACGCGCGCCGGCGTGAACGAGATCTCGGTGCTCGGCTCCGCGCCGGCATCCCACTTGGCCAGCGCCTCGATGTCCTGCGAGCGAATCGACTCCCCGTCCTCGTTGCGCAGCAGGTTCTCGAGCAGCACCTTCAGCGAGAACGGCAGCCGGGCGATGTCGTACTTCGCCTGGAGGGCGTCGAGTCGGAAGATCTCATACGAGCGCTCCCCGACGGTGAGCGTCGCTTTGGCGTCGAAGCTGTTGGGTTTCACGGTGTGATTCTCCTGATCTAAGGGTCCTTCTAACTCTAGGTGTTCTCCGGCGCCGCCAGGGGCGCTCGAATGCGACCGTACCTGCGCCGGAGACCACCCGGACTCCGAGGCTCGACGGGCGCTCCTACGGTCGTCTTAGGGACGTCTTCAGACGACCTTCGCCCGGCATCCGATTCTCCCGAGGACAAGCCAACTCGAGGAGAACGAGATGACCTTCCTGTACCGAACTCTGGCCATCGTTGCGGCCGGGGCGCTCGGGGCGATCGCCGCGGCCGGCCTGTACGCCGAGGCGCACCGGGCGCCTGACCAGTCATAGCCGCCATGGACACCTCACTCGTCACTACCCCCGTCCGCGGCCATGGGCCGGCGCCCTCCAAGCGCACCGGCGTCCTCGACGTCGAGATCGTGATTCCCGTCCACAACGAGCGCCTCGCGCTGGAGGGATCGGTCCGGATGCTCCACGGCTACCTGTCGGCCACGTTCCCGTTCTCCTGGCAGATCACGATCGTCGACAACGCCAGCACCGACGGGACGCTTCAGATCGCCCGCCGGCTGATGTACGAGCTCCCGCGCGTCGGCGCCATGCACCTGCCCGCGAAGGGTCGCGGCCGGGCGCTGCGGACCGCGTGGTCGGCGAGCCGGGCCGAGGTGCTCGCCTACATGGACGTCGACCTGTCCACCGACCTGAACGGTCTGCTGCCACTAATCGCGCCGTTGGTGTCGGGGCACAGCGACCTCGCGATCGGGACGCGGCTGGCCGCCGGCTCGCGTGTCGTCCGGAGCCGAAAGCGCGAGCTGATCTCGCGCTGCTACAACCGCCTGCTGCGGCTCGCGCTCCGCACCCGCTTCACCGACGCGCAGTGCGGGTTCAAGGCGATTCGCGCCTCCGCCGCCGCGGACCTGCTGCCGCTGATCGAGGACGAGGCGTGGTTCTTCGACACCGAACTGCTCGTGCTCGCGCAGCGCCGCGGGCTGCGGATCCACGAGGTGCCGGTCGACTGGGTCGAGGACGGCGACTCACGTGTGGAGATCGTCCCGACGGCGCTCGCGGATCTGCGCGGGATCATGCGACTGCTGTGGGGTCCGCACCCGGGGCGTGATAACCGAACTTTGCCCTCGCCCCGCCGACCGATGCTCGCGCCGTGAGCTCGGTTAGCTATCCGACCTCGCGGTGGGCGCGCGCGCGTTCTGAGCGGCGGTCCCGCCTGGCTTCGCTCCTCAGCTACCCCGAGCTGCTCGGGCTGCTCGCGCTGACCGCGGTCCTCAACCTCTGGGACCTGAGCATCAACGGGTGGGCCAACACCTACTACTCGGCCGCGGTCAAGTCGATGAGCACGAGCTGGCACGACTTCCTGTTCGCGTCGCTCGACAAGACCGGGCTGATGACCGTCGACAAGCCGCCGCTCGCGTTCTGGGTCCAGGCGCTGTCGGTGCGCGTGTTCGGGTTCCACCCGTTGAGCATCCTCGTGCCCGAGGCGCTGATGGGGGTGGCCGCGGTCGCGCTTGTCTACGACATGACGCGCCGGATGTTCGGCCGGGTCGCGGGATCGGTCGCCGGCCTGACCTTCGCGCTGACCCCGATCACGGTGGCGATCGCGCGCCACAACAACCCCGACGAGCTGCTGGTCCTGTGCTGCGTGGCGGCGCTGTGGTGCGCGGTGCGCGCGCTCGAGACCGGGCGGACCAGGTGGCTCGTGCTCAGCGGCGTATGCGTGGGCCTCGGGTTTGAGACGAAGATGCTCGTGGCGCTGTTCGTCGTGCCCGGGATCGCGCTCGCGTGGATGTGGATGCGCTGGGGCTCGACCTGGTCCGAGCGGTTCAGGTCGGTTCGTCAGCTGCTTGCCGGCGGGATCGCGATGATCGCCGTCGGGGGCGCGTGGCCGCTGCTTGTCACGCTGACCCCGGCCGCCGATCGGCCGTGGATCTCCGGCACGTCCGACAACAGCATCTGGTCGCTGATCTTCGGCTACAACGGCCTCGGGCGAGTCGCGGGCCAGACCGGCGGGCCGGCCGGCGGCGGCGGGCCGGGCGGAGGCGGAGGCGGTGGAGGGGGCGGCTTCGGCGGCAACCTGTTCGGTGGCGCCACCGGCCCGTTCCGCCTGCTCCAGACGTCGCTCGGCGATCAGGCCGGTTGGCTGCTCGGGTTCGCCGTGGTCGCGGGCCTCGCGCTGCTCGTGCTCACGCGGCTGCGCCGGCGCGACCAGCGGAGCGGCTGGCTGATCGCCGTCGGCGGCGCGTTCATGACCACGGCCGTCGTGTTCAGCTTCGCGTCGGGGATATTCCACCCCTACTACGTCTCGTTCCTGGCGCCGTTCGCGGCGGCGCTGGTCGGAGCCGGCGCGGGCCTGATGCTTCCCCGGTCGCTCGGGGGTGCGGCGGACGGCCGGACGCCGCGCGTGGTCGCGCCGCTCGCGATCGCCGCCGGCGCGATTACCGAGATCGTCGTCCTTGGCGGGCTCGGCGGCGCGATGCCGTGGGCGAAGCCGGTGCTGATCGGTGTCGCCGGCGTGTGCGCGGTCCTCCTCGCAATTGAAGGGGCCGGGCGTTACCGCGCGGTCATCGTCGCGGTGGCGCTGGCCGCGCTGCTCGCGGCGCCCTCGGCGTGGGCGGTTCAGACCGTCGGCCACGCGACCAGCAGCACGTTCCCCGCCGGCGGCCCGGCGAGCGCCTCGCTCGCTGGTCCGGGCGGTGGCGGCGGGCCCGGTGGCGGCTTCCGCGGATTCCGCAACGGCGCCAGCCCTGGCTTCGGTGGCGCCGGCACGAGCCGTTCCGGTGCGGTCGGTCAGCTGTTCCAGAATCCCGGCCAGGGCGGCGGCGCTCCCGCTCTCGGTGGCGCCGGTGGCGGCGGCGGCGGCTTTGGCGGCGGCGGCTTCGGCGGTGACACCGTCTCCCTCACGGCCGCCGAGCGCTACGTCGCGCAGCACGGCGGCGGGGAGATCGGCGTCTCGAGCCAGAGCACCGCCGCGACCGCGATCCTCGACGACTACACGAACGTCGCCGGACTCGGCGGATTCTCCGGCCGCGAAAGCTCCGTCAGCGCAAGCTGGATCGCGATGGAAGTGCGGGAGGGTCGTCTCCGCTGGGTGGTCGTCGACAGCACGCAGGGGGCGACGCTCCCCGGGGACACCCGTACCGGCAGCCAGACCGCGATGGACGTGGTCGCAAAGACGTGCCGCCGCGTCACGTTAACTAGCAACGGGGCAACCGGACAAATGTACGACTGCCTGGGGCGCGCGGCGGCGATCCTCCAGGCCGCCAAGGAGTAGGCACTTGAAGAACATTCTCGGGGTGACCAGGGCGGGGCTCGCCGCTGCGGTGCTCGTCGGCGCCGTCCTGTGCTCCGCGCCGGCGGCTCTGGCCAAGACCACCACGAGCTCCAACTGGGCCGGCTTCGCCGTTCATCATCCGGGCGTTTCGTTCCGGCGCGTGTCCGGGACCTGGACGCAGCCGAGCGTCTCCTGCACCGCCGGCCAGTCCAGCTACTCCGCGATGTGGGTCGGCATCGGCGGCTTCAAGCCGACCTCCCACGCGCTCGAGCAGATCGGGACCGAGGTCGACTGCAACGCCGCGGGGAACGCGGTCTCGAGCGCCTGGTACGAGCTCGTCCCCGCCCCGTCGAAGCCGATCAAGCTCGCGGTTCACCCCGGCGACGTCATGCACGCCACCGTGACCGTCGACGGGCACGAGGTGACCGTCGTCCTGGAAGACCTGACGAGCCACCGCACCTTCCGCAGGCGCCTGGACGCCCCGACGATCGACGTGAGCTCGGCGGAGTGGATCGTCGAGGCGCCCTCCGAGTGCATCAGCCAGTTCGCATGCCAGGCGCTGCCGCTGGCGAACTTCGGTTCGGTCGCGTTCGGCTCGGTCGCGGCCACCTCGACCAGGGGCGCCGTCGGCCCGATCATCGCGCCCCACTGGTGGCGGACCAAGATCGAGCTGGCTCCGGGTCCCCAGCGGTTGATCGTGGCTCGCCAGACGAGCGACACCGAGGGCTCCGCCACTCCGTCGACGCTCTCGGGCCACGGCAGCGGGTTCGACGTGACCTACTCGTCGGTCGCGGCTTCACCGCAGCAGTTCGACGGCACGCGCCAGAGCCGACTGCGCGCCGCCTACATCGAGCACTGAGCGCTCCTATGAAGCTCTTATGCCGCCCCTACGCGGCTCTACCGCAGTGGGCCGATGCTGTGGAGCATGAATACGGCTCTGACACCCCACCTCTTCTGGATTACGAGTCGCGCCGCAGGATTTGCCGCCCTGGTGCTCGCAAGCCTCGCCGTCTCGCTGGGCCTGCTGATGAGCACCAAGCTGCTCAAGGGCCGCACCGTTGACCTGCGCGCGGCTCATGACACGCTCGCGCTCGCGACGATCGTCGCGCTTGTCGTCCACGGCGTATCGCTGCTCGGCGACTCGTTCCTGCACCCGTCGCTTGCCGACATCTCGATTCCGTTCGTCTCGAGCTACAAGACGATCTGGACGACGCTCGGAATCGTCGGCGGCTGGGGCCTGATCCTCCTCGGTCTGTCGTACTACGCGCGGCGTTGGGTCGGGGCCGTGCGGTGGCGCAAGCTGCACCGGTTCACCGCGCTGGCGTGGCTCGCCGGTCTCGTGCACTCCCTCGGAGAGGGGACCGATGCCGGCCAGGTGTGGTTCCTCACGATGGTGGCGCTCGTCGCGATCCCGGCGCTCGCGCTGCTGGCGACGCGGCTGACTCGAAGCGGCGGAAGCGCTCCGGCCGGTCCGCCGGCGCCACAGCCTCAGATGTCGAACGCTCGCCCCTCGGGCCCGACGTTGACGACGGGCGTGGTTCCGATCGTGGCTTCCCGGCCCCAGCATTGATGAATGTGTCCGCATACGACGAGCACCGGGTGGGTGCGCTCGATCGCCGCCAGGACGGCCTCGCTGCCCAGGTGTCGGCCGTGGGCGTCGTCCACGTACCCCTTCGGGGGTGAATGGACGACCAGGACGCTGCCCTCCGGACAGCTCTCGAGCTTTGCCGCGGCCTCGTCCTCGCCCAGGTCGAAGCTCCACGGGAACGGGGTCGGCGGTACGCCCCCGCCGAGCCCGAAGAACTGAGCCCCGGCGACCTCGCGCGCCTGCCCGTGGAGCACCTGGGCGCTCGTCCACGAGACGCACGCCTGCCAAAGCTCGGTGTCGGTCTCGGCGTTGCCGGGGACCAGCACGGCGGGCACCGCGATCGCGCTCAGCGCCACGATCGTGCTTTCGAGCCCCTGGTGCATCGTCGCGAAGTCGCCGGCGCCGACCACCACGTCCACGTCCTCGGCCATCTGTACGAGGCGCTGGGCGGCGCGGCGGTCCCGGTGCAGGTCGCTGAACGCGAGCAGCCTCATCGCGAGATACATTGGCAGTGGAGTGGCATGCCGGTAGCATGCCCGGCGCGCGACCTCCGCGTCCGCTCCACGCCAAGATGACACGGCCGGCGTGGTGGGGAACGGGGCAGGAGGCCCTCGCCCAGACGGACATCATCAGAGGAGGTATCTGCCAAGTGGCAACACGAGTAAGGCGGGCCCTGATCGGGCTCGCGACAACAGTCGCTGTGATGGCGCTCCCGGCGGTGGCGTCGGCGACGATCACGCCGGCGCTGACGCTGAATCAGAGCGCCGGAACGACCGCGGGAACCAGTCCCGCGACGGTGGGCTTCGACGCCGCGTTCCCGTCGTCAACCGGCGACACGGTCAAGGACGTCACCTTCGCGCTTCCCCCCGGCCTCCTGGCCGACGCCAACATCAACGGTGGCGCCTGTTTGATCTCGCCGAGCGCCACCTCGGCTTGCCAGGTCGGCACCGGGACGATTACCGCCGACGGCCTCGGCGTGCCGGTCACCGAATATCTGGTCGCGGCGCCGACTGGTTCCGGCGGCGCCGGTGGAGTAGAGGTCGTTAACAACGCGACGCAAACCGCGCTTACGACCGGGGTCGTCTCGCTGACCCCGACGGGCCTCGACGTGGCGTTCACGAACCTGTCCGCCGGGATCAGCGAGATGAACTTCACGCTTACCGACCTGCGGCTGCCGAGCAGCTGCCCGGCGACGCCGGCCAACGTCACGATCACCGCCGACTCCCAGCAGTCGACGACCTCGACGACCGCTTCGGCGCCGCTGACGGTCACGGGTTGCTCCAGCCTGTCCTACACCCCGGGCCTGACCGTCACCGACACCAAGGACGCCAAGGACACCGGCGCGACGCTGGCGTTCGGTATCACGTGGGGCGCCACCGACTCGGGCACGAAGTCGATCACGTTCAAGCTCCCGAGCATCCTCGGGATCAACCTGGCGGCCGATGTCGCCTGTCTCACCGGCACAGGCCCCGGTTGCGTCGTCGGGACCGCCACGGCGACCTCGCCGCTGGTACCCAGCATCGCGCTGGCCCACGGCACGGTCACGCTCGGCGGCTCGGGCAGCGCCCCGACGATCAAGGTCGCGTTCCCGGCGCCGTTCGGGATCACCCTGGTCGGCGACATCAGCCTGTCCGGATCGGTCATGTTCGCGAACGTGCCCGACGTCCCGCTTACCAGCCTCAATCTGACCCTTACGGGACCGAACGGGAAGAAGGCGTTCACTACCACGTGCGCGCCGTCGTCCACCTCCGGCGACTTCACGTCCCAGAGCGGCGTGTCGAAGCCGGCGACCGCGGTGGTCAAGCTCGTCGGTTGCGCCAACGCGACCGCCACTGGTTCGCTCAGCGGGCTGGCCGCGGGTCATCCGAAGCTCAGCTTCAAGGCGACGCACGTCAAGGGCGGCCCGAACATCGCGTCCGTGACCGTCGGGTTGCCGGCGGGGCTGAAGTTCTCGCACGCGGCGTTCGAGACGCACAAGACGTGCGTCACCAAGAACGGCAAGAAGAAGTGCACGACGACCACGACGATCAAGGGCCTCGGCGTCTCGGGCGCCAAGGTGAAGGCGGTCGCGCTGAAGGCAGGCAAGCTCGTTATCACGCTGAACAAGGCCGCCGCAAGCGCGAAGGTCAGCCTCAGCGGCCCGGTTCTGACCGAGTCAAGCTCGCTTCAGACCAAGGTCAAGAAGCACAAGGCCAAGACCCTCACTGTGACGCTCAAGGTCACCGACGCCAAGAAGAACACGACGTCGGTTCCCCTAAAGCTGAAGGCTCACTGAGCAGTCGCTTTCCCGGTGCGGCTGAGCCGTTAGAAGCTCAGTCGCGCCGGGAGTCGACTGCTGTCGGATCGCGTGGGGACGTGCCGGCGTCCGGTCCCGCCTCCAGTGCCCGGGACTCGCCCGGCTCGAGGGCGCCGTTCGCCCGGGGCGCCGGTGGCGCCTCCGCCGGCGGGCTGGCCTGGCTCGACTGCACCGCCTCGAGGATCGGCTTGATCAGGTCGATCGGCATCGGGAACACGACCGTGGAGTTCTGCGTGGCGCCGATCTCCCGGAGCGTCTGCAGATAGCGAAGCTGGAGCGTGGTCGGGTTGCGCCCGATGATGTCCGCCGCGTCGGCCAGCCGCGTCGCGGCCTGGGCCTCGCCCTCGGCGTTGATGATCTTCGCGCGGCGCTCGCGTTCGGCCTCGGCCTGGCGGGCGATCGCATGCTGCATCCGCTCAGGGATCTCCACGTCCTTGATCTCGACCGTCGTCACCTTGATACCCCACGGCTCCGTCTGCGCGTCGATCACCTTCTGGAGGGATTCGTTGAGGGTCTCCCGCTCAGACAGAAGGTGGTCGAGATCGACGCCACCGAGCGTCGACCGCAATGTCGTCTGGGCGATCTGGAGCGTCGCGTTGTGGAAGTTCTCGACCGCGTTGACGGACTTGTTCGGGTCGACGACGCGATAGTAGGTGACCGCGGTCACGCGGACCGGGATGTTGTCGCGGGTGATGATTTCCTGCGGCGGAACCGTGAGCGTGACGGTCCGCAGGCTCACCCGCACCATCCGGTCGATCGTGGGCACGAGCAGGATCAGCCCGGGCCCGCGCAGATTCATGACGCGCCCAAGCCGGAACACGACGCCCCGCTCGTACTCCCTCAGCACCCGGACCGAAGCGCCCAGGACGGTGAGGCCGATCACCAGCAGTACCACGAGCAGGATGCCGATCGCCACGATCACCGGATCTGCTCCCATTCCTCGGCCCGGCGAACGCCGACGGTCAGGCCGTCAAGATGGTCGACCACTACCTCGTCTCCCTCGTGTAGGTCCTTCGGATCCTCGTCGTCGAGAACCGACCGGCAGGCGCGCCACAGGGCGCCGTCGACGAGCACGGAACCGGTCGAGTTGGTCCAGTTGCGCACTACCCCGATGTGACCGATCATGCTCTCGGGCCCGGCCCTGATCTTGCGACGGCGCACGGCGAGCCCCTTGCCGACGGTCAGCAGCATGACCCCGCCCGCGGCGCCGGCGAGCAGCAGCGCCGCCAGCACGCCGAGCGCGAGCCCGCCGCCGAGTCCCATCACCGCCAGCACCGCCCCGACCGCCAGCGCGATCACTCCCGGTCCTCCGAGCGCCCCCATCGTCGGCACATGGGCCTCGATGAGGACCATGATCGCCCCGACCATCAGCAATGACACGCCCAATGCGGTCATGCCAATACTTTAGCCCCCGTTTACGCTCGTGAACCGTTGTGCCTTGGTTTACGAGGACGGACCGGACATCGCCTCCGCCGCGCGTGCGATGATGTCGACGCACGCGTCGGCGTCGATCGCGGTCGCGTCGAGCACCAGGTGGTAGAGGGCCGGATCCTGGATCTGGACCCCGTAGAACTGGCGGACATACGCCTCATGCGTTCGGTCGAACCGCGCGCAGGCGCGCTCGGCCGCATCCGGGTCGAGAGGCCGGATCGCGGTCGCCTGACGAGCGCGACGGTCCGGTGGCCCGTCGAGGCGCACGCGAAGCGCGCCCGGGTGCTCGCGGAGCAACACGACCGCGCCGCGCCCCAGGATCACCCCCTCGCCTGTCGCCGCCTGCTGGTGTAGGACCTCCTCGGTGGCGCGCCGGAAGTCCTCTGCGGACAGCGCCTCGGCGGGGAGCGGCGTCGCCACGCCCGTGTCACCTCCCACGAACGCGGTCAGCACCCGTTCGAGCCACCCGGCGCCGACCTTCTCGTCATGCGCTACGGCGTCGTCGTAGGGGACCTCGAGACGGTCGGCCACGGCGAGCGGGATTGCGCGATCGACGAACGGCACGCCGAGCCGCTCCGCCAGGGCCGGGCCGATAACGCTGCCGCCGGCGCCGTATGCGGCCGAGAGCGCGACCAACCTCGTCACGAGGTGATGTTCCCCCGATTCACGAGTTCTGAAAAGCGCGGTTCAGCGGCTGCCGGCGTGCGGTGCGCGGGCGCGCG